>VAPK010949518.1_pt1 | contig 20942 bp, 36 predicted proteins | sample 3395031 | NCBI WGS metagenome assembly VAPK01 (sample SAMN08290443, study PRJNA428436) | hydrothermal vent metagenome | isolation source: Deep-sea hydrothermal vent chimney 1 | place: Pacific Ocean: Juan De Fuca Ridge
GGGGGGTATAAAAGTAAAGAATAAAATTGAAAAAATAAAAATGAAAAATAAAAAGAAAATTATAAAAAAGATTTTAGAGAAAAAGTTTATGTTTTTGGGTAAAAGGATTTTTAATGTTTTGATTTTAGGTTTTAGTGTGAAAATTTTTTTTATGTAAAGATAAAGGTTTAATGTGTAAAGTTTAATGTTATGTGTTTAAAGGTTTATTTTGTAAAGCGTTAAATGTTTTACTTAAAAGTGTATTTTGTGTAAAGGTTTAAGGTTTATTTATTTAAATGTTAATATTTTAGGTTTTTTATGTTTTAAGAAAAATATTATGTTTTTTATAAAAAAGATTTTATAATTTACGTTTATATGTCCTTTTGGTTGAACGGACGGCAAAAAAAAAGGTGTTTAAAATGGTTGGCGTGTTGAAGATTTTGCATTTTTAAGCGTTTAAGGTTGAAGATTTTACAAGGTTAAACGTTAAAGGTTAAAGATTTATCATGTTTACGTATAAGGTTAAATTCTTTATTATTTATAAGGTTTTCGGTCGAAGTATATAAATCGGAAAGATTATACGTTTTATTTTCATAATATTATTTATTATATATATATATGTCATCATTATTATTATTATAATCATCAGAATTTCGTTGAAGGTTAATATAAAAATGGTTATATGTTTAATGTTAAATGTTAAAGGTTTAATGTTAAAGGTTTTATGTTTAAGGTTTAATATTTTTGGTTTAATGTTAAAGGTTTAATGTTTTGGATTAAATGTTAAAGGTTTTATGTTTAAGGTTTTATTTTAAATGGTAAATATTATGGGTTTAATGTTAAAGGTTAAAGGTTTTATGTTAAATGTGTTTTTTGCGAAAAATTTATATATCTTTTGGTCAATTGGCAAATTGGTGGTGGACATGGCGGGAGCGAATGATGTGAAGAAAATATTGGGGGAAATTGAAAAGAAGTTGGATGAATGCATGAAGAAAATCGACGTAAAAGCTTTGGAAGACGCCATAAGAACATACGAACGGGTTACAAAGGAAATCGAAAAGCTTGAAGCGGAAAGGGATAAGGCAATAAAGACGATTGCGGAAAACTTGGAAAGGGTGGACGTGAACATCTTTAAGACATTGAAGTCTTTGGGTATGAACGGGGTCGCAGATTTGGTCATGAAGGCGGAAGAGATTTTGATGAACGTGAGCGGAGGTAAGGAAAGGAAGACTTCAACGAAAGGTATCGGGCGAAGAAAAATAAAGTTTTGCGGGAAGGTTTACAACGTTGCACAATACTTCTTAAGGAAGCATGGGATAACCGGTGGACTTGACGGACTTAAGGAATGGGCAAGGAAGAACGGGTATAACATCGAAATAACGGATGACATGATAATAATTGAATAATTTTATATTTTTTCTTTTAAGGTTTCGGGAGGTGGTGTAAGATGATGAGGTTTTACGGTTTGGTGCACGTAAGAAGGGTTGGATATGCGATCGTTGAAGGATGTATCGAAGACGGAAAGCTTTCGGCGTTTATACGGGAAGTCATGGACGTTATAAACGAACATTACGGCGTAAGACCATTTGTGGCGTTTAACGTCAAATCAATGAACGTTGAAGATGAAAGGTGGATAAGCGTTGACGTTTACACCGTGAAGGACGAAGACGAAGAAATCTTAAGCACGTTAATTTATGAAGCGTTTGAATCAATTTAAATTATTTTTTTTGTTTTATATTATTTGTATAAATGTTTAATGTTCCGGGAGGTGGGGTCGATGTATATAGCGTTTGACGGAGAGAGGGTGAGGTTAGAGGAATATAGCTATACGATAGGGGATTTCGTAGGTGCAACGATTTTTCATGCGAGTAGAGATGTAGTATATATAAATATATATGTGAACAGAAAACCAATAATGACATTAGGTCTTGGGAGGGGAAGTTTTATACTTTTAGATAAGCCGTTTAGAATAAAGGTGAGAAGTAGTAGTATAGGTGATAGTTTAGCGGTTTATGTAGGTGGTGAGGTATGAAAGAAATAAAGCCGACAAAAAATTATAGGAAGATAGTAGAGGCTATCAAAAATGCAAAGAATACGGAGAAAGCGTATATAGTAAAGAGACTTATCGTAGAAATGTTTTTTTCAGTTAGGTTAGCTAACGTAAGAAATACTTTAAACGCTATTATAAGTGATACGATTAGTAACTTGAGTGATGCTGATAGGGAGGTAATAAACAAGTGTGCGAATATAATAGCTGAGTATATAAGAGATGATATAAATAGTGTAATGGACGAGGCATTAGATGAAACGAAGGGGGATGCGTATATACCGTTATTAGCATTAACAATAGTAGCAAGTAATTTAATAGACGAGATATCAGACATACTGCTTCAGAGAACTGTTGACGAGTATAACGCTATAATAGATTTAATAGCAAAGGATAGTATAGAAAATATAAAAAAGTAGGGGGGTGATAGATATGAGGTTGCTATGTGGCAATAGGGTAATAAACGTTGCAAGGGCAGAAGAGATAATAGCGAATGTTAAAGAGGATAGCATAGTATTAGTATTTGTGTTCAGTAACGGATCTGCAAGGGTTGAAATAGATAATAATATGCTGGATTCTATGGTATACTGTATTAGAAAAGATAACGTGAGAATATTAGCCAGAGAGATACTTAAGTTCTTGGCTAATAGCATGTATAGTGATGAGGTGGTGAATGTAGAGGATATGGTTAAGATATGTGTTGATGTAGTGTTCAAAAAAAAGGTTAAAGCTTAAATAGTTTAAATATTTTTTATTTTTTATTTTTTATAAAATGGTGTATGCGAAAAATATATATATCTATTTTGCCAATTGGTTGATTGGTGAATGGGGGGTGAAAACATGGAAATTATAGTAGAAAGTCAAGCAAATGTAGTTAAAATAGACGAAGGGATATACCCGGCTAAGCTGAAGAGCATAGAGAAGAGAACTATAAGGACGAGAGATGGGCAAGAGAGAGAGGTATTCGTATGGACGTTCGAAGTGGACACGAAGGAAGAGATAGTTGAACTGCAGGGATTAACTAATGCTAGAGTAAGCACGGGAATAAATCCGAGCAAGGCTTACAGATGGCTATGTGCTATATTAGGAAGACAGCTTGAGGTAGGAGAAAAGATAAAGGTGGAAGATCTAATAGGAAGAAAGTGTATAGTAGTAGTGGAGGACAGAGAAACAAGGTTCGGAGTGGTAAGCAGAGTTGTGGATGTTAAGAAGGCTAAGGTCAAGAAGACTGCAGAAACTACTACTAAAGAAAAGAAGGTAAAGCATGAAGATGAAGACCTTGAAGAGGAAGAAGGGGAAGAAGTTGAGGAGATAGTAGCATAACTATTTATTTATTTTTTAATTTATAGGGGGTGATCTGTAGTGAATATGAGTAAAATTAAAGAGGTTTTAGATAGAAAATATGATTATTGGAAGATTAGAAAGGTAAGTAGAATTAGTAAGAAAAATGATTATCCTTCATTGAATATTAGTTCAGAGTTAAGTAAGATAGGTATAAATTGTGGAGATTACGTAGTTGTAGCTATTAAGGGTAATACTATAATAATAGAAAAGTTATAGCTATAGAGGTGATATACTATGGAACGGAAGGACGTCAAAAAACTATATTCAATGGTTAGCGATATAATTACATATAGCGTAATGTCTGCACCTATAAAATCATTGATTAGTGTTGATGAATTTGGTAGAACTTTTGAAACTAGAGCACAGTTGAATGTCATACTCATAAGCAGTTTCGGTAGCGGTAAAGGAACATTGTTTAGAGAGATAGAGCAAAGAGGTTTAGGGGTTAGGTTAACTGATTACACTACAGCAGGAATACTTGGAACTCTTAGACCTTCAGGTAAGTTGACATTACCGTTTACAGTGTATTGTGCAGGTAGAACATTATGCATAGATGAGTTCCAGAAATTCGGAAAGGTTCAGAAGGATGCTCTATTGAGTTTAATGGAGGATCAGTATTACAGAAAGCCTTTGGGATTTGAGGTTAAAGAGGAATTAGATATTCAGGATGAGTATTTTAGGATACAAGCAAGAGGTAATTTCTATGCTATATGGGTAAAGTGTAGCTATATATGTGGTTGTATGTATTTTAGAAGAAAGACTATTGATGATTTAGCATTGCTCAGTAGGGGTGTTCCTGTAGCTCTTACTATGAGTGAATCTGAGGCTCTTGATCTATTTCTTGGAGAGAGTAAGTTAATACTAAATGAAAAACTATTAAGACATTACGATAAGATGAAAGCTGAGAGGGTTATAGTTCCACGTAGAGTAAAAGAGTTAGCGGTAACAATATACAAGGAGTTGCTAAGAGATTACAAGGTAGAGCCGGGATTCATATCGAGAGGACTATGGGATATTGTGAGAATGGCAGGAGTTAGGGCTTTGATTGATGACAGAGAAGAAATTAACGAAGACGACATTTATAGCGTAATACACTTAGCACCTATACAGTTAATGGGATATAGTAGATCTCAGCTAACGTTTTCACAAATAACAATATATACTATAATCACTCAGCACGAAGAAGGTATTACTATAGATAAATTAGCTGAGATAACAGGATACAGTAAACAAGCTGTAAAGGATGCAGTTAAAACATTGTTTAGTTTAGGTTTAGTAGATATGATTCAGGTAGGTAAAAAGAACGTATATATGCCTAAAATCAAATTAGTATAAGAGGTGATATGTATGATGGTTTTCGGATTCTATATACCTGAATTAGATAGAAAGATATATTTGGATATGTGGGAAATAGTTCCGTTTATTAAATATCTAAAGAAAGAGATTGGATGGTCTAAATTCTATAAGATGGCAAGGGAGATACTATTATACTTAGGCATACCAAAGAGTAAAGTAAGATTTGTAACTCTTAGAATACTACATTTTCTTGAAACAGGTCAGTATGATTTGTGGGAAATACCAGAGGAAGATATGCCTGAAGAGGTTAAACATATAGATGAAATAGTTAAGAAAGGTTTAGAAGATATAAAGCATAAGGAGGTTAAATACGCTAAAGTTAGATGTAGATGGCATGCAAGGGTCGAATATTGTGAAAAGAGCGGACATCATATAGTAATTGAGGGAGTGGTAGTATTTGAATATACTATACCTGTAGATTGCTGGAGAGATAACTTAGGTGAAATAGAAAGCTATATAGATAACAAGTTATTCTATGCGTTTACGTTATTCTTAGATACATATTACGTGCTGATATATACAAACTATGATAGTGGAGTTACTGAGCATGATATAATCTCTGAGTTTGAAACATCTATAGGAACTCCGTTAGAGTATGAAGTAATTTCTGCTGATATATATGTAGGTAGAAATTGTGCATATGAACCAGAATGGAGAGATGATTTATCAGATGATTGGGAAAACTTTGTAGAGTCATATATTGAAGAGATTAAAGATTGGGTAGAAAATCTATGTGGTGTAAGATGGGGGTGAGGTGATAGTATGGGTTGTGGAAAAACTGTAGATAGGGGGTTTAAAAACGTTAGGTTGTTGGTGGATATAGATTATAAGCCAAGTATAGAGCAAAAGTTTGCAGAGGAGATAGCTAAGAAAATGAACTTCATAGACTTTACCTTTGGAACAGTATTTACTAGAGTTAAATGTTTTGAGACAGGGAGGGGACTACATCTAATATTCGACGTTATAGCACACGAGGATTTCAGTGATATGGATATAATAGTGTGTCAATTAGCATTAGGTAGTGATTACAAGAGGGAACTATTCAACTATAGAAGGATAAAGGGTAAGACTAAGGTTAAAGATTGGAATATACTATTCAAGAAAAAGGTTAAGAGAGATGCAGATGGTAATATAGTATATGTTTCAGAAGAAAGAGAGACAGAGTTTGCTAAAAGAATCGCTCAGATGATCATGGAAGAATATCTGAAGTTAACATTGGGTAGCATTCCAGAGATAAGGAAAGATATTAAAGAGGAAGAGTTAAGAGAGATGAAAAAGAGTTTAGATGTAGATATGAAGGATTTACTACGATTTATGTTATAATAAAAAGGAGGTGATAGTTTGGTAGTGTTGAGGTGTGCTGGATGTAGAGAAGTAATAATAGATACTAAGAAAGGGATAAACCAAGTAACTAAGATGGAAGACTACGAGTTAGTAGCAAAGACAGACATAGGTGAGTTTGGAATAGGTTTGAAGCATGTAGGAACTAAATACGTATGTAACTACTGTGGACATGAGATAAATACAGAAAAGCTAAGAGAGAAAGGGATAAACATAGAGGAGTTAATGAGTTTAGCAGATAACAAGTCTATAGAATTAGCTAAGCAAAGGATGGTTAACGGAGATAACTAAGGAGAGTGATTAAACATGGCTGTAAGATGCTACGCTAAAGATAGCTAAAACAGTAATAGCTATATACTTTAAACTAATATTTTTACAATGGTGATCAGCTATGGGAGGTAAAACCTATACAGATTGGGACTTGGAGGTGTTTGATAGCATGAAAGAGCTAAGCTATGAAGAAAAAGTTGAAATAGCTCACTGGATTACTAAGAGAGCATTGAAGAGATTTAAGAGGTGCTGTGTAGCATGTAGCTTTGGAAAGGATAGTGTAGCAGTAATGCACATAGTAATCCAGCATAATCCTGATATACCTATAATGTTTGCAGATACAGGTGTAGAAATGCCAGAACACTACGAGTATATCATGATGATGCAGAAGAGGTATGATCTTAACCTTTTCATAGTAAAGGGTAAAATAGACTTTTGGACAATAGTAAAGAGATACGGATTACCTACTCCAAGGATGATGACAAAAGACAAACAGTTCTTAGTAGAAAGAGGTGTAGCAAGAACTGAAAGCAGACCAATGTGTGCTAAATTACTAAAGGATGAGCCAGCTTTAAAATTCTACAGAAAGAAAGGGATTAGATGTGTATTCTTTGGCATACATTGGGATGATAGCTATACGAGAAAGTGGACTATAATAAGAAAGGGATTACTTAGCTATCATGAAACGCATAAACATTGGAAATGCTATCCTATAGGATATTTCACTAAGGAAGAGGTATTCAGATATCTAAAGGAAAACGATGTTCCTATATCGCCTGTGTATGAGAAGTATGGTAGGAGTGGCTGTATTCCATGTACAGCATACAATGGATGGAGAGAATGGATGAGTAAGTATTTCCCTGATGTTTACAAGAAAATAATGGAAATAATAGGAACTGAAGGAACTTTATTAGAGTTTGGTGTAGAGTAGTTAAGGAGGTGATGTGTATGCATAGAAGGTATGTAGCGGTAGGGTTTAAGGTAGATGTTGAAAATAGTATATGGTATAGAAAGTTTGATAGTAAGAAATCATTACTTAGGTTTTTATATGAACATTTAGATGAGGTAGATTTTGTTAGTTTGAGAATAGTTAAAAAGGAGGTGGTGGAAAATGGTAGTGTTGAGAATATATGAAGTATATAGAGCAAACGGATTTCCTATAGAAATAGATGGTGAATGGGTTACATCTACAAACGTATCGGAAGACGAGCTTATAGACGTTATAAGAAAAATAGTAGGACATGAAAACTTTACAATAGACTTCAGCGAAAAAACAGTATATGTAAACGGTAAGCCGTATTTATACTTTGATCTTATAGATACTGTAGATGTAAACGATTCTAATATATACGTTGAACTGCACGCAGTATTTCTTAAGTGGACAGTAAGACTATCGAGATTAAAGGAGTTCGTTGAAATACTTAATCCGAATAGTGATATAAAAATAGATTTTAAGAATAGAGTAGTAAAGGTTGATGGAGAAGTTAAGTATCTAATATACTTTAAGAGGTGATGTAACATGGAAGAGGATAGAGCTAAGCTGATAATGAATGTTAAAGAGAGAATATTAGAATACGAAAAGGCAGTAGATAATCTAATAACTGCTAACAACAAACTAATAAATGCTTTAGATGAACTTGCTAAGGATGTTAGAGAGAGGTTGTTAGATCATGGGTATAACGTTGACGATGTATATGTCATAGAAGACGATATATTTCCAAAGCCATACATAGTAATAGCTATAGATTATGAAGCATCAGAGTTAGAAAAGGATAGAGTTCTTACATTAGTAAAGTTACTACTATACAACTACTACGGTGAAACGTTTATGCCTTATTTTTTAATTAAAATAGATTAAACGGAGGTGATATGTAGATGGTAAAAAGTAAGAAGTTTGAGATAGTAATAACTGAAGAAACAAAGAAATATCTAAAAGAGAAAGGATATAAAACTACAGAAGGTAAGACTTTAGAGGAACTAATAGAGGAAGAGAAGAAAAAGTTAGAGAATCTAAAGGATGAAATGTCTAAGAAGTTAGAGAAATCTATGACTACAAATATATCGTGGTTACAGAATATACATGAAGCTCAGTATTACTACAACGAGTTAAAGGATTTAGCTAAAGAGTTGCATGATACTATAAGAGAAGTTTACAGCTATGACGATGTTATAGAGGTTGTTAATAAAATAGATGAAATATTTGACAGCAAACCACATGGAACACTGTTTGAGATGTATATAGGGGTGTTACTAATAATGAGAGCTATAAAGACATTCTATCCAAAAGTTGATAAAGACATAGCTATAACAAATGTTGAAAGTGATAACAGCAAAATTATAGAGATTAAGAAAGATCTAAACGAAGCTATAGAAAAGGGAGATATGGAGCTTGTAGAGTATATTATCGAAGAGCTAAAGGCGATAGTAGGAGAATTTAGAGATCATAGAAAAAAGACCGTTCAAGAGTTAATCACTACTATGGTTAAGGCTAAACAGAAAAAGTTAAATAGCTTTTAAAGGAGGTGATATATGTATGGATCTTGAGTATTTGTTTAGACAAATTTCTTCATACTTTGTAGATGCCATGTATAGCTCAGGTAAAAAGCAAAAAGAATTAGTAGAGAAAATGCAGTATCTAATGGAACAAGTATGGTATATAACATTTAAAATGATAGAATGGGAAGTAGAATATGCTATTGAAAACTCAGATCTTAACGAAATTCTAAGCGAGCTTGATGAATTAGATAAAAAGTTTATAGTAAACAGAGCAACGCATAGAGTATTTCTATTAACATCAGCAAAATTCATAGATAACATAGTTTGCTACTTGGCTATATACACACACTATGCATTACAACAATCAATAGAATTAGCATTTAGAGATACTACATTAAAAGAAATAAGGGATATAATAATAGGTGTCAAGAAATCACTTAAAAAGAGCTTAAAGGATAAAATAGAAGACATTGTTATAGAATTACTTAATATTAGCTATTTACAGTTACCTAAGGAGGTAGATAAAAATGGTAGTAGTTAAAAAGTTGAAGGTTGAAAGTATAAAGTGTAAAGAATGCAAATATGCAGTAATTTTAGGAGATACAGTATTATGTCTGAATAGACTTAAGACATACACAGCTAAGATACCACACTTTACACATTTAGAAAATGAATGTATAGTAGGATCAAAGGGTGAACCATATACAGATGTTAGTGCATACTATAAAGCTTTGGAGATATACATAGAACTATCAAATATTTTAAAGGATCTAGTGGATATACAAAATAGACTTAGAAAAGCTATAGTTAACAATGTTCCGTTAGGTAAATATACTATAAAAGATAAGACAGTAGTAATTAAAGAGTATAGTAAAAAAGTCTTAGATACTGAGAGAGTTAAAGATATACTACAGAAAAACGGAATACTTGAAGAATTCTTAGTAGAGAAAAACATTAAATACGTAAAGATCTTAGATAGAAAAGGGAGGAGGTAACGTGATATACTTTAGATGTTCTATATGCGGAAATACAGTATCAGCAGAACCACCTAACATAGCTAAGTGTAGTAAATGTGGAGCTAAGTATTTGTTTAAATATAGTAAAAAAGAACGTAAAAGAAAATACAAGGGTCATTATATATTTGCTGGTTTTTAATCATATTTTTTTTATTATTGTTCTTTTTTATCCGTAACATATTATATATTTGCACCTATAACATTCAACGTTTTAAGTTATAACGTCCAACGTGAACACCCATATTATACACCTTTTTTTTTACCGTCTTTTTGGTGGAAAAGATAAATAACCACAAATTATAATATCCGACGATATAAGATTTAAAGCTTAATGCATAATGGTTATAAATGTTAAACATATTGCATATTTTATAATTTAAGGTTAAGTATCATTTTGGCGGAAAGAACGGACAAAAAAAAGGTGTTTAAAATGGCTTGAAGTAATACTATTTTACGTTATTATGTTTAATGCAAGCGTTAAAGATTTTATCGTTATGCTTTTATGTAAAAAGGTTTATGCTTCAAACGGTTAAGTTATAATCATCATGACCATCATAGAATTACAATTTTCATACGTTAATAAATATATAAAAGGATTACATTTAAAATATAAAAAATAAAATTGTTGTTACTTTAACTCAGTTTCACGTTTTTCTGTAGTTACTTTGGTTGATACAGTTTTAACTTCTTCAGGCAACTTAAGTTCTATTTTAGGTATTTCGATAACAATAGGTTCAGCTTTTAGACTAGCCTCGTAAATAACCTTAGGTATAAGCTCTGATGTTTCCTCTGCAGATGGCTTGCTTTGTATAGGTATTCCATAAGACTTTAGTATCTCTACTATAGATTTGCTAACCTCTATCAACCAATTGCAAAAATCTAATAGCTCGTAAAGATACTTCTTATCTCCCGTATCTCTATACATCTCAACACACTCATTTATATAGTTTAATATATCTTCCTTCAAGCTATCAACACCGAACATTTTATCACCTCCAATATTATAACCTTGTTATAACATAATAAACCTTATCATCCATTCTTTTTTGCTCTATAACGCTGAATCCTGTAAATCTAAACGGTGTGTAACATTTACTACAAAAGTGATTGTATAAATCTCCATAAGGTGATGTATATCTATACTTTTCTAAATACTCATATAAGCTTAGCCATTTACCTAAATAGCAATGTTCTATGTCATAGTATAATAATAATAGAGTTGATATACTATAGCCGTAAAAGTTAAACAATATACATTCATGACTAACGCCACCCATAACTACTATATCAGGTAAAAACGTATAAACTTTGTATATATCATCTATATCAGTTTTAGTTATATCTGTAAATGTTAAATAGTTTTCCCATATATGGTATAAATCCAAACTATCGTTAACATCAGCATATGTTTTAGTCTTCATATCCATGCAACTAAGAAATGAATCTGTAGGATGAGTATGTAATATACTAAATCCTTGATATTCACCAGATACTACTTCGTTTATAGCATTTATTAGAGAGTTATCATCAGGACTAAAAGATCTCTTAGGATTAAAAGCGATATTCCTACACGGAACTATAGTATCCAAGATAGATATTATTAAACATAGTTCATTGTTAGTATAATACTTAAACGATGTCCAATATAGTATAGCACCTAACTCCTCATAACTTTGTATAGCTTCAGTTTGCATTAATCTAATATCTTCTTGTGCTGTTTTAGGTATAACTATAACATTAGATTTATAAGATGTTGCAACCTTTAACGCTTTAGATATAGCTGTTAAATCCATACCAAATCTCGATAGTATGTTTTCTTTTATATCTTTATAATCTGGCAATATTTCTAATATTTCTGCTATATTTTCATTTTGTATAGCCTTAAGCATACACATCACCTCTATGGCAATATTAAATCAGTTTCTTCGTCAAATCCTAACACTCTTATCTTACACCCTTTATATTTATCCTTTATCTCTTCAGCATATTTTATAGCTAAAGATTTATCTGCAAATACGTTTAGTGTTAATATTTCACCTTTGCATATAGCTATAACCTTATACATACTAACCACCTTATTTCATGTAGCTTAATATAACAACTATACTTAGCAATATACTTATTATAGTTAATCCTACTTGTATAAATGTCTTTATGCTATTTACCGTATCTTTTATATGTTTAATCTCTAAGTAAAGAGATCTCCTCGTGTCATATATAGCCATTGCTAACATCTTTATGTTTTTGTCGTCAGTATTTTCTATTAAATATTCTATTTGGTCTAACATGGTGTTGCCATCTCCATTGCACATAGCCATACAAACCACCTCCCTACACTAGTAATTTGTCAACATTATATACGAACTTATTGTAAATTTCTACAGCTTTATCTCTCGCCTTTTCACACAAATCTTGATATTCATCCTTGCTAACATTTAAAGCATTCAGTGTTACACGCTTAACATCTTCTATACTAAACGATGATTTCTTTACCCACGTTCCGTAACATGCTGTAATGTATTCTACTTTAGGATCTATGTAAAAACCTACAGCAAATTCGTTATGTGCTGGAACGTTTGAGTATATAATAGGAACACCTAAAGCCATAGATTCTAATACAGGCATTCCGAAACCTTCGTAGAAACTTAACCATAGTAGATATTTAGATTTAGATATAAGATCAGCCTTTTGTTCATCTGTCAAGCTACCATACTGTATTATTTTAATATAGCTTGGAATATGTCTATAATATGTTGGAAGTTTAGGTATTACAAATACTGATTTAAGCTTTAACTCTATTGCTGTATCTAAAGCTAATCTTACGTTCTTTCTATCACATTTATCTAAATTACCTATAAATATTATATCGTATTTCTTATCACTATAACCATTATACGTGAAATACTTACTATTTACTAGTCGAGGTATTACTCCATTTACTCTTATACCAAACTTCTCCATAAGTTTCTTATTACTATTACTAACGGCATAATTATATCTAAACACTCTATCCTTATTTTTCTCTATTCTTTTTAGGTAAAACGTTTGAAATCGTGCTACAGGATTAGCTGTATCTGTCCAATATATATCGGCTTTATCTCCTCTTATTAAGCAGTTCCACGTATCCTCTATTAGTATATTAGTGTATCCCTCCTTATACTTATAGCTAATCTCAGCGTTTACATTATAATGTTCTAACAAAAACTGTTTAAATAAATTGGCTACGTATCTAAAGCTATACCATGATCCCACATTTAGCATTATATTTATCCCTCTAATATATATCACCCCCTATATAGTTAATACTAACTCACTACACTTAATATTAGCAGTAATATCTGCAGTAGCTGTAACCTGAAATGCACCCAAACTAGGAACAGGCTCACAACCAAAATTATAAACTTCAACAGTAACTACAGCATACTTAGTATTACACGGTAGCTTTATACTTCCTGTTTTTTCACCAACGCTATATACTAATACATTTGTTAGTATATTAGAATTCAAAGTTACTTTTTTAGTTCCATTACTGCTAAACTCTATGCTCTTAGTATCCGAGCCTAATTTTAATGATATTGGTATAATATCTGTCGGTGCTAATCCAGACCAACTTACACCTTTAACACTAACAGTTTTATTTACTAATTTATATATATCTGCTCCCGAACCTATATTATCTCTAACACTTAAACTTTTACTAATCTTCTTTCTCAATCTTTGACCTATACATGCTAAGTATAGTGCAAATAATACTTTTTCCTCGAACCTATCCCTATTCATATTTATCACCCCCCATACTATTTAGCACCACTAACCCAACCTTTTACAGTTAAATATAAATCGAAATTACATGTGCAAACTAAACCCATACTACCCACCCCAATCACTTCACAATCGTTAATATATACTGTCAAATCTACATACACTCTATTGACACCATATTCAAAATATCTTGTTACATTATACTCACCATCTACTCTAACAGTAGAAACACTTACTTTAAAAACAGGTTCTTTTAATACAATAGTTTCTTTAATTACACTAGTATTCTTAAAATTATATAACTTAGATACATTACCGATACTAATATATATACTAGGATAACATGGATCATTAAAGCTCGTAACGGGATAACTACAAATAACATTACTATTGTTAATATTAATTGTCTCTGTTTGTGGTATGTCTGTTCCAACATATTTAGAACCTACGCTCCAATGTTCTGTAACATGAAGAATTACTCTATACTCTATGTATAACGGTGCTGGTGGTTGATATTCATATTGACCCTTAATAACATCTAGTGTTATAGTAATATCTACTGAATCTGGAATGTATGGTAACGTTATAGTTTTTGAGAATATAGGATTGTTATTGCTATCAGTCTTTACAGTTCTTATAGTTATTACATTAGTAGATATATCATTTAAAGTAACAGTAGTTCTAAACGTTCCTGTTCCATTTATATCTATACTAACATACTTTATTTTGCCACCATATACTACCATAAATCCATATTTAGTATTATCAGGCTGTAGCGTATCACTATAAGTATTAGGCGATCTCCATGCTATAGTAACCTTAAACTTAGGATCGAATTCACTATCTATACTACCATAATACATATTAGCCAAAACTGTTGTAGGTGGTGTCGGTGCTTGATATATAGAGTAGTTGAATGACGAATCCACAATGCCTGACATTTTTTCAGTTTTTATACTACCGCTTTTCAAATTATATAAACAATCTACAGCATTACCCACGTTAAAAGTTAAACCTTTAAGTATTTTATATAAATAGCTACTATCTATTGCATTACCTTCACTAACGTGCTTAATTAATCCCATATTTATAATATATCCGCTACCTATACCTCCATACATATTTACTGATGGTTTATATATACCACCACTAGGCTGTATAGGTATCGTTGGTATATTTACAGCTGGAGGTGTTGACGGCGTAGGAGGTTTAGGTATATTCACTACACTAGGACTTATACGTGGAACAGACAATTCCGGGAAAAACTTAATATACGTAGTGCTTGGTTTAGGTATTAACGAATCCATCATAGATGCTACAATAGTAGATGCTAACGGAGATACTAATAAACCTGCAAATCCACCTTTAATATTTCCCTTAGTTATCTCGTCCAATCCTCTAAACATACCATCCAAACTTAAATTAACAACTATCATATTTATTAACTTATCTCTAATGCTTTCTATCCAACTATTTAAATAACTATTAATACCTTCTATAAAACTATTACCGTAATCAACTATAGTATTCCATATATTTATTAGTTCACCCCACAGCCAATTTGCTATATTCTCTACAATATTAACAATACTATTAGCTACCCACAATATTCCATTCCATAACCATTGACCAAAACTGTATAGATGCTGTGCAATATAACTAAGACCACTACCTATCCACTGTAATCCATTCTGTAAAAATTGTGATGCTGAAGTCCATGCATCATGTATCTTATCAGATAAGTATGTCATAAAGTTACTCATAGCATCAGATATATACTGAAATGCTGAATATAGCCAATTACCTAATGTATATAATGCTGAGTTGATCCATGAACCTAAAGTACCGAGTGTGTCATCAAACGCATTACCCGTTACTGACGCAAACCAATTATACACATCATTCAATGCATTAGATACATCCTGAAATATTACACCTATAACGTCATCAGACATAAGCTATCACCTCTTAACATTGAATGCTATGTTTACGTCCATCTCTATGACTATATTGCCATCTTCAAATTTTATATTAGAGTTTGGCATCTTAAATCTACTAACTATCTCCTCCTTAGGTATAAATATTCTTATTTCCTTAGGCTCTATTATTATGTTAGTATCTGCCAAATTTTTAAACACACTATTTATTATGTTTAGTTTAATCTCTATACCATCTGGATATTTATTTATTTCAACACTATCCCTTATATTCTCATTGCAATTACTTAGTATTACTCGTGCAATGTCTTCAAATGGTATAGTAGTAACTACCTTATTGTTTTCTATTACACTTTTCGCATTTGGAAACATAGCAAACGGATTCAACTATATCACCCCCCTATATTTAACTCATTAATACCCACATATTAGCTAAAAACCTTATCATACCTCTTGGATTAGTCATGAAATAGTTCCACATTCTAACAAAAAATATATACGCCATGTTCATAAATGTTTTTATTAGATTTATTATAGTGGATACAACGTTATTTGATGAAGTAGCTATGCCACCCAAAATATCTAAAAAACCACCTCCTAAACTAGTAATAAATCCCATAGCTAATCTCCTCCACTAACTCGGATTCAATCTTATGTAGTATGTTATAGTTATACTGCCACCATTTGGAACAGTTACAGGCGTAAACGTATCATGCAATATCAATGTTGGTTCTGTTATAGCATTACCGTTAGGATCTGTTCCTGATAAGCTCAATAGCAAACCTATTTCACTTATATTTATATCTCCACCAGAGTTGTTAGTAAACGTTCTCGTTACACCTATAATTAATGTATTACCTGATGGTGCTGGCTGATATATGCTTGAATCACCATACTGTAGCTGTCCACTACTAGTTCCATTTGGAATTTTACTGAACAAATCATTATCTGAATACGATGGAGTCCCAGAACCATTACCAACTACAACACCATAACTATCATCACCAGCAGGTGCTAACGCATTAGTCTTAGTAAAATCTACAGTAGCAAATGTCCAACTTGTTCCAGATGGATCTGTTATAGATAAACTATTCTTAGATATCAACGCTACTAGTATTCCATACAAACCATCACATATAGGATCTTTGTTTTTTACTATAGTTCTAACTGTCTTACCATTTTTATCCTTTACCTCTATTTTGTATCCTATACCTATACTTTTACTATTACCACATCCAACTACCACATTAACCACCTCCTTACCATATAATTAATGCAAATATTAATGAATAAAACCTTTTCGGACGTTTATCTATTTTCCAACACTCGCAAGTTTGAGGTTCTAAAACATATATCTCACCATCTTCAGTATATACTATATTATAGCTATGCCTACTTACAAAATCTAAAACTCTTGCAACACCATTTACTAAATACTTAAATCTTGCATATGCATACATTACAGCACTAAAGTCATCACAATCAAATCTATCAAGCATATAGTTATGATCTAATGACTTAGCTTCCCTACACATATTTATGTATTCATCTATACTAACTACCCAATACTTTCTATCGGCAAATATATTTCTCGATAACACTCTTACAGCTAACGGAAAGCTATCAATTATTTCATCAGCCGTAACTACCTTCATCTATACCACCCCCTACAAACTATATATAAACACCATACAGCCCAACTACTACTATTATAAAAAATATAAAACTTAAATCTTTACAGTTACTGTAGGGTCGGGTTAGGCTTTACACATCTATATACGAACGCTCTGAACCATGAACTCTGTAATCCATTTACACTATTATACACAAAGCCTAACCCTCATCCCCTTACTGTTTACTGTTCACTGCAATCACTCAACTATTAATGTATTAAAGTTAGATTCTGAAAGCCCTAGCAAATCCCGTAATGGCATCCCATATGCTCCTGCCGAACTTCATGAGTATTCCAGCAGACACTCCGAAGACAAGACCCATCACAAGTATGTTAGCCAAGTTCTCAGCATTCGCTGAAATAGCAGACGCTATGTAACCAAGCAAGTCCGTGAACGACTGAATTATAGTATTCAACACATCAGTAACCGTGTAAGTCATAACCTTTCACCTCCGTAAATATATATACGTTAAAGATATATAAATCTTACTAAAAACAAATAACTAATAAATAATATAGCTAGAACTTATTCCTATACTTATCTATTATACTCCTTATTCTATCTAACTCCTCATCTGTTAGTTTTACCTCATCCTCATCCTCACTCTCTACATCTTCAACATCTATCTTAACAGACTTACCACTATTACCTACACCCAATAACCCCATTAACATATCAAACTCTTTAGCCGTGTATCCTCTCTTAGATATACTCCTAGCAATCTTTTCAGCCCTACTACTTAATACCATAAACGTTTCTATAATATCTAATGCTTTATTAATATCAGCAAAACTAACATCATCTAAACTTTCCATTCTTTCTATAATATAATTTATATCTACATCTATACCCATACCCTTTACCTGTAAAAACGCTTGCATTACACTAAACGGATCATTCCAATTAACCTTAGACGTATCTATTCCAGCTTCAGCTAAAATCTTTAATACTTCTAACAAATTCTCTCTCGCTTCTTTAAAATTATTTAAAACCTTTAAACTCCAAACTAAATCCTTCAACGTATATTTCTTTATCTTCTCTTCATCAATATTATAAATATTAGAAAAACTACTAACTCCAGATGGTAAAGGTATCTTATTTTCCCCTATCACACACTATCACCTCACTTCTTTAGATATATAACGAATACGCTATTATCTAAATCTATTATAGGCTTACCGTTTTTATCTAAAACTACATTACCATTCTCATCCCTTTTAACCTCTAACTCTATATAGCACTTCACTACCATATTCTTAGCAACTTTCTCTACAGCCCTCCTTGTCCTTCTCTCAAACAATTTAACTAAATCTCCTAACTTAAAAATTAAATATCCATCACCTGTTTTACTATCAGCATAAGCTTCAGCAGACTTAATACCTATCTTTTTTAGTTCTATTAAACTATTATTTAATGCACCCTTTACCCTTTCAGCCTTAACCTTTCTAAGAGCAACTATTTCCTCTTTACTTTTTACCATCTAAACCACCTCCACATTACAACTATTCAGCATAATACTACAAACAATAAATAAATAAAAAAATAGACTTAAAACGTTATGCTCTCTTAGATGGTATAGGCCCTACCTCAGGCATTTCAGATGCAAGCGACTCTAGTATAGCTCTTATTATTCCCTCATCTACTCCTCTATACTTTGCAAGCAAATAGTTGAACACAGTATCTGCATCCATTCTCCTCTCAACTACAGCCTTGTAATACTCTTCAACAAATGCATAATACGGTGCTCTGAACGGAGCAGGCACAAAGTTATTAGGCGTATCCATTACTCTTCCAGCTATCAGTCTTATCTTGTGGTATACCTCTGCACCATCTTCCCACGAATCAGTCTGTGCCTTAGCTATTTCCCTTGCTACCTCAGGATCTGGTATAATACCCATCTGCACCCTCAAAGCCTTTCCCAAATATCTATACCTCGTTCCCCTATTCCAGTTTCTCTTTCTCCCAGCCATCTATACCACCTCCCGACGATATACATTACAACATTATGCTTTATAAAATTTTCCATTAACTAAATACCTATAACATTTTTAATATATTCTCTAAGAACACATTCAACCCTATACACCATAGGCAATCTAGTTCTAAAAATCCATCTATTTTCAGATATATCATCCATCATTTTACTTAACATAGCTAACCTTTCATCTATATCAGCTACAGTATAAGACATAGACTTTTCACTAATCTTACCCTCATAATACATATCCACAACTTCATAAGCTATACTATACAACTTATTGCTTAAATAAATTATAGAATTAACAATTACACCCGTTATATACATAGACCATTCAACTATATACTTTAAAGCGTAGCATATATCCTTACATATCTTATCCATATTAAACTTTCCACTACTCAAATAGTATCCTAATATCACACCTCTATAGCTTTTACTTACACACATATCGCATAACATCTCTAAAGCTTTAATATAGTCATTATATCTATCAACCTTTTCCTCTAAATTTTCAAATATACTATCCCAATATATAACTCTACCAGCTATTTCCATTTTCTTAGCTTTTACTATAACATCACATATATTTCTAACATACATAATAAACATGCTAAACAGCTTTCTATTCTTTTCTACAGCTTCTCTTAACAATTCAATATCATATCTATACATATACATTTTTAAGTAAATAAACAACCTATCTAATCTATCCAAAAAAGTATCAAATAAATCTGCACCCCTTATATATATATCACAAGACCTTATAGCTATATATATATCAGGTTTACACCTTACAACTATCTTCTCACCATCTACAGTAAACATATTAATCACCTATATATAATAAATAATATAAAAATACTATTCTACATCATACCTATCATACTATCTCTCTTATGCACTTCATACGCCATATCTATAGCTCTTAAAACTGTCAACAGCCCTATTATCTTACTTGCTCTTCTACTAAATCCCTTACGTAGTGCATCGTTTACATTTTTCTCATACTCTTCTACCATTATATCCTCATAATGTTTATACTCTTCACTTTCAAAATCTATATCCAAATCTCTAAACCTTTCACGTATAGCCTTTCTAATTATATCTCTAACAAACCTCTCCTCCTCTAAACCATTTAACTCTACAACCTTACATATCTCTCCTTCAACCGTCATAATATATAATATATACTGCAGAATATATATACTTTTCCAAACGAACCCACAAATACATAAAACATATATATAAAACATATAAATAATTACAACATTAAACTAACATCTTACCCTTTATAGCATTAACATATAAAACATTATTATCGTATAAGCGGTCTAATCTAAATGTGTTATCAGGACACGTGTTAACATATATCATATATATATATAATAATAATATAAGACATAAAACCTTAAACCTTATACATAAAACATTTAACCTATAAACACCGTTACGCCGTAAACCTTTAACCTATAAAGCGGTAACCCTTAAGCCATATTATACACCTTTTTTTTTACCGTCCGTTCCGCCAAACGGCTATATAAACGTAAATTATAAAAACGTTCTATGTAAAACCCGTAAGATACAACCTTTTTTTTACCGTCCGTTCCGCCAACCGAAAACATAAACAGTTTTTATAATTTCATTTTTATAAAAATAATTTTATATAAAATCTTTTTTATAATTTTCTTTTTATTTTTCATTTTTATTTTTTCAATTTTATTCTTTACTTTTATACCCCCC
>VAPK010216906.1_pt1 | contig 20938 bp, 18 predicted proteins | sample 3395031 | NCBI WGS metagenome assembly VAPK01 (sample SAMN08290443, study PRJNA428436) | hydrothermal vent metagenome | isolation source: Deep-sea hydrothermal vent chimney 1 | place: Pacific Ocean: Juan De Fuca Ridge
AAACGAGACCAATATGCCAATAAGTATTGGCATAATCGAAGAAGATCGGGAAGCACGCTCTACCACGCAAAATCTGAAATGAAAAAACGTAACTCCTATGGCTCTATGATGGTGCTCGAAGGTGATGCAGATGGTATGGTCTCAGGGTATTCAAGAGCGTACTCCATGATAGTGAAACCTGTTTTTGAAATAATAGGCAGGGCATCAGGGGTCAAACGTGTTTCTACAGCGCATATAATGATTACCAAAAGAGGTCCTCTTTTTTTAGCGGATACGTCTATTAATATAGATCCCAATGCAGAAGAAATTGCCGAAATCGCTCAAATGACGGCCAATGTGGCTTCTACCTTTGGTTTCGAACCGGTAATGGCCCTTATGTCTTATTCGAATTTCGGTTCTTCTTCCCATCCCCAAGCAAAAAAGGTGCGAGAGGCGGTTCGAATTTTGCATAAGAACAATCCTAATTTGATTGTTGACGGTGAGATACAGACTGATTTTGCCTTGAACAAAGAGTTGTTGCAAAGCCAGTTTCCGTTTTCTAAATTGGCTGGTAAAAAAGTGAACACCATGATTTTCCCCAACCTTGAATCGGCGAATATTACCTATAAGTTGTTGAAAGAGCTAAACGGTGCTGATACTATCGGGCCGATAATGGTAGGCCTCAGTAAATCTGTACATATTTTGCAATTGGGCGCTAGCGTAGATGAAATGGTAAATATGACAGCCGTTGCAGCAATCGATGCACAAGAACGGGAAAAAAGAAAGAAGGAAAAAACTGGGGGGGGGTAATATGACAATTTATCAAAGTACCAATGTGTCAATTGTAATTAAATATATTCTTTGATCCATACCACCGCAGTCAAGCCTGAATTTGAGTTTGAATAGAGTTTTTTTAAATTAAATCACAAACACCCAAACCATGATCCACCATCTAAAAGGCAAACTAGTAGAAAAGAATCCTACCCATGTTATTATCGAATGTGGTGGGGTGGGCTATTTTGTAAACATATCGTTGCATACTTTTTCTCGATTAAACGATGCAGAGAACATCAGCCTATTTACACATCTACAGGTCAAGGAAGATTCGCACACACTTTTTGGTTTTACCGAAAAATCAGAACGTCAGATTTTTCGCCTATTATTGTCAGTGTCAGGTATAGGTACTAGTACTGCGCGAACGATGCTTTCTTCCTTGTCGCCTGTGCAGATACGGGATGCTATTGCCAATGGCGATGTTCCTACAATACAGTCAATCAAGGGTATAGGTGCAAAAACCGCTCAAAGGGTGATATTGGACCTACGTGACAAAGTTTTAAAAGTCTACGATATCGATGAAGTTTCCGGTAGTTCAAGCAATACAAATAAAGATGAAGCGTTATCTGCTTTAGAGGTTCTTGGGTTCGTTCGAAGACATGCCGAAAAAGCTGTTGACAAAGTACTTATCAAAGACCCTTCGCTAAGCGTTGAGAACATCATAAAACTCGCGCTTAAAAATTTGTAACGAGTTTGAAAAAAGGGGCAAAACAAATACTTAAATCTTCATTTAAGCTTTTCTTCCTATTCATACTTTTTTTTGTGGCTGCGGAGAATTCCTTTGCCCAAGAGACTGATGAAGAGGAAACGAAAGAGCAAGAGGTGGATTCTGTGAAAACAGGTTTCTCACTTGGCAAGCTCGTTCTTGAAAACCCTGAGAGCATAGTTTCAAAATATATTTACGACCCAAAATTAGATCGTTATATCTACAATGAGAGTGTGGGCGATTTTAATATTTCATACCCCATTATTCTTACCTCAGAACAGTATTTTGATTTGGTGCGCAAAGAAGGTATGAAAGAGTATTTTAAAGAAAAGGCCGATGCGTATTCTGGTAAAAAGGAGGGCAGCGATGAGGCTCGAAAAAACCTGCTCCCCAATTTTTATGTTAACAACAACTTTTTTCAATCCGTTTTTGGGGGCAATACCATTGAAGTGATACCACAGGGTTCAGTGGCAATGGATCTAGGGGTCATTTGGCAAAAAAACGACAACCCCTCCTTATCACCAAGAAACCGTACCAATCTTTCTTTTGATTTTGACCAACGAATCAGTTTGAGTATGTTGGGCAAGATCGGTGAACGTCTACAAGTGACGGCAAATTATGACACAGAGGCCACTTTTGATTTTCAAAATATCGTAAAACTCGATTATACGCCAACAGAAGATGATATTATTCAAAGTATAGAAGTAGGTAATGTGAACATGCCGCTCAATAGCTCTTTGATTTCTGGAGCTCAAAGTCTGTTCGGGGTAAAAACACAATTACAGTTTGGCAAGACCAAAATAACAGCTGTATTCTCTGAACAACGTTCGCAAAACAATACCGTTGTTGCACAAGGTGGGGGAACAGTCAATGATTTTTCGATTACAGCTTTGGATTATGATGAGGACAAACACTTTTTCCTTTCCCAATATTTCAGGGACAATTATGATACGGCACTTGAGAATTATCCATATATACGTAGTCAAGTTCAGATAACGCGTTTAGAGGTTTGGGTGACTAATAGAAGTCAGCAAACCTTGAACGTTAGAAATGTAGTGGCCATTCAAGATTTAGGAGAACCTGACCCGACCAAGACAAGACTGGGGCAGACGATTACGCCAGCAGGTTTTTTTGACCCATCAAGTCTCTTTCCTAGAAACGATGCGAACGACTACGATCCAACCATGGTTGGAAGTGGTGCGTTGACACAATCGATTCGTGATATTGCAACTGTCGAGAACGGGTTTAACGTACCGGGCTATCAAGTCAATCAAGGTTTTGATTACGCTATTCTTGAGAATGCAAGAAAATTAAATCAGGGTAGAGACTTTGATTTCAATTCGCAATTGGGCTATATTTCATTGAATCAGAGGCTGAGCAATGATGAAGTTTTGGGGGTAGCCTTTCAATATACTGTTAACGGTGAGGTATTTCAAGTTGGTGAATTTGCCAATGGAGGATTGGATGCTACAACGGTTTCCCCGGGCGTCAATCCTATAATTGATAACAATACCTTGATTCTGAAATTATTGAAAAGCAACGTCACTAATATTACCGACCCCATTTGGGATCTGATGATGAAGAACATCTATGCAACCGGGGCTTTCAGGTTGAGTCAAGAAGATTTTAAATTGAATATTCTTTACACTGATCCCACACCACGAAACTATATTACCCCTGTTCAAGAAGGCATGGGTTCGGGTTGGCCCGACGGACTTCAAAACCGTATACTTTTAGACGTTTTTAATCTAGATCGATTAAATTCTTATAATGATGTACAGCCTGGGGGCGATGGATTTTTTGATTTTGTGCCCGGTTTGACTGTGAATACCCAAAACGGATTGATCATATTCACGAAGGTGGAACCCTTTGGTAAGTTCTTATTCGATGCGTTGGATTTTAACGGAGATTACAACGACGAACAGACCTACAATGAGAATCAAGCAAAGTATGTTTTTCGCGATATGTACGAATTGACTAAATCGGCATCGTTGCAGAACCCGGCAAAGAACAAGTTCTTGCTAAAAGGACGATACAAATCAGAAGGTAGCAATGGTATACCTATAGGTGCATTCAATGTGCCAAGGGGTTCGGTTCGTGTTACGGCCGGTGGGCGTCAGTTACAAGAAGGTATCGATTATACCGTAAACTATCAAGCGGGTACGGTACAGATATTGGATCCCAGTCTCGAGGCCTCAAATACACCGATCAATATATCGGTCGAAAACAATGCCGTTTTTGGCCAGCAGACCCGTCGTTTTACAGGTATTAATGTAGAACATCAGGTGAACAAGAACTTTATGCTGGGCGGTACCTTATTGAATTTGAACGAACGGCCCTTGACCCAGAAATCTAATTTTGGAGTAGAACCCGTAAACAATACCATTTTCGGACTAAACGGAAACTTCTCCACCGAAGTACCTTTCTTGACACGTTTGGTAAATAAATTGCCCAATATAGATACTGATGTGCAATCGAACATATCGGTTAGGGCCGAAGTGGCATGGTTAAAGCCGAATTCTCCTAAAAATGCCGATTTTAGAGGGGAGACCACTACCTATCTCGATGATTTTGAAGGGGCACAGGCCTTAATAGATATACGTTCTTCTTTGGGTTGGACTTTGGCCAGTGTGCCCGATAATGATAATTTTAAGGACGGTGATATAGGTTTGGGAACAGGTCACAATAGGGCAAAAATGTCTTGGTATACGATCGACCCTATTTTTTATACCAACCAACGGCCTTCAGGTATATCCGATAGTGATATGTCAATCAATGAAACAAGGCGAATTTTTATCAATAACCTGTTTGCGCAAGATGTAGCCGCAGGGCAGACACAGGTGCAAAATACATTGAACATCAACTATTACCCAGATCAAAAGGGTCCGTATAACAACAATGCCAGTTTTAATGGTTTATCTCCCAACGAAAAATGGGCAGGTATCATGCGTTCTTTGAGCAGTACCAATTTTGAACAGGCGAATGTTGAGTTTGTGCAATTTTGGGTGTTGGATCCTTATGTTGACGGTATTACCAATACCCCGGGTGAATTGGTCTTTAATTTTGGTAATATTTCTGAGGATGTTTTAAAGGATGGAAGAAAACAATACGAAAATGGCCTTCCTGGGGTCGATAGCAATGACCTGACAAGAGATACCGAATGGGGGAAAGTACCTGCAACCCAAGCGCTGGTCTATGCTTTTGATGCCAACGAAAACAACAGAGCTCTTCAAGATATTGGTTTAGACGGTTTGAGCGACAATGATGAAAGTACAATATACACGAATAACAATGGAGCCGATCCTGCCTTGGACAATTACCAATATTATTTGAACAGAGACGGTGGTATCATGCAACGTTATTTAGATTTCAATAACCCTCAAGGCAATTCACCAGTGGCTGTTAGCAATACCAATAGAGGTTCTAACACCCTACCCGATGTAGAGGATATTGACCGTGATTTGACTATGAACACCATAAATAGCTATTATGAATACCGTGTTCAGATCAAACCCAATACCACTATTGACGATCAATATGTTACCGATATTCTAGAAACGGCTCCAGTACCTGCAAGTGAAGTACCTGATGGTAGTCAGGTAAATAGGCGTTGGATCCAGTATAAAATACCTTTAAGTGATTTTACCGAAGCAGTCGGGGGCATAACCGATTTCAGATCTATAAGTTTTATGCGAATGTACCTTACTGGTTTTAACGGCCCTACGGTGTTACGTTTTGCTACCTTGGATCTCGTTCGTGGTGATTGGCGCACCTATACCAAAAACCTTCAGGATCCAAATGTGGATATAGATCCTTCAGATGACAACACTACAGTTGACGTGAATGCCATTAATATAGAAGAGAACCAGAACCGTATGCCAATTCCTTACGTATTACCGCCAGGTGTTGTGCGGGAGCGATTGAACAACAACAATACCATTATCCGTCAAAATGAACAGTCGTTGTCATTTGTAGTCGACAACTTAGAGCCCGGCGATTCAAGAGGGGTGTTCAAAAGCCTGAATATAGATATTCGTCAGTACAAGAAACTAAAAATGTTCATGCATGCGGAGAAAATTCAGAACAGTGATTATACCGACGATGCCTTACCTTTGGTTGGGTTTCTGAGAATAGGAACTGATTTTTCTGAAAATTTCTATCAGATTGAAGTCCCCTTGCAGTTTACGTCGGAAACCGCCCCGAGCCAAAGCACGATTTGGCCCGATGTCAATGAACTTGATATTTCGTTAAGTGATCTGAACAAGGTGAAATCACTTCGTATAGCCAACATTGCAAATGCGCCATTAAATGAAATACAGTTCTTTGAGGTTGATAATGGAGAAGTCGTTCCGATATCGGAATTCGCACCAAGAACTTTAGGAAGATTACGTATAGGTATACGCGGTAATCCCTCTTTAGGAAGCATCAGAAGTATGATGGTAGGGGTGAAGAATACTGACAACCTACCCGCTCGTGGTGAGCTATGGTTCAATGAGCTTCGTTTGGCGGGCTTAGATAACAATGGCGGTTGGGCGGCCATCGCGGCCATTGATGCCAATTTAGCCGATTTCGCCAATGTAACGGCTACAGGTGCTACGAGTACATCTGGGTTTGGTACCATAGATCAAATGCCCAACGAACGAGCAAGAGAAGATGCCACATCGTATGACGTAGTAACCAATGTTAATATAGGTCAGTTGCTGCCCAAGAAATGGGGCATACAAATACCTTTCAATTACGGAATATCAGAGCAGATTATCACCCCTGAATTCGATCCCGTATACGATGATCTAAAATTAAAAGATAGAATAGCGGCTGAAGATACCCAAGAAGGGAAAGACGAGGTATTGGAGCAGGCCGAGGACTATACGAAAAGAACCAGTATCAATTTTATTGGGGTGAGTAAACAACGAGGCGAAGAAGCCGATGCCAATTTTTACGATATCGAGAATTTCACCTTTAATTATTCGTACAATGAAATAGAACACCGAGATTTTGAGATTGCCAGCCTAAGAGATCAAAAGGTGGCAACCGGTTTTGTATACAACCATGCGTTTAAACCTTTGGAGGTAGCGCCGTTTGCTAAAAAAGATTCACTGTTTACAGGAAAATACTGGAAATGGCTCAAAGATCTGAACTTTAATGTCTTGCCAGCGACCATTTCAGTAAACTCGAATATCAATCGGCAATTCAATCAACAACGGTTTCGCGATGTATTGGAGGAAGGCGTAGATCGATTAGAGCTTCCGTCGTTGCAACAACGCAACTACCAGTTCAATTGGCAGTATGCGGTAAACTATAGTTTGACCAAGTCGTTGCGATTGAATTTAACGGCGAGCAACAATAGTATTGTAAGAAATTATTTTAATGTGGATGGAGATTCCGATTCCGGAATAAATAAAAATTTAGAACTATGGGATGGTTTCTTTGATCTCGGTGAACCCAATCGCCATGCCCAGAATATGGAGCTTAACTACGAGCTTCCGTTCAGTAAAATACCGGCATTGGATTTTATAAATGCCCAGTATTCCTACTCCAGTAATTTTGATTGGCAGCGCGGTGGTGATGCATTGAATGAGGTGGTGAAAGCATCGTTGGGTGAAGGTGCTCCGCAGGTAAATACGATACAGAACGCCAATACGCATAACTTGACGGCCACCTTGTCAATGCAGAAATTGTACGATCTCGTGGGGTTGAAGAAAAGAGATGGCAAGTCAAAGGCCAATGCCGCGCCTGTACGAAAAGATAAGGCGGGCAATCCTGCAAAAGGTGATAAAGGCCCAAAAAAGACAAGTGGCCTTTTCAATACGGTGGTTGATATCGTTACCATGGTAAAACGACTGAACATCAATTATAACGAGACCAACGGAAAAGTGCTACCAGGCTATACGCAGTCTATTGGTTTTGTAGGTACGGTACGGCCAACATTGGGTTTTGTTTTTGGTAGCCAGGCCGATGTACGGTTCGAAGCCGCTAAAAAAGGTTGGTTGACCGAGTTTCCCGACTTTAATGAGCAGTACATAGAACGTACGAATAAACAATTGAACATAACGGCCACTGCGCAGCCTATTCGAGACCTTACGATCGATCTCGTAGCAGATAGGCAATTTTCGAACAGTTATCAAGAGAATTTTAAAATTGACTTTTCTGATGATGATCCTTATCAGTTGCAATTGGGCAATAGCTTTGGTAGTTTCAGTATCTCGACCATTATGATCGGTACGGCCTTTGGCAAGAGCGATGAGTTCGATTCAAAGACCTTTCAAGAATTTAAGAATAATAGAATTACCATAGCCAATAGATTGGTTAGCGACAGGCAAGGAGACACTACGGTAGATGCAGAAGGCTTTCCTGTGGAGTACGGTAAAACACAGCAAGATGTATTATTGCCAGCGTTTTTTTCCGCCTACACCGGGCAAGATGTGAATCGTGTGAATTTAGATGCCTTTCGCGATATACCCATTCCCAACTGGAATATAAAGTACACGGGCCTGATGCGTAAAAAATGGTTCAAGAAGAAGTTCAAGCGTTTTTCATTGAGCCATGGTTACAGGGCCTCTTATAGTATCAATTCTTTTCAGACCAATTTAGAGAAGACACAATTGATAAATGATGGGGTTCGACCTTTAAATCAGGAAAATGGTGATTTGCTATCTGATTTGATCCTGAACAATGTGGTATTGACCGATCAATTCAATCCATTGGTTCGGGTAGATTTTGAAATGAAAAATTCAGTAAGTGTTTTGGCCGAGGTACGAAAGGATCGTATGCTCTCTTTAAGCCTTGATAACAATCTTTTGACCGAGAACAATGGAAAGGAATATACCCTAGGCTTAGGTTACCGATTTAAAGACGTGAAGTTTGTTACCAATATCGGGGGCAATAAAACACGTTTGAAAGGTGATCTGAACTTAAAGGCAGATATGACCCTAAGAGATAATATTACCATTATCAGAAATCTCGAGTTGGATAACAACCAGATTACCTCAGGACAAAATTTATTCTCGATTAAATTTACCGCAGACTATGCACTGAGCAAAAACTTGAACTTTCTTTTCTTCTATGATCATTCGTTCTCCAAGTTTGCCGTATCAACTGCTTTTCCTCAAACAACGATTAATACAGGCTTCACCCTTCGTTATAATTTCGGTAATTGATAAAAGGTGGTTTTATCAGTAATGTTCTAGAGATGATTTCTGGTCAAGGCACCAGAAAGCCATCTCCCTCCTTGGGAGGGATTAGGGGAGGGCCTTTGCGAAATAATGATTTATAAAAGTATTCTTAAATAACGGTTGCAAGGTGAACGTATCGAAAGCCATCTCCCTCCTTGGGAGGGATTAAGGGAGGACTTTTACCTAAGGTACAATCTAGGAAACTAGAGAACATGAGAACACCCATTTTTTTCTTGAATACTTTTAAGGAATAATCTACATTTGCTTTTCTAATAAAAACTCAAAGAAATGAACATACCATCAAAATTAAAGTACACCAAAGATCATGAGTGGATCAGTATCGACGGCGATATTGCCACAGTGGGTATTACTGATTTTGCGCAAGGCGAATTAGGTGATATCGTTTACATTGAAGTAGAGACCTTGGATGAGAGCTTAGATCAAGACGAAGTATTCGGTTCGGTTGAGGCCGTAAAAACGGTTTCGGATCTCTTTATTCCCTTAAGTGGTGAGATAATCGAGTTCAATGAATCTTTAGAAGACGAACCTGAAAAGGTGAATTCAGATCCCTATGGTGATGGTTGGATGGTAAAAATAAAGATCAGCGATCCCGCTCAGGTAGATGGGTTGCTCAGTGATACCGACTACAAAGCCCTTATCGGTGCTTAAAAAATATTTTTTTACAATTTCTTTTATAAGCTGGATGGTGTTTGTGACATTTTCCAGCTTATATTCTTTTTCAGGTGTTGATACGCCGAGTTTCAATATTCCCCATTTAGACAAAGCGGTGCATTTCATGTTTTATTTTGTAGCCTGCATTTTGGGTATTTTTTTTCTCAGAGAACGTTCAAATGGTAAAATAAACTTAACGAAGACCTTGGTAACTATGGTTTTCGCGACCGTTGTTTTTGGTATACTTATTGAAGTAGTACAACATAATTACATGGTTAAAAGAATGGGCGATGTCTATGATGCGCTTGCAAATAGTACAGGTAGTATTTGTGGAGCCTTGGCGGTGAAATTATTTTTTTCACGAAAAAGGCAGTTAAAATGGAAGTATTAGTTGCTTCTTTATGAATTATTTAGTTAAATTAGCAAACACTTAAACGTAATATTATGGAACTTAAAAAGAATCCGAAAGCAGACTTGACAAGGAATAGTAGTCTTTATTTTGTAATTGGGCTATTCGTTGTAATGCTTTTGACCTATCTTGCTTTTGAGCATAAAACCTATGAAGATAGCACCGAATATGATATTTCAATGAATATCGATGATGATTTGGATGAAGAAGTACCAATGACCGAACAATTAAAAACACCACCACCACCACCACCACCGGCAGCACCTGAAATCATTGAGGTTGTTGAAGATGAGGAAGAGATAGAGGAAACCGTAATCGAGTCTACCGAAACCTCTCAAGAAGAGGAGATTATCGAAGTAGAGGATGTTGAGGTCGAAGAGATGGATGAAGATGTTGATGTTCCTTTTGCGGTAATTGAAAATGTACCGGTATTTCCAGGGTGTGAAAACTCAAGCAATAAAAGAGCCTGTTTCAATAAAATGATCCAGAAGCATATCAGTAAGAACTTTCGCTACCCAGAGATTGCTCAAGAAATGGGCGTTCAAGGTAGGGTAAGTGTGATGTTTACCATTCAAAAAGATGGCAGCATTGGTAACATAAGAATGAGAGGGCCAGATAAGAATCTTGAAAAAGAGGCAGCGAGAATTATTGGTAAGCTACCAAAAATGACCCCTGGTAAACAGAGAGGTCGTGCAGTAAGAGTACCTTTCAGTATTCCTATTATGTTTAAGCTGCAATAAGAATATATCTACGATTTTTTTAAAAGCCCGTTCGCCATTTGGTTGAACGGGCTTTCTTTTTTGGTACACTTCTTGTATTTAACATAATACTAACATTTAAAATCAAGTATTATGAACAAAAACACAGTCAAGGCTGTTGGTTCTCACGGCAATGAGAACAACAGCGAAGCAACCAATGCAGCACACAAAGGGTGCAAGCACGATGCAAATCTACGAAAAAGAGGATTTCTACGCTTTCAAGTAGGATTGATACTCGCAATGGGCCTGGTCTTTTTGGGTCTAGAGGCTTCCTTTTTAATCAAAGACAAGTATATAGTTGAGGTTAGCTCTAGCGAGGAGCTTCCCGTTGAATACTATCCTGATTTGGCATTTATCGAGGTCGAAAAACCGGTAGAGGAGAAACTCGAAGTTTATAAACCAGTAGTTGACCCAATTAGTTTTGATATAAAAGATGATGATTTTGATAAAGGGGTAGAGTTTAAATCAGAACCTAAGGGTGATTATAATATAGATTTGAAATCCATTGATTATATTAATCCCATTAAAGAAGAGAAACTGATAATTCCCATTGATTTTGTAGAAGAGGTTCCTATATTTCCTGGTTGCGAGAAAGTGGCCAAGACAGAACGAAAAGCCTGTTTTCAAAAACAAATGCATAAGCACATACAGCGCAATTTTAGGTATCCTGAGTATGAGCGAACATTGGGTACAGAGGGTAAGGTATTCACTATGTTCAAGATCGATGAACATGGTAATATTATTGACTTGCAAATGCGGGGTACCTCTAAGGGAATGGAAAAAGAAGTAGCCCGAATTATCAATAAGCTACCTAAAATGGTGCCGGGTAAACAAGGTGGTAGATCTGTTCAAGTGCCTTATAGTCTTCCGGTAGTATTTAAAATACCTGATTGACATGAACAATCGACTATAAAAAGGCCGGCAAATATGTTTTTGCTGGCCTTTTTATAGTTGAAAATAACAATTATTCTTTTTTTAAGCTCTTATAAAAAGTCTCTCGCATGCGCTTGGGGTTTATAAACCCATTGCCATGGGTTTTGTCATAAGGGGACAATAGATCGGTATTGTCCGATACCTCTTCCAATGATTTGCCCATTTCGATTTCACTGAGTACTTTCTCTTTAACAAATACTAACATATTCACATAGGATTCAAGCTCTTTTTTATTTGAAGGTCTACCGTGCCCCGGAATAATCTTCGTTTCGTCATTGATCAGTATCAATGCTTTTTTTTGAGCATTGATGTAACCCTCAACGCTACCGCCGTTTCTTAAATCTATAAAAGGATATCGGCCAGAAAAGTAGGTATCGCCCATATGCAATACATTGTTGTTGATAAAAAAAACCATGGCATCGCCATCGGTATGGGCATTGTGAACATGAAAGGCCATTATAATCTCGTCTCCGTCATAAAACGCAATATCGTCAGAGAACGAAACTTCGGGCAATATTTTATTGTCTAGCTTGTTGTTTTCCAAGAGTCTTTTTTTTAGGCTCTTTCGAACATTGTCATGGGCAACCACGGTGGTGGTCTTTGAATTGAAATTGGCATTTCCCCCTGTATGGTCTCCGTGCATATGGGTATTGAACAAAATGGAAATCGGCAGATTCGTTAACGTTTTAATGGCCTTTTTTATTTTATCGCTCAAAGGTGCAAATTGGTCATCGATCATAAAAACATTGTCTTGGCCAACAAATACGCCAATGTTACCACCCTTGCCGGTCAACATATATACATGCTCTGAAAGCGTGTCGATGTTTATGGTTACTTCTTCGTTCTGTGCTGCGATCAATTGCATAAAGCACACGCTCATTACAATCGGTTTTAAAATTTTTATCATGCTCATTATAAAGAGTTTAAGAGGTTTAGATAGGTGCTTCTTCAAAGATATGATAAACCTTTGTATTTCATTGCACAAGTAGCTTTCTGGGGCTATATTTGCATTTTGGTAAAAAATGATAATGAAAGCTGCGGTAGAAACAACAAATAGAGTATCATGGCGTGCGATATTTGCTGATTTTAAAGAGATTACCAAGGCACGACTTGCGGTCAGCGTAGTATTTTCGTCTGTAGCGGGCTATCTTCTTGCACCAGGTCAAATAAGTGCTATTTCCCTCTTATTACTCGCCGTTGGCGGGTATTGTATGGTTGGGGCGTCAAACGTCTTTAATCAGGTTATCGAAAAAGATTTGGATGCCTTGATGGACCGCACCAAGAACAGGCCTATACCTTCAGGTAGAATATCGGTCAACAGGGCAATGTCGATTGCCATTACCCTTACTGTTTTGGGTGTGATCTTGCTCTATATTCTCAACCCGAAGACAGCCATGTTCGGGGCGATATCGACATTTCTTTATACCAGTGTCTATACACCGCTCAAAACAAAAACGCCGTTAGCGGTCTTTGTGGGTGCGCTACCAGGAGCAATTCCCTTTATGTTGGGCTGGGTTGCGGCCACCAACGAATTTGGCATAGAACCTGGCTCGTTGTTCATGATCCAGTTTTTTTGGCAATTTCCCCATTTTTGGGCTCTAGGGTGGATGCTTGATGATGATTATAAAAAAGGAGGTTTTAAAATGCTTCCGACCGGAAAAAAAGATAGGGGTACTGCTCTGCAAATTATCATGTATACATTTTGGATGCTCATTATTTCGATTATTCCCGTTTTTGGCATTACGGGCAGTTTGCAATTGTCCATCCCAGCGGCAATAATCATATTTTTGATGGGCTTGGTGATGTTGTTTTTTGCCTTTCGCCTATATGAGAAAAAAGATAATGCCACGGCCAAGAAACTAATGTTGGCAAGTGTAAGCTATATTACCGTAATGCAGATCGTTTACGTAATCGATAAATTTTTATAGAATGGATTTAACAAAGGGTACCGAGACAAATAAGATTGTCAGATCAAAGAAAATGATGCTGTTGTTTGGTATTGTGAGCCTTATCATGGGTTTTGCTGGGTGGACAAGTGCCTATATCGTAAGCAGCTCAAGAGAAGATTGGGTGCGTGATATTGAACTGCCACAATCTTTCTATATAAGTACCGCAATTATAATTATCAGTAGCCTGACTTATATGTTGGCCAAAAAAGCCGTGCAGAAGTCCGAATCAAAATTGGCAACAACCTGGCTGTGGGTCACTTTGGGGTTGGGTATTACCTTTATCATTTTCCAGTTTGTTGGTTTTGGGCAAATGTTGGGTAATGGGTATTATTTTACAGGGCCTTCGAGTAGTATCAAAATGTCCTATATTTTTTTGATAGCGGCAGTGCACATTATTCATGTGGTAGCTGGGCTTATTTCACTATTGGTGGTTTTGTACAATCAAATTAGGGGCAGCTATTCTTCGTCAGAATATCTAGGAATGTCTTTGGGTGCCACTTTTTGGCATTTTTTGGATTTTTTATGGATATATCTGATCTTGTTTATGACGTTTGTAAAATAAATTGGCCTAAATTTGGTTTTGATAGTGATTCAGCTTTTGAAAAGCCAAAAAAAATGTAAATTTGTCAAAATTATAATCATACGATAGTTTAAAATATGGATTCTACAGTAACGACAGGTTCGAAAGAAAACGTTTGGGGTGGTGGCAATAGGCCTCTAAATGCAAGTTATGGAAAACTGATGATGTGGTTTTTCTTGGTTTCTGATGCCATTACTTTTTCAGGTTTATTGGCGTCGTATGGTTTTTCTAGGTTTAAGTTCATTGAAACATGGCCGGTTGCCGATCAGGTGTTTACCCACGTTCCTTTCTTTCACGGTAATTACCCAATGTATTATGTGGCCTTTATGACCTTTATCTTGATTATGTCATCAGTGACCATGGTATTGGCAGTAGATGCTGGCCATAACATGAAGAAGACAAAGGTAATATGGTACATGTTTTTGACCATAATCGGAGGTGCTATTTTTGTTGGGTCACAGGCTTGGGAATGGGCGACTTTTATTAACGGTAGCCATGGTGCTATCGAAACAAAAGGTGGTAGAATTTTACAGTTTGTCAAAGCTGACACTGGTGGAAGAGCTGCATTGAGCGATTTTGCAGAGACCATACCAGGTGATCGAGTGAATCACGAACGAAAAAACGGGGTGTGGTATTATGAAGGGGCAGCGTTGCCATCATATTCCGTGAATGAAGTAATCGAAGGCTTTAAGGCCGACCCTAATATTCTTGTACGAACTGAGTCTATCATACAAGAGGGTGAAAAACAAGGCGAAAAAACGGTTCTTAATAGAGCGGAGTCATTGGCAAAACTGAATAGCGCATCTCAAGTGGTAGAAGGTGCCAACCTTATTCACAACGAATACGGCAGTAGGTTGTTTGCAGATTTCTTTTTCTTTATTACTGGGTTTCACGGGTTTCACGTAACCTCAGGTGTGGTAATCAATTTGATTATCTTTTTTAATGTTATTTTGGGCACCTATGAACGCAGGGGGCATTATGAAATGGTTGAAAAAGTAGGTTTGTACTGGCACTTTGTAGATTTGGTATGGGTATTTGTCTTTACCTTTTTCTATCTGGTATAACCTGAATTCGTTTTAAGTTCTTAATTGTAAACCTGTCTGCAGACAGGTGTTCTAATAAATAAAATATATAGCTGAAGAATGGCACACGCACACAAATTAGAAATTTTTAGAGGGTTGGTGAAATTCAAGTCCAACACCCGAAAAATTTGGGGGGTACTTATTTTTTTAACAATTGTTACTATCATAGAGGTTGCTTTGGGTATTACCAAACCTGATGGTCTTACTAGTTCTACATTTTTGGGAATGAAGGTGCTCAATTGGATATTCATTGCGCTAACCTTGGTAAAAGCCTATTATATCGCTTGGGATTTTATGCACCTACGTGATGAAAAAACAGGTTTGAGAAGGGCCATCGTTTGGATTCCTGTTTTCTTAGTGGCCTATTTGATTTTTATTTTGCTCTTTGAAGCAGACTATATATACAATATCTTCAAAGATGGTTTTGTAACATGGAATTTCTAACATTGAATTAACAGAATTAAAGGCGGCTCATTTGCCGTCTTTTTTTATTTTTGTTGGTGAGAAAGAATCTGTATAGGCATTGAATTTTGATCATCAAGTCTATCTTTTCAAACAGTTGTTTCCAATAGATATTTACCTTTTTTCCACCATTCATAGGTAATGGTTTCGATTATGAAAAAGACCTTCGTTTTAGCAGTACTTTTTGTTCTTCCCATTGTGGCCTATCTTTTTTTTGCTTCAGGTGTCACTAACTTTGGAAAACTGGCGTTACTTGCCGAAAATGTTATAGATGTTTCAGGCTATGATTCTTCGGTTTCTTTGGAAAATAAAATAACGGTATTGGGTTTTTTGGGAAATGATATAGCTAACAGAAAAGGGAATGCCTTCAACCTCAACCAAAAGATCTACAAGCGATTCTATCAATTCAAAGATTTTCAATTTGTTATGGTTCTTCCAAAAGGCACTGAAGAAGAGGTGGCCGAATTAAAGAAAGAACTTGGTAAGCTGGCCGATAGTAAGAAATGGAAATTTGTTTTTACAGAAAAAGAACAGATCAGAAACCAATTCAGGAGTTTAAAGACCAACTTGTCGTTAGACGAGAACCTTGCAACGCCCTATGTCTTTATCATTGACAAGAGCTTAAATTTGAGGGGAAGAACAGAAGATGAAGGTGTAAAATATGGCTTCAATACCAACTCAGTTGGCGAACTTCACAATTTGATGGTCGATGACATAAAGATCATACTGGCCGAATACCGTATGGCCTTGAAGAAAAATAATTTAGATCGTACAAAAAAATGAAAAGCAAATACACCTATGTTTGGATTTCGCTTGTGGTATTGATTTTCGGTATTGTATTCGTTCCTAGGATCGTTGATAGTATTAAAAACGGTACAGTTGTGAAGAACGACCGAATGAATGTGAAAGACAATACCGGTAAATTGGTCTTTGTGTTGATGAACGGTAAAAAACGAAAGGTTCCTGCTTTCGAGTTCTTAGATCAAGATAGCCTGCTGATCAGTAACGAAGATTACAAGGGCAAAGTATACGTGGTAGAGTTCTTCTTTACATCCTGTCCCTCTATTTGTCCTGTCATGAACGAAAATTTGGTTGCTATACAAGATGAATTTTCAGAATCTGATAACTTCGGAATTGCCTCTTTTACGATTACCCCTGACTACGATACACCAAGAGTCTTGAAAGAATATGCCGAGCAGCACGCTATTACCGATCTCGATTGGCACCTACTTACCGGTGATAGAGAAAAAATATATGAATTGGCCAATGCTGGTTTTAATATCTACGCCGCTGAAACGCCCGATGCACCTGGGGGGTTTGAACATGCGGGCCTATTCGCACTGATCGATAAGAACGGATTTATCCGTTCTCGGATAGATGAATTTGGCAATCCTATTATCTATTATCGAGGAACAATAACCCTATCACAAGGTGAGAGCGAAGAAGGTGAAAAAGAACAAATATCAATTTTGAAAGAGGATATTGAAAAGTTGTTGAAAGAATAGATGAACAATATAGCTCTGAAAGAAAAGAAATTCAATAGGTTGATTACGATTGTATCGGTTGTGGTGCCCGTTGTGGTTGCTATTTTGTTCGGGGTCAAGATTCCGAATGTAGAACGATTGGGGTTTTTGCCACCAATTTATGCTACGATCAATGGGTTGACCGCTGTTTTGCTATTGGTTGCCGTTTGGGCCATTAAAAACGGAAAAAGAAAGTTGCACCAGAATATAATGACGACCTGTATAGCTTTATCACTGGTTTTTTTGATGATGTATATCGTATACCACATGACCGCCGACTCCACTAGATTTGGAGGTCAAGGTACTATTAAATATGTATATTATTTTATTTTGATATCGCATATTATATTGTCGATAACGATAATACCATTGGTATTGAAAACCTATGCCAGAGCGTATTCAGGTAAATTTGAGAGTCATAGAAAGTTGGCAAAAATAACCTTTCCTATATGGCTCTATGTGGCGATTACTGGCGTGGTTGTATATTTGATGATATCACCCTATTACCTTCCTTGATGAACGAAAAAAAGCTTATACCGTTATTGTTGATAATACTGATTCTTCCCGGGTCGGTAGAAGCGCAATGTGCAATGTGTCGTGCAGTACTTGAAAGTGAGGGCAATGTTTCTGTTGCCGAGGGTATCAATAATGGTATTGTTTATTTAATGGCGATTCCATATATATTAGTCGGTGTGGTTTTTTATGTCGTGTACAAAAAAATGAAGAATTAGGCATGGGCCTAATTTTAACATTTTTTTTAAGGCTTCTACTGTAACAATAGTTGAATTTTGTAGTCTTATACGCATACAACGATTTCCCCTAGTTGTATTCATCAATCAATTAAAACGACCAAATGTTCGACATCGAAAGATGGCAGGAGATTTTTGATACCATCCGTAAAAATAAATTACGGACTTTCCTCACGGGGCTCTCCGTAGCTTCTGGGATATTTATACTTGTTATTTTATTGGGTTTTGGTCAAGGCATGCAGAACGGTATTGCCAAAGAGTTCGAAGCAGATGCCAAAAATAGGGTCTGGGTATGGACCCGCGTAACGACCAAAGAATATAAAGGCCTCAACCCCGGTCGCAGCATCCGTCTTAAAAATGAGAATCACGAATATGTAACTACCCTATTCGCTGATGCCTTAGAGCATAAATCCGCCGTATTCAGAATTCGAAATGCACTTGTAAGCTATAAAAACGAAGACGTTGGTTATAGTGTACAAGGTGTGTCTTCGAGCTATCAGTTTATCGAAAACGCATTTATGGCACAAGGGCGTTTTATCAATCCTAAAGATGAAGAAAGTACTGCCAAAATCGCAGTGATAAGCAATAAGATTCTAAAAGAACATTTCAAGAAGGATGAAGACCCCTTGCAGGAGTATTTGGATATTTCCGGTATTCGATTCAAGATTGTTGGGGTCTACGGCGATCCAGGTGGCGAACGTGAAGAAGATCGCATTTTTGTTCCGATAACAACGGCACAAAGGGTATTTGGCGGGTCAGATTTCGTGAACAATTTGTCATATACCCTACAACCTGCCGAGACCTTTGAAGAGGCCGTGGCCGAATCGGTCAAATTCACGGCAGACCTTAAAGGGTATTTGCAAGAGGCGCATACGGTATCGCCCGACGACCCCAGTGCTATAAATGCATTCAATACCCTAGAAGAGGCAAAAAGGTACTTTACACTTTCTGAAAATATTAGTTTTTTCTTTTGGTTCGTGGGTATCTGTACCATCGTCGCTGGCGTCGTAGGTGTGAGCAATATCATGCTCATTGTAGTAAAGGAACGAACTAGGGAAATAGGTATTCGAAAAGCCTTGGGTGCTAAACCATGGTCTATTGTTGGTATGATTTTACATGAGGCCGTTTTTATTACGGCAATATCCGGTTTCGCCGGTTTGATTTTCAGTATGGGTTTATTAGAACTGGTAGGGCCGCATATTGAGGTAGACTATATTTTGAATCCCTCGGTAAATTTCAATGTTGCCATTACTACTGTTTTTGTGTTGATTTTCGCGGGTGCCGTTGCTGGCTTTTTTCCGGCATGGCGTGCTGCCAGTATTCACACAATCGAGGCTTTGAGAGATGAGTAATTACAGGTTAAAATATGTTTAATAGAGATCGTTGGAAAGAAATTTTAGAGGTGCTGACCAGTAATTGGTTCAGAACGGTTCTTACGGCTTTCGGTGTCTTTTGGGGCATATTGATCCTGATTATTCTATTGGCGGCAGGTAAGGGAATGGAGAACGGTATAAAAAAGGATTTTGGCGATATAGCCACAAACACAATGTTTATGTGGTCTCAGCGAACTACCAAGGCATACAAAGGCTTCTCAAAGGGCAGAAGATTTGAATTTAAATTGGAAGATGTACAGGCCATAAACGACAATGTGCCGAATCTGCGGTTCATTTCCCCTAGAAATCAATTAGGAGGCTTTCGAGGAGCCAATAATGTAGTGCATGGTATAAATACGGGTGCTTTTAACGTGTATGGCGATTACCCTGAAATTATAAATCAAGACCCTATGAATATTATAAAAGGGCGATTTGTAAACCATTCTGATATTAAAGAAAAAAGAAAGATCGCCATCATTGGAAAAGGGGTGAAAAGTAGTTTGTACGACAAAGAAGAGAAGGCTTTGGGTACCTATATCAAAATTCAAGGCGTAAATTTTTTGGTTGTGGGCATCTATGAAAAGAAGACCAATGATGGTGACGGCGAGGAGGCCCAAAATCAAATATTCGTACCTTTTTCCACTTTTTCACAGGCCTTTAATAGAGGCAATGATGTTGGGTGGATGGCTATCACCGCAAACGATGGCACTTCAATTACCGATGTAAAGGAAGCGATTGTGAGTACAGTTAAGGAAAAGCGTAAGATACACCCTGATGATAAACGTGCCGTGGGATATTTTGATTTGTACGAGCAATATAACAGGGTTGAGAGTCTTTTTGGAGCTATGAGGTTTATCGCATATTTTGTTGGTATTATGGTGCTCTTATCGGGTATCATCGGTGTGAGTAATATAATGCTCGTTGTGGTTAAAGAACGTACAAAGGAAATTGGTATTCGAAGGGCCTTGGGCGAAAACCCTTGGTCGATCAGGTTGCAGATTTTGATGGAGTCCCTTTTTCTTACAATAATCTCGGGTATGGCCGGTATTACCTGTGGGGCTCTATTCATTTACGCAATAAACACGCTGTTAGATATGAACGGCCCTGTTGATATGTTCGCAAACCCCAGTGTTAGTGTAGGTGTAGTTATGGGTGCCTTGTTTATCTTGATTGTATCAGGTCTATTGGCAGGGTTTATACCAGCCCAAAGTGCGATTAAAGTTAGGCCAATAGATGCCTTGAGAGCTGAATAAGTGATATTTAAACTTAGTTGTAAATAGAATAAATTAAAATTAATCGAATCATAAGATGAAAAAATCAATCACCAGAATTATTTTGTTGCTCATCGTTCTGACCTTTGGGGGGTCAATGTACTACCTCTATCAAAAGAATGCCGAAGATCCAGTAGTATATGAAACCGAACAAGCGTCAAAACGTACGGTCGTTAAAAAAACCATTGCTACCGGAAGTATACTTCCGTTGGAAGAAGTTCTTATAAAACCCAATATTTCGGGGGTGATCGAAGAGGTTTTTGTAGAAGGTGGTGACTATGTGAAGTCTGGGGATCTTCTTTGTAGAATAAAAGTGGTTCCTAACCTTAACGCCTTGAACGATGCGAGAAATAACATAGAAGAGGCAAAGATCGATTTAGATGACCAAAGACGAAACCTACAGCGACAAAAAGGCCTGTTTGAAAAAGGGGTGATTTCAAAGGTGGATCTAGAACGGGCGCAGGTAACCCATGACCAATCAAAACA
>VAPK010729177.1_pt1 | contig 20936 bp, 12 predicted proteins | sample 3395031 | NCBI WGS metagenome assembly VAPK01 (sample SAMN08290443, study PRJNA428436) | hydrothermal vent metagenome | isolation source: Deep-sea hydrothermal vent chimney 1 | place: Pacific Ocean: Juan De Fuca Ridge
TAAGTTTTATAGGGACATGCTGCTACATGATAATATAGACAATGTATTGACTTATAAAACATTGGTATTTTTAACCATTGAATACCCTGAATATTTGTATGATGCAAAACAAAATGAGCTGTGTCAAGTTATAGAAGAGGGTACTAATTTTATAAACTTTGTAGTTTCTAAAATTGAAGGTAAACCAACCGAAAAAAATATAGAACCTTTATTTTTATTACAATTAAATTCAAAAGGACCACCACGAGTTTTTAATCTTGATGGTGATTGGGTAAGTGCAGATGATATACCAGATACTGTTAAATTTGATGGGTACACTATTGACGATGTAAAAAAGGGTTGTCTAGTGTATACTGATACCAATATTACTGGTAATGAGTGGGTATCAGAATCTACTTTGTATACTGAGTCTGTTATACAAAATAGTGCAGATGCTAAAGCTAATGGACAATGGTTATTTATGTATGATGGGGACGGTAAATACTATGAGCAGTATTTTAAACGTGGTTTGATTGTTAAACCAGATATAGCTATGTTTGATTTTTTACCAAAAAAATATTCTACATTAGAAGCAATTGAGTATGAATTGGCGTTTAACCACAGACCAACCTTGTGTAAGGACTGTGTTCTTAGTAATTTAGTACCAGGTGAGTATTTTCCGGCATCAATTGTGTTAGATGGGGCTGAATACCTTGATTCAACTCCTAAATTATTAACAATTACATTGGATTTTTCTAAAGACAATTCGGTGTATAGGCCTAAATTAATAAGTATGGTTGAGTTGAAGTTTAAATTTACGCTTGATACTGATAAGATGCTTGCTTATTCTATACCAGCTATAAAGTTATATGGGCTTTCTGCTATGTCAGATGATTTTGACTTAGTTGCTACGTACCCTAAAAAAACTGCTTCGATATCAAATACTACCAATACCGATTATGAACTATGTAAGATCTCCTTACAAATTGATTATCTATCTTTTAAACACCCATACAAGATGCTAAAATTAGTGTTTGATAATACTTTAGATTCTGCTGTTGATTTAAAAAAGGAGAGAGGAGATGAATGGCAAAGTTTTAGTAATCGTATTAAATTAATTGAAGTGGTGATAACTGAAGTGTCTTTGGAATCTGTCACTGAGAGTATTAATACTTATGAGCGCATGTATCATGTTTCTACAGGCAATTATGGAGATTTGCCACCAGAAGGTGATAATTCTACAGGAAAAATATTGCATCCACCAATAAATGAACAATCTACTGCTTACCATAGAGATACATCAGTAGGTATTTTAGGAGCAAACGATAGTGGTAAACGAATCACATTGATGAATAAATGTAGAGGAAGAATACTACAAGAATGTCATATAGACAAAGAGTATTATAAAGGTATCGATGTTCATGAACTGGAGAAAGAACAAAAAAGAATATATGATAGTGTGGTGAGAAGTGGTGTAAATAAGTTTGTTATGAGGTCAGTAATTCCCCCAGGATTAAAAACTAAACTTGCGGCACTTGGAATAACATACCCAACCTGGAACTGTGTATTTGAGAATAGCACTGTTGGATTACTCTCCCCAATTGTACCACAACATAATTTTAATGACCTTGGCCACAAATGGAGCTATGATGTGGAGGTACCGGTACGTACTTACTGTGGTAAAGGTATCTATGGTGATGTGTTCCATTTTCAATACATAGATGTAGCAACAGGTGAGGACTACCTAGGTTATGGATGGATGGGGGCCCAATATCAGGCAGCCATAAATAGGTTTAAATATAGTGATTGGTTATTTGCTGGATTTTTTTCATCTGTAAATTACACACCACATACAATAACGTATGAGACTGGAGGCAAATCAACTATTGATGAGTCAAATATTACTAAATTAATATTTTAATAGGGTAAATACAATGCATTTATATGATATAGAGTGTGAGGAGTGTGGGTCAGTGTTGTTATTAGATGAAGAGTTGACAATTGATTTTTACTACGCAGATGAGCCATTTAAGGTAAAAGAAGATGGTGAGATCATTGAGGACACTATAAATAAGTATTTAGTGTATAGGTGTATGGGATGTGAGAAATATTTTAAATATACTTATCAGGACTGGGAACGTCTATTTAGAATAAAATTATCTACACTGGTAACAGAGGTTAAAAAATCTGCCGCATTTAAAAATTTAGATCCAGAAAGTATAAGGGAAGATGGTGGGCTAGAGTTTTGCGGTATTTGTGAAGGCTATGATAACGCAGGAAATTGTTTAAAAGATATAATTGAACATTGTGAGATAAGGTTAAAGCATAACTAATATGTCATATAATTTATTAAAAAATGCTATAAGCATACAAAATTCTAAACTATGTCTGTATGATAATAATACTGCTTATTCCACTGATTTCAGTATTAATGGTGATGTCGATGGGTGGAATATTTATTATGATATTAATTTGTATGGTTGCTGGAATAATATTTTATTTGGTACTGCTTATAACAAATCCCCATATATAAGTCGTAGCGATGTTTTTAAATACGTGGATGCTGAAAAGTTTTATTATGTTAAATTAATGTTGCACACTACTAATAATAATGATAATTTAGTGGCAAAGACACTTACCAGGGCTAAGGTAGAGTGGACGACTATACAAGATAGTGTGTGGAATGAAGAAAAGTCTTATACGTTTGATATAATTCAAGATAATCAGTGGCATTTATATGTGTTGAATCTAGGACCAGAAAAATATTGGATTGGAGAAATTAATAACTTAAGAGTTTATCCATTTATAGATGGTAGAAAAGGTGATCAATTTGCAATTAAATACATTAAAATAAGCTCATCAGACACTTGGAACTGTACTAATACTTCCTGTGATTATTATCAAAATTATACACATGATTGTAAAGGGTCTGGCACACATGCCTCAATAATAGCACTACAAGCGCATAAGTTATACACAACGATATCAGGTCAAAATGATTTATTGGAAATAAACATAGATGGGTATGGTAACACACAATTTTTGTTGGGTACTAATATAGAAGTACGTGGACAAGATATGGTGAAGATAATTGCCAACAAAATATCTTCCCTTGATTTAGGAGGTTATGGTTATGTGGCAGTGGAATATACTGAATTTAACAGTATCAAAATTATTTCTGGAACATCTGGCGACAAAAGTTCTATTATTGTTATAAATAATAAGTGTTCACAATCATTAGGATTTTTTGATGTAAATGGCAATGCTACTTATAAAATAGATATAGGTATGCCTATAGCGTCAGGGTTTGATTATGCTTCTACTAATTTATTAACATCTTTCGAAATAAATAAATTAATAAATGGTGACATAAAGTCTAAAGCCTATACACACGTTGCCAATAATTACAGCATTGAGGCTGGACGAAAGGATTATAATGAAATTGGTATGAATATCTCGTCTACTGATTTATTGTATACGGACTATACTAAAAATAATTCATTATCTAATAGGGGAAATACATTTATAGATTGGTCTCATCCAGTAAATAATAATGGTATACTTAAAAAAATTATAGTGGCAGGAAAAAGGTATGAAAACTCTAAAGTTAAGTTATGTAGACCTAAATTAGATGGAACACTAGAAGTAATTTATGAATTAACTTTCCAGCAGCAAAATGGACTAATTAGCCGTTCTAATGTTATTCATTCATTAGAGTGCTCTATATTAGTAAGTAAAGGTGACGTGTTTGCTTTTTATGACTTTGATTTATCTACTGGTACAACGATGACCGGACTTCCAGATGCTACTTATAGCCAAGTTTCAGGAGAAGTAAAAAATGTATTTGACCCAGGAACATGTTATTCTTACGGTGTAGGAGGTTTTATATTTTACGCACACAGTAATCGGTTTCAAACCAATGCCTTACTGGACATTGACTTAGGAAATAGATATAATGTGAAGACAGTAAATATTTATGGTAAAGAAGAGGTTAGTTATTTTGATTTAAATATAGTATCATGTCTTGATGTTCATTGGGAGGTAGATTTACATAATTTATACCATAACCACAATGTGTCGGATGGGGTACGTGGTTGGACAGAGACACATCGTAATATTTATTACGGTATAGAAAGTCTTGGCGACATGATGACAACTGCAGAGAACGGGTTGGCCGGTTTAAGTTATGGACGTGATGACAATGGGTTGTGGACATCAGGAAAACACTCATATTTCTATGTAAATGGGGATGCCGAGTGGCTTCAGCCTGAAGAGTTCGGCGATAATTTGATAGCAAGTATATATGGATTTAACTCAGATAGGGTTACTTTTAATCTTGTTTTCCCACAAAATGCGCTTATTTCTGTACATAAACTGATAATGTATTTTAAAGAAAGAAAGAATTTTAGATCATTTTCTATATATTATGGTCTTGGCAATAATGATTTTTCTGGCACTTACTTAGATGTACATCATAAACTAATACCGTCATTTAAATCAATAACCTTAGATGGGATAAAGCACCTACCATCAGATAATATACTGCATGACTATTTATTTAAAAATCCAGCTGATGCAACTATACAATACGATGCACAACAAAGAGTAAAGAACTTCGACCATCTTCGCGGCGTAGTTCGTGCCGATTGGCTAGTGCTTGGATATGAGTTTGATGAGGTAAAGTGCCATGGATTTAATATAGATTGTACAGAGCATTACAGTACCAAAATTACAGAGATAGAGTTATATAGTAAGGTTCGTATGGACCCATCTTTGGTAGATAATGTTGTCATACAATACTCATCATATGGTGATGTATGGAATATTGCAGAATTTTCAAAAGTCCAATTTAATGATACAATCACGGCCAATATTGGAGGAGCACCAAGATATTTTAAAATGTCTTTTGAATCACCTATTAATTTTTATTTAAATGAAGTCGACTTTTTATCAAGTGATAATATAGTAAATACTGATTGCTCGTTAGATATTACATTGGATGCAGCAGCCACAAATAAATATAACGATTTTACTAAAGTCGACATTTATAATGTTTATAACAAAGCATTTGATTTATATGTTGATATACCTAGAAATTTAACTTCAAAAAATGATTTACTATTTTGGAGCAGTTTTAATTCTTCAGATAGATTAGAAACACCAGAAGTTGGTCCTGGATGTATATTAAAATATAGAAAAGATTTACCCATTAAAAATAATAACAAACAATGCGCGATTAATACACCGGTATATGGGTTGAATAATTTAGTAGATGGCAAAACCAACTATTTAAATAAAAATGGTTTCGACTGGGTAAAACAAAACACATTAGTTTCTGGTACTAGTTTAGATCTTAGTTTAGGAGATTACTTAAATACGAGAGTAGTAACTATCACATTGCCTAAATATTCAGGAAACTACTGGAAATTACAGTTTGGCTCAGTGTTGAAACCGAACATGGTAAAAGATATACTAGCATTTGATGCAGGAATTAGGGTCCCTATAAGCACCATCTATCTTGATCAAGACATAGGATACGGTTCTATGTTTCCAGGAATAGTTAGTGATGGGACGGATATTGATGTGTCTTATATAGACAATTCAAATTTTAATGATTCTTTTACTGGAGTGGATAATACATTACCGGATAGTAAACTGTGGCATGCTGCTATCCCAAAAGCTAAAATACAGGATAACAAACTTTCATTTACACACACTGCTGGTATAAATGAACTTGTAGATACTGACTCAAATTTTATATGTAGTGGTGATTTTGAAGTACAAGTAGATTTTGATATTTCTCCTGGAGATACGGGTCATTTTGCTAGTATGACTTTGTGTGCTTATAATACTTCTAATAATATATTTAGGGTTGGACGCATACAGTCAAGTGGAACAACCTATAAAGGTGTACGCAATGAACACGGTGACCTTACATACAGCTATGCTACTCTATCTACTGCTAAATTTAAAATGAACAGAACGGGTGATAAATGGTCATTTTATGTTGCAGATGGAGGAAGTTCTTTTTCGGCATTACTAACTGACTACTCAGGGTTTACTGACTTGGCATATATTCGTCTAGAAATGTCTTTACCATCAACCTACCCACAAAATACTATAAATTTTGACAACTTGGTTTTTAATTCAGGTGTTGGATTTTACCCAACAATTTCTAATGGTGTATCGCTTGGGTTTAGAACTAAATATCGATCAGCAGTAGACACTATAAAATTAGTTACGAGAGCGTCTAATATTGTAGCACCTATAGCCTTTAATAGTAGTGATAACAAAGATTATTATTTATTAGGGGGATCTTCCGAATACTCTTTGTCAGTAACTGACCATTATCTGTATTTAGCGATAGATTTGATAAATAGGCATAATATAGATATTATTCGTAATTATGGTGAAATGGACAACCACTTATTTATTAGTACTACAGATAATGTAAGTTATTCTAATACTGTTTCTTCTGATATATCTGAGGTAGTTATAGGTAATAGTAACAGTGCTGATGCTAGGTGGGTTAATGTTGTTATTCTGGCCAGCAATAATGTTAAAAAAAGTATAGATAAACTTGGAATATACCCAAATATTAAGTCAGCTTATTGTATTGGTGGTGGATATAATTGTAGTTGGGAGCCATTAGGCACCGTATTATCAGATTATGTAGTAGCTAAGGATATAGCCTTAAATGCAGCAGTAGATGGTATTTATACAGCACCACTGGTTTTGGAAAACGCTGTTAATGGCGATTACACAGACGAAATGTCAAATTGCTGGGGATTTGAGAATGATGGGGTGGCACCATATATTGATATTTTATTATCTAAGTTATATGTAATAAATAAAGTAGTTATTTATCAAGGATATAACAATACTGATACAACATTTTTGAATACTTCTTATACTATAGCAGTATCAACTACTATATCAGGAGACAATTTTGTTAATGTAGTAGAGAGGGCTGGGAATACGTCACTTGTTACTCAGGATGTCTTTAGTGCTGTAGAAAGCCGCCGTGTACGTATTACGATAAATGGATATAATTCTACTACTCTTATTTTTAATAACAATCAATTTAATGGTAGTTTTATACGGGAAATTGAAATATATCCAGAAATTAATGATTTAGTAGGTATTAGTAGTGAAGATTACCCAATTGTGGCAATGGATTTATTAGATAATTTTAGTATTAGTGGCCACAGTATAGAAAATTATCATGCGGCTGGGTACCAGGATTGGGACAATTCAGAACAATTTTTCTATTATTCTGATTCTATTTCAAGTGCCCCTAATAAAGTACGATTCAGTGACTCAGGGTCTATTGATTATGCATTAAATTCATCCTACAATTCTGGTAAATTATCAGCAGGGCCGCCTGAACTTTCTGTAGCTAAAAATGTTTATTTACAGACAGATAAGTATACAATTGATTGGGAATGTTATGATTATAATGGACCGCCTGAAGAGATAAGCCTTGTATTAGTTGGTAACGAGTTATTAGAAGTCGTGGCTAATGCTACTGGTAATACCGTGTGGTCACAGCAAAAAAGCACTGTTAATGTTAATAAGGCAGGGTTTTATGATGTGTTTATAAAACATATTTATAAAGAGACATCAGATTGGGGAGTGAGGAATATACAAATATATAGACAAATAGGTTATGGTAGGTGGATAGCAGTTAAACGGGACACTGCTACAAACTACGCTTATGGTGATGATAATACAAAATTTGGTCAGGACTATATTGGTAACTTGAAAGTATATGGTAATACTGAGTATATACCAACAGAGTACCATTGGTGGTGGGAGTCTGGGATTGGTAAGTTATCCAATGATTTTTTAAAAGTAAAAACTAATAAATGCTCATTACATGTTAACTACCCAGCATCTGATAAAGTGGATTATATTAAATACTTAGTTGGAGATAATTTTGGTATAGATAAAAATTGGTCTATAAAAGATTTTTTAAGTTTTTGGATATATATTTCAGACATAGATCGCATTAATGTGGACAGTGCCTCAGTGTATTTTGGTATGGAGACTTCTAATGGTGATTGTTATTATAAATGGGACTTATCTAATAGCTTATCAGTGTCTGGTTGGAATGAGGTGCGGTTAAAATTTGAAGAGTATACTATGCTATACCCACCGCACTCTGCTGGTTATTTTATGCCAGAAAATTTTAATTTACAAGGACAATCACACCCTAATAATTATATACAATTTAATTATCAAGGTAAAGGAGAATCGTTTGATATTTATATAACCGATATACATATAGAACGAAATAAATTTGATGAGAAATTAAATGGTGGCAATGGTTTATTACTATATGATACAGATTATTTATTGGTACCAGTAAGTGGAATTACATTGTCAGAAGGCACTATTGAGCTGTGGTTAAAGCCATATTATTCATCTAAAGGATTAGATATTTTTCGTAATACAGCATCACGCACTATTTTTTCAATTATTAATAACAATAATGAATTGGTATCATTGGGCATAAAATCAGGTAGTTGGTTTGAACTGGTATTTGGCGCTGAACGTGCTGATGTAAGTGTAGTAACAGCTTCTGAAGAAGAGTCTTCTAACAATGTTTTTAATATTGATACAACTATGCATTTAGCGGTAGTTTGGGGTATGTCTGGTACTAAAATGAGTAATGGAGATACTTTACGTTTTTATATAAATAATAAGTTGGTGTATTCAACTAAATCAGCAGAGAATATTACTGATGTAAAAAGTTCTTATATTAAATTAAGCGGAGGCAATACACCACTAGCATACAATTATGATGTAGCATCTGGTGGCGGGGTATATAAAGATTTAAAGATTTATAATTATTGTAAAACAGATTTTTCAGATAGGTATGATGCAGCGGCAGATTCTGTGACTTATAAGGCTGAGGATTTTCTTTTGGTATCGAAAGATGGAACACATTTTTATAACAACAGCTCAGGAAATTTACCTTTAATATATGAACAAGTACCAGCAAAGTCCAGTGTGCCCGTTTATATACAGACTTATAAAAACAATGATTTTAAATATAGTAATAAAACAGCAGATTTAGAAATAGTGTGGTTAACAAGCGTATAATATGGGGGTTAATTTTAAGTGGGTAAATATAATTTAGTAAACACTGGAAGTTTGAGCAGTATTACTGTGTCTGGATCAGTATCATTAAATTGGCGAGAAATAGACAACCTTCATAACGGTGTAACTAATTCTGGTATAGTTAGCCTTACACCATCCGATCGTTTATACCTTGAATTAAATTTAGGTGAGCGTATTAAGGTAGATGGAGTACGTTTATATACCAATGATAATTCCAAGTTACAGTATATAGATTTTTATTATAAAAATTCAGAAAATGAATCTTATACTATTTGTTCTAAAAGTAGTATAGATAACTATTATTTATCTACCATAGATTATCCTTCAGCCCCAAAATTTATCAAAGTAGTAGTAAGTGGTGCAGATCTAGTTTTACATGAGTTTTTAGTATATAATGAAGATTATACTATTGGTTTTGGTACTGATGGTGATTTAAATACAGTACAAATAGATTCAACTTTAGTAAACACTTCCAAAGAAACTAGGGTAGCACTGTACAATAATTCAGATAACAACATACCTGCGACAGCATATGTGGCTGTTGGCTATACTAATAATGAATCAGATAAGTATATATCAGTTTCTTCCTCCATAACTGGCCCATATTATGGATTAGGTAATACTGAGGTGGTGGTAGATAGCACCACGTCTGATAGTTGGGAATGGGGACATGGGAGCTTTGATAATACTAAAGTTTTTAATAATAAAGTAGTTATAGACTCTATAACGACCTCATATATTAATAAAATAACTACACTGCCTTATCCCGGATATACGCGAATTTTTGGATTTTACATGAATCCGTGGGCTTATGACCAAGACAGTAGACTTTTATATGTGGCTACTGTTGAAAGTTCTATGTCCTCTCCAGTAAGACTTAGGTCGTATTCATTTAAAACAAATACTTGGACATTTATCTCTGAGTTACCAACACAAGGATTTTCCTATAATAGCAATATGGTATCACTGATAAAGTATAATAATTATTTATATATAAAACTCGCATATTCATCTGCCACCGAAAATTATTTTGGTCGTTATGATCTAAATGGGGCCCAAGGAAATTGGGAATGGGTAGTACCTAAATTACACGTTAATGGCTACCCTGCCGTAGAATCATGTATTCTTGCTGGGAATAAAATATATTTTGTGGAATATGGTTATAGGTCATGTGTGTGTTATAATTTATTAACCGATAGCTGGCATACTTTAGCTATACCACGGGGAGTGAGTACGACGACCGAGCCCGTCGCAATATCATTGATGTATGATGAAAAAAGGGAAGTATTATACAGCCATGTTTCTTCTTACAATACCCAGAATAGCTATATAGATCGTTATAATATTGCAACTAATACTTGGGAGTATGGTTATTTGGATTATGTGTCAAAATTAAATGTTACCATACCTGAAAGAGTATTAATAGATTATTATGATGATAAATTTTATTTGAAAGACTATTCATTTGGCAATTTGATGTACGTATATGATTTAACTACTGACACTACTACTAGTGTGGATGTTGGATTTACGTTATCAAATACTGTTGGACAGCATAGTTTATTAACACCGCCAATGTCTGATAAGGCTGAAGTTACATTGTTGTATGTAGATATAGAAAATGATGTAAATAGTATTTATGGATATAATATACAACCAAGCTTTGATTCTCAGAATTATACTACTGGGTATTATACTACTCCAATATTTGATGTAGTAGATAAAAATTTGTCCAGTTATTTTATAATTGGTGAAGAAGTTACAGAAGGTATAAGTGCTATTACTAATGATATAACGACACCTAATGGTACTATACAAGTAGTAAGTAGTGATAGTAAACCTGAGCCAATATTAGAAATTTATTGGGAGGTCAATACGGGTTATGGTGATGTGGCTATTTTAAAATATAATTATAATTTTGACATTATTACACAAAGTTGGGTAACCATTGATATTTGGCCTTATGACTGGTTAGCTACGGGCTGTACAGCAGTATGTCGCCGAACAGGTGTGGTGTTGATGTCTAACAAAAGTAGGTATCATTCACAGCTTGGTACTTATTTATATATATATAATCGTGATGGTCAGAAGTTATTTGTTAGATGGCTAGGAGCACCTAATAGCACTATAGATTTTTCAGATGGCGGAGCTGATTTTACCAAAGATCATGGACTTTGGTTATTTAGTAAGTCAGCAAATACGCTTAAAAAATTAAATTATGATTTAAGTGATAGGACATCTTTAGATATTTTGGGAATCTACGATATAGCAGTTGAAGAAGATGGTAATGGGGTATGGTATACAGATCAACCTAATAACTTTTTAGTGCATTTAGCAATTGATGGTACTACATTGCAAACTATTTATTTGAGGAATGTCTCAAGTATATGCCCTGCTTCAAATAATGGGTGTTGGGTTGTTTATGAAGCATTGAATGGCGATCAAATTACCGTATTATATTCGTCTGAAGGTGAGTTACAAACTACGGTTAGCACACACCAAGGAATTATACATATGACATCTGATACTGTGGGTGGGTTTTATTATATAACAAATACCTATAATGGTAATAACCTTTTCCATGTTAATGCAGCAGGGCATGAGACCATGTCTATGTTTGTAGATCAACCAACACGTTTGAAGGGTTGCCCAGTAGGGGTGGTAGTAAGGTCTCAACATAATGGTTATTGTCAGTATATAGATTTGATGTCAGGTAAAATACACAAAACTATACGTCCAACTTATAATGATAATAGTAATAATTTTCCAGCCATATTTTACTGGGATATTGAAGCACATAAAAAATTTAAAGATGAGTATGGAGATATTGATTTTCCACTTACTATTGATCCAATATGGGGAAATGGGGCTAATTGGCTTGAAGTTCCTAAAAATGGCTGGTTCCTACCAAAAAGACGTTACAACCGTGTAAAAGTAACACTACAGTCAAGGTCGGAATCATACAATGCTAGTTTAACTAGTGTTTCAATGCCAAATTCCATTAAAGTACAAGATATACCAGCTAAAGATAGCAAAGATTTTTATATACGTACTACTATCCCAGACAATTTAACTACTTCTCAGGATTTTGAGTCTAGAGTTAAAGCTTGGTGGGATATAAATGTTTAAGGAGGCATAGTAGTGTTTTTAAATTCTTTACACTCTGATGTTGTTTTTACTTATGCTGTAACTACTAGTGGGCTAGATATAGTAGATTTAAATACCGGCTTGCTATATGCTTACATTAATACACCTGGAGGTTTTTCAGCTGTATGGGGAAATAATGATAAAATATACTTAGGGACATCGTCTGGAACTAAATATATTGCTAAGACATGCTTGAATAGTATTTCGTCTCCCCCAGAAGATATATCATTTTGCTTAAATGATTATTGTAAAAGTTCAGAAGTTAGGTATATTCATGGTTGTGGCAATCTGATTTCAGTTGTAACTACTGAAAATATAAGCATAACAAATCAAGTACCACAGGGCTATACTAGCACAGCTACTAACTACAATATAACAAAATGTTTTGTAGTGCCCAATAAACTTTATTATATTACATCAGGAACTTCTTGGACTATAAATGTGCTAGATTATTTGGCCTGTGATTGGGAAGAACCGAGTAGATATTATACTACCGGCGGCTTATTGGCATCAGGAATAGAGTTAAATGATATTTTTGTAACCTATAATACTTCAGGTGTACCAGATAACAATACTATATTTGTTGCAACATCGTCTGGTGTGTATATTATAGACGATGGTAATACTGACTATTCTATATTTTATAAGATGTTGTAAATGAATAATTATATCTTAGTTTCTGACACAGACAATTATACTTCAATTTTTGCCTCCGATGGTGCAGCACTGTCTGGCGGTATAATGTATGTAGCTGCGTCGGGAATTTTAAATAAAGTGGATATTTCTAAGTTACTTATAATAGATAACTATGCTACCACTTTCTCGGGCCGAAGTGGGGATGTATTAGTTAATGATATGATATATGACATTAATGTGGTATAAAGGGAAACTATGCCAACAATTTATAGTAAAACAGCAGATCTACAATCGAGAATAAATGTAGTCAAGTTATACAAAGATTCTACGTATACTTATTTAAAAAATTGTAATAAGGTTGTTATTGGTTATACACAAGAAGGTATTCAGATACTGAAGGAATCATGTGAGTATGGAGGAATTAGTGACCTGGGTGGTATTGTACAGCATATTATGTACCCAATCTCTTTATACACAGCTATTACTGGTTGGGGCAGCATGGTTTCTAATATCTCTTCGTATCTCAGTGTCTCGTATAATGGTACTAAAAATGTACCTTCATTTATACGTAGTTCTTTTATTGAAACAAAACAACTATCTAGTAATGCAAGTGGCTGGTTAGGTGTACAGATACCAATTAATTTGGTTTCAGTTGTCTATGGTGTACCGCCAATTAATTTACCATCGAGGTTGAATATCATATCAATTTCTAACCTTAGTGAGACTATAACTGGTACTTTATATCATGGTAGTAGTAACTTATTTAGTCAAATACCTGGAACATTAATCAGAAGAGCAGTAACTTTAAATCAAGTTGTGCATGGGTGGCAATTATTACAACTCCAATTACAAATTAACTCTATGGTGCCTACAGATTTACAATTTAGCATTAATGGTGGCAAATTTAGAATAAAAAGGGATTTAAGAGGACATTTACAGTTCATTGCACCGGTATTGTTAAGTAGTGCTATACATGGGTGGGATAATAAAAGTTTGTTAGGTTCAATACAGCAAGTGACCAGTCCATATGATATAACAAGTTTTATCAATTCTATACCACACGTAAATTTAAATTCTTACATATCTGGTAAGTTGGGCATCAGCATACCATCTAATTTAAGATCATACTTAAGTAGCTATAGATACCGTGATTTAACATCAATTATAAATAGCACCAACCCAGTTGATCTTAAGACTATTATTTCTGTGTTAGGAGAATCACGTAGTATAATATCGTCTATAGTACCAAAAATAATTTATATGGCAAAAATTTTTAAGGTGTCGTTATTGGAGAAATTAGATCTAAATAGTATGGTAAATTGTTTTTGTGTTGCCTCAGACTATACAGATTTAAATAGTTATATTTATAGTACACCATTAAAAGATTTACCATGTATGATCGTCGGGTGGAGTTATGGAATGGCAGATAATGTAAGAAATTTACCTTCTTACATAAATACTGGAAATGTTTATGTTGAAGATCAGTTACAGTTAAAAGGGTTTATTTCTACAGTAGTAGAACATATTGATCTTAATGTGTATTATACAACCAACGGGCGTAGTAAAACTTTGTCAGTATTAGATGTAGTATTTACAAAAAGAAAACACCGTGATTTGGTTTCTAAAATTAAAGGTATACTACAATCTACTAATTTACGTTCATCGATTACAAGTGACATACCTTATAATTTTACAAGTTTACCAGAATGGGTCAATCCAAAAACCAGGGAAGTGTTTATAAATATTAATAATTATGAAAAACGAACTACTAGGTTTGTAGATTTAATGTTTGATTCATTACATAAGAATTTAATGCAATATTTTTATGTGGGAGGAGAAAATAAAGTATATAGGGTAGATAAGAATAAACATTGGACTTTATGGTTTACCGGGTATAGCAGGACTCAAAATGTTGAAAAATATAATGTTAGAAAAAAAGTATTGTTTAATTTGCTTAAATACAGTACAGTAGATGAGGCAGTAAGGGATTTAATGTCCAGATGCGCCGAATACAATAAATTTAATTTAAGTTCTACTATAAATGCAGTGTTACCAACTTTTAGTGAATTTAAGTCTTCTTTAACAGTTAAAAGCATTAAAACTTGGTATAAGCATCTTCAAAGTGTATTAAATACATTATATGTGTCTTATGGTAGCTTAAATAGCACCATAATAGGCATTAATTTGTCCGCATCATTTAATCTATCTTCTTATATTATAGGGAAAGACTATGAACCGCCGTCAGCAACTAAAGTTAATTTTAATTTCACATCTTCAGGGTACATACCTCCAACAGCATCAGGTGTAGATCTTGCTTGGACAGCCACACAATCCGAAGAGTTTTGGAAATAGGGAGAATATTTATATGGGTGTTATATTTTTGGATGGGTTTGATAATTATACTTTTTTGCCTTTAAAATGGTCAGAATGTACAACACATAATTGTGCCTCAATAGTGCCAAATGCGGGAAGGGATGATGTAACACAAGCACTGCAATTTACTGAAACTTACAGTGAGTCTGATCAAGTTTTAGGCCATGTGTTTGACTATAGTTTAGATGAAGTAATAATAGGATTTGCATTAAAAAAAGTAAGTTCTGATAATATGGGGTACTTAGAACTGTCATTTAATGATGGTGAAACTAAGCAGTCTTATTTACGGTTTTATGATAACACTGTATACTATAATAATGGAGATGAGACAAATAAACAGGGGATGCTTGGTGCTCTTATATTGGGTGATTGGAATTATTTTGAGGCGCATATAAAATTTGATTTAGTGTCTGGCACTGTTACACTACGTAATAATGGAAATACTTTTTTACATATAACTGATACAAATACTATAGCTGGTACAAATAATTATATAGATCGTATAAGATTAAGTGTACATCCAACTATAGTTTCTACAGATCCTTACTATTTTATAGATGATTTATATGTAAGCACAGTATCAGGAACGGTAAATAATGGTTTTCTAGGTAATTGTAAGGTAAAGACATTATACCCAACTAATTCAGGAACACTGACAGAGTTTAATAAATCAGATTTAGCGTCTAGCATGCAAGATTATCAAATTGTAACAGGGCCGCATATTAAAGATACTACTACATATTCGATACATGCATATGAGTATAATAGTGTTGATGATGGGTATGCCAATACATATAATGGAGACACTACTATACATAATGACTTACCAACATTAGATATGTATGTAGCAGAAGATAGTTATAAACAGTTGATGTGGTTACGATTTTCCAATGTAGTTATACCAAATAATGCTAAAATAATTACCGCACATGTGAAACTAAACATTGAAGCTAATAATTATTGGGCGTATATTACCCAAAAAGCGGCCATTGAGGCTGATGTTAATGCAAAACCGATTATAAGCAGAGAAGACTTTAATTCTCGTACATCTTTTGATTATATACAATTTTACAACTCCACTGGTATTAATATAGTAGAGTTTAAAGACAGTATACAGTTGTTAGTAGATTCTTTAATGTGGGATGGGTTTAATGGCGGCACGGTGCAGATATTACAACGCGATGTTCATAATCCAGGGTGGCCTGACCATAACCATACAGCTTTTAGGTACACATCCTTTGACGCTGCCTCAGACCCTTATGCTTTAAATTCTCCTAAACTATACGTAGAATACCAATTGCCAGGTAATGACTCTGGAAAATATATCTATTCAGATATGGATAAGATTACTGATACATATCGGTTTGATTCATTGTCTAGTAGTACTAAAATACATGCTGTTAGTCAAAGTAATATAACTAAAATGGCCTTAAATAGAGCCAACCCAAATACACCTAATTTGGGAGGGGTTATACTGAATGGGGCAGACAAATATGTTGTGCGTGGAGGAAAGTTAAATGACTTACAGTACAGGGAAAGTGCAGCTATTTGGCAACAAAATCCAGTCACAAGTTCAGGGTGGTTATCTACTGATTTGAATGGATTTGAGTTTGGTATAACAACTATTTCAGGGTGATTTTATTATAATTATAGGTTAATACAATGAGTATAAAAGAAATTACACTTGACAAATCAGCAATAGAGGTTATAATAGATAATGGTGATTTAACAAATCTATTACGAACTATAAACATTTCAAAAGATAATTTAGAAGCACTGTTGTCTTCTAAAGATCTATCTGAGTTATTAAAAATAGTCTATATAGGTACTTCCAGTTTAGAGGTGTTAGTTACAAGCTCAGAAGTTGTACCAATTATAAATTATACGGGATATATAGCTGGCAGTGTTTATGAAGAAGGGACTCCAACTGATAGAAAATTGTTCCTCTATACTGAAGATGACAAAACATTAGTAAGCAGCACCACATCGTCCTCTGGTACAGGAAGTTATAGTTTTCCAACAACAAGCGGTAATTATTTTATAGTTTGTATTGACAATTGTGATGGGGTAAATTATAATGACTTAATTATACGTGGTTTGAAACCGGAGGCAACAACATAATGTCTTTGAGTGGGTGGGATGATGCTAAGTCTTTGTCTATGGTAATAAAACCAGCAATAATTAGTAAAGATATTGTAGATTTTGTTTTATGTGTACAGATTGGTATTAGTACTCAAGATGGGTATGATAGTTCATACGTTTTTGATGAGCTTGGTTACAGCGAGAGTAAAAAAATAGCTATTACGTATGGTGATGGAAATACCGAAAATGAGTGTTTGGTTGAAGTTGCCTCATGGAATAAAGCATTAAAATATGCTGTGTTGTGGGTTAAAGTCCCTCTAATATCAAGTACTAAGACAACATATATTAAATTATATTATGATCGATCACATAGTGATAATCCTAATATATATTATACAGCTGACGTAGGTACACATACTGTCTGGGATATTGATTACAAAGGTGTTTGGCATTTTGAATATACACCAATTATTGACTCCACTGGTATTAACGATACTGCTGTTATCTATGGAAGTGTATTACCTAAATTAAGTAAAGTAGGAAAAGCTTTACGGTTTGTCGCGAATGGAGACAGAATAGACTTTGGAGCATCTACTGAGATAAATCTAACATCCATGTTTACAGTTGAATTATTTATTAATCTGTCTGCTGGTATATCTATTTTTAAAAAGGGTACTCAGTATTATATACAAGACACTACAAATCTAATGTCAGGGTTTATAAATTCAGGTTCTGTTGTGCAAAATGTGTATTCTGGAAAAGATATTTCAGCAGCTGGTTGGGTATATTTAGTGTGGTTATTCGATGCGTCATCTGGAGGTATTAATACCGAATTAATGTTTCTAAATTCTACCACTGTAGGCTTATTAAACCCACCAATACAACCATCATCACAACATTTATATATAGGTGATAGTGCTAATTCAATTAGGGGTGATGTGTGTGAGTTACGCATATCGGATTCCATGAGAGATGCTAATTGGTTAAAAGCGCAGGAAGATAATTTCAATGATGCTCTTTTAACAGTGATGCAATATGAGGTGTCTGGTGTTGTTACTGTGTTAGGTATTCCAAAAAGTTTGAAAGTCTGTCTTTACAATAGAAACAGTGGTAAATTAGTAAGTACATCAATATCTGATCAGAATGGAGTATACTACTTAGCTGCTTTAACTACAGAAGAGCATAATGTTATAGGTTTTGAAGACAATCACTACAACCATGTCATAATTTCAAAAGTTATTCCACGCTTAAAAAAATAAATCTATTGACTTAAAAATATATTTGTATTATAATATTGTTTAAATAAAGTTAAACAAATGTTACGTAAATCCATTATATTTATTCATATGGATATAATGAACAAATTATTTGACTTCTTTATGTAATCATGGTATAATAATAGATGTGTTTTAACCGCTGTGAGATAAGCGGCTGGGTTAAGTGGTGTTAGGCATATTCTATATGTAATAATTACTTAAACCATTAGAATCTCCTGGATTTATTTATGGTAAGTATGTCAATTAATGTAGGTTATAGGGAAAACCAAAGTGGTTTATCTTGTAGTTATTTATATTATAAAATAACTGGTATTAGGGTACCATTATAGTTTTTATAAGCTATATAAACAAGGGTAAGATATGGGTATAGACTTTAGTATTAAAGCAGAGGAAATGCAAAGAATAATTAGCATTTTAAGTGTGTCTGCTAAATTAAATGCAGTTGATTTAACAGGTAGAATATTAATAACAGCTACAAAATCTAAAATAACATTTCTTAATAATTCTGCAGCTACCGCCGTTGAAGTGTCCTCCGATACATCTACTATTAATGAAGTAGGTGAGTGTGCAATACTTTTTTCAAATTTAAGATCATTTGTAAACTCGTTTTATCCGTGGGATGGGAAAACAGGAGTAAAATTATTTAAATTGGCAATGTCAGGAGAGCAGTTAATACTAAAAGTTACAAACTACTTTGCTGATAATAAAAAATCCTATGGGCGGTTAAAACTGCAAACTTTTGATACCTACACCATAGCCCACCCAAAGGTATTTGAAAACGCAACATTTGTTTTAAGTTCAAGTTTAATCAAAACTGCTGTTAATACAGTAATTTATGCGATAAACCCAAACGAATTTCGTATCAATATACAGGGGCTAAATATACAGTTTGATGATAAATACATTAGTTTTGCAGGAACAAATGGATACATGTTATCACAGTATAAGATAGAAAATAGAGGAATTTTAAAGTCTGGAAATTTTACAATATCATATAATTACATTATGGGTCTAAAGAGGCTTATTGGTGATAATGATCAGGTATTGTTTGAGTTGGATGATAAAGAAATTAGAGCAAAAATAGGTAACGTTGGATATTGGGGTAGGCTTATAGTTGGTCACCCATATCCAGATTACAACAAAGAGTTTGAGAAGTACACTGATAGTATAGTAATTAGTAAAGAAATGTTTTTGTCTAGTTTGCGACCATTCATAGACACACTTAACTCTGATGATAATAATAGACTTAGGTTAAGTATAGCTAAAGGAAATCTGGTTTTACAAAATGAGATAGCTAAGTTTAATTATGGTGCTGATTTAGACTATACTGGAGATTTTGCCATAGATGTTAATGGTAAGTTTTTGCTAAATACTATAGATGCTATTAGTGATGAGGAAGTAGGATTAAGTTTTTCTAATCAGTCTGGGTCTTTGATTTTTTACTCTAATGTACATAAGGATCATAAGGCACTAATAACCCCTATTCAATATAGGGGTTAGTATGGATATGTTTTATAAGCTAACAGCTGAACTAAAAAAAGCTGTTATACAATTAGAGCAAGTAGACCTTTTAGCTGACACAGACACTAAACGTAGTGAGTTACTAAAACGGTGTGAGGATGTTTTAAAATACTCTGGATATAAAGTTGTTAATCCATTTATTGATATAAATGTAAAAGAGTTTAAATCTAATAAAGAGCTATTAATTTTATTTAATTTATATAAAGCTAAATACTACGGTTCTAGTTTTATAGTATCTACAGGTAATAAGTATATAGATGAAAAACATATATCTAATTTTGTTAAAAGTAGGCAAGAAATAAATTCTTGCTCTGCTAGCACGGCTCGTAAAGAGTGTGCTATGATAATTTCAACAATTTTTGAAAATTTGGATAGCTTTAAGTTTGATAGGGTTTGTGAGCCTTATATGTTAGGACAAAAAAAATGTGCTTGGATAACTCAGAAAGCTGTAGATATTATAGATAAAAAATACAAAGAACATCTAAAGCGCGAATTTAATAAACTTGAGTTGGCAGCAAAGCCGTATTATTCGGATGAGGATTTTGGTTTGCTTGGCGATTACTGATTGGTTGTGTAAACAATATTACTGCCTGACCTTTAGGCCGTAAGTCTCAAGTGCGTCAGTCTTGGAACCACCTTTTTTTTCTTCGAGAGATAGCACCAAAGTTAGCTCGACTTCCAATGCAAAAACTAATAACTTGTAGCGTAGTAAGTTATTAATGTTAACATAATAAATCGCACGCCTTAATTTAATACATCATTGTTATATGGTTTAATGTACCTAGGAGGTATGAA
>VAPK010256580.1_pt1 | contig 20891 bp, 17 predicted proteins | sample 3395031 | NCBI WGS metagenome assembly VAPK01 (sample SAMN08290443, study PRJNA428436) | hydrothermal vent metagenome | isolation source: Deep-sea hydrothermal vent chimney 1 | place: Pacific Ocean: Juan De Fuca Ridge
CATCATTATTCATAATTATGAATAATGATTTTAAAAGTAGGTTAGTAGAATCGTATATTAGTAACTTCTAATTATGGTAAATGGGGTAGATCTCTACTAAATAAATATAAAAATGGAACCTACTTTCCTATAAATCTAAGTGGGGAGTCTTCATGAATAAATCTGACTACTGGAAGGAGAATCTGCGGCTTGTCGCTATATTGCTTACAATATGGTTTGCCGTCTCATTCTTGTTTGGAATTATCCTGGTTGATACATTAAATGTGATCCGGATTGGGGGCGTAGGACTGGGTTTCTGGTTTGCGCAGCAGGGTTCTATATATACGTTCTTAGTATTGATTTTTGTCTATACCAAAAAAATGAATACACTTGATCGTAAATATGATGTACATGAAGACAAAGAGGAGAAATAAATAATGGAGTTAACAACTTTAACTTATCTCTTTGTTGGTTCTACTTTTGCCTTATATATAGGTATCGCCATTTGGGCTCGCGCATCAACAACGAGTGAATTTTATGTTGCAGGAAAAGGTATTCATCCTGTAGCGAACGGTATGGCTACTGCAGCCGACTGGATGTCTGCAGCATCATTTATTTCCATGGCAGGTTTAATTGCCTTTAATGGTTATGGTGCTTCCGTATTCTTAATGGGCTGGACAGGTGGCTACGTTTTATTAGCGTTATTACTCGCACCTTACTTACGTAAGTTTGGGAAATTTACTGTTCCTGAATTTATTGGTGAACGTTATTATTCGCGTACTGCGCGTATCGTCGCGGTTATCTGCTTAATTTTGGCTTCAATTACTTATGTAATCGGTCAAATGAAAGGCATCGGGGTAGCTTTCTCAAGATTCCTGGAAACAGATTATGATACGGGGCTTTATATTGGTATGGGCATCGTATTTATTTATTCTGTGCTTGGTGGTATGAAAGGCATTACCTATACGCAAATAGCACAGTATTGTGTACTAATTTTTGCATATACCGTACCAGCAGTCTTTATCTCATTAAACATTACAGGTAATCCAATTCCTCAGTTAGGTATTTTAAGTACCATGGCGGATAGTAATACCTATATGATGGATAAACTAAATCTGGTGGTCTCCGAACTGGGATTTAATGAATACACAACCCAGGTAATGGGTAGCAAACTCAACATGTTTGCATACACCTTAACGCTTATGATTGGTACAGCAGGTTTACCTCACGTTATCATTCGTTTCTTCACAGTACCTAAAGTAAAAGATGCACGTGCAACAGCGGGTTGGGCTTTGGTCTTTATCGCTATCTTGTACACAACTGCACCTGCTGTAGGTTCTATGGCTCGTTTGAATCTTATGAATACTATTCAAACAGGTCCTGTTGGTGAAGTAACTGCTAATCTTGAATATGAACAGCGTCCTCAGTGGTTCAAAAACTGGGAAGCCACTGGCTTATTGAAGTTTGAAGACAAGAATGGTGATGGTCGTATTCAGTATTATAACGATAAAAACAAAGACTTTGCTGCGAAGGCTGATTCATTTGGTTGGAAAGGCAATGAAATGGTCAAAGTTGATCGTGACATTATGGTTCTTGCCAATCCTGAAATCGCAAACTTACCTAACTGGGTAATAGCATTAGTTGTAGCGGGTGGCTTAGCGGCTGCACTTTCAACTGCAGCAGGTTTGTTGCTCGCAATTGCATCTTCAATTTCTCATGATTTATTGAAAGGTATCTTTAGACCTGATATTTCAGAGAAAAATGAGTTAATGGCGGGTCGTATTTCCATGGCAGGTGCGATAGCGATGGCGGGTTACTTTGGACTTCATCCACCCGATTTTGCTGCCGGTACTGTTGCGATTGCCTTTGGTTTAGCGGCTTCATCTATCTTCCCTGCGTTGATGATGGGTATCTTTGCTAAGAAGGTCAATCGTGCGGGTGCAGTAGCAGGTATGATTACAGGTATCAGCATTACTATGCTTTATGTATTCCAACATAAAGGCATTATGTTTATACCAGGCACATCATACTTAGGTGGTATGTCACCTAACTGGTTCTTTGGCATTTCACCTAATGCATTTGGTTGTATTGGTGCATTAGCTAACTTTGCCGTTGCAATTGGTGTTTCTAAATGCACTGCACCAGTACCGGAGCATATTCAACATCTTGTTGAAGATATCCGTGTTCCTGCAGGAGCTGGAGCAGCAGCAGACCATTAATATTAGTTTGTTGTGAAAAATAAAAACCCCGTAAGATTTATTCTTATGGGGTTTTTTTATTTATACAAATAATGCGATAAGATGAAGTATGGAAATAGAATTAATTGAAATTAGAGATTTTATCGCTTTACATCCGCCTTTTGATGTTTTGGATGAGAAGGCATTAAATAACTTACCGCAAAAATTAATGATTCGTTATTTTCGTCAAGGTAGTGTTTTTCCAGATTTAACAATTAAAGAAAAGAACTTATATATTATTCGTACGGGCGCAATTGAACTGCGTAATCAACATGAACAATTAATAGATAAGTTATCTGAAGGTGATATTTATCTGGCAGATGATAAAGATTCTAATGATTTAAAAGGAGTTTGTGTTGAGGATACTTTGGTATATCTCCTAAGTTATAAAGAATTAGTTATATTACAAAATAAATTTGAAGATTTTAATCGTCAATTCAGCCAATCAATTAATGAACGTCTTCGTCATGCTGTTGAGCTAACTCAATCAGCAGATATGCGTGATTTGAGTGCAATGAATTTAGAAGTTAGTGGCCTGACAGATCGGCGGCCTGTTATTGTTGATGCTGTTATAAGTATTCAGGATGCAGCAAAAATAATGTCCGAGCAACATGTCTCGTCAATTTTAGTGACAGATAAAGATAAATTAGTTGGTCTTCTAACAGATAAAGATCTTCGAATACGCTGCATTGCAACAGGGCTTGATTATTCTGAACCCGTTAGCAGTGTTATGAGTACGAAGCTTGAAACTGTTTTAGATAAAACATTACTTTCTGAAGCGTTACTTTTGATGACAAGAAACAAGATTCATCATTTACCTGTAATGAAAGGGGATGAACCTGTTGGTATTTTAACAACAGCAGATGTTATTCGGCATTTAAGTACCAATCCAACATTGATAGCGACTGATATATATAAAGCAAATTCTGTTGATGCTTTAAAGAAAATTAGTGCCAAATTACCCGAGTTACAATTACAGCTATCATTATCAAGTGCGACAGCGAAACACATAGGTGAAGTTTTTTCTTCAATTACTGACGCCATAACATCTCGTTTACTTGTGCTGGCAGAAGAGTTATATGGAGTTGCACCCGTAGACTATGTTTGGGCTGCAGGTGGTTCACAGGCACGTAATGAACAAACATCCCATTCTGATCAGGATAATGCACTCATTATTTCTGATCAATTAAAACCTGAAGATGAAGAGTATTTCAAAAAGTTGTCTGGTTTTGTTTGTGATGGGCTAGACGCTTGTGGTTATATTTATTGTCCCGGTGATGCAATGGCAAGTAATATACAATGGCGGCAACCATTAAAAGTATGGCTAAAAAATTTTTCTCACTGGATTAATAGCCCGGAACCAAAAGCACTCATGTTATCGAGTATATTTTTTGATCTCCGGCCTGTTTATGGAAAATTTTCTTTATTCGAACAGTTACAAGATGCTGTGTTAAAACAAACTAAAAACAATGAGTTTTTTATTTCTCATATGGTGGGTAATGCATTAACACACCAACCTCCATTAGGTTTTTTTAGAAATTTTGTCATGGTACAGGATGATAAACATAAAAATACATTAGATGTTAAACATCGAGGCGTTGTTCCTATAGTCGACATAGCGCGAGTTATTGCATTAGATAATGGTATTAAAGAAACGAACACTGTTGACAGGCTTAATGCTGCCTTTAAGTGTCATGCGCTGAGTGCAGAAATGCATGGTAATCTCATTGATGCTTTGGAATATATTGGTTCTTTACGTATTCGCCATCAAGCGAAACAAATACGATCAGGCTTAAGTCCTGATAACTACTTACCTCCGGATGAACTCACTGGTTTAGAAAAAAATCATTTGAAAGATTCTTTTTCAATAATAAAAACAATGCAACAGTTTTTTGAAACCCGTTACCCTGGTTCAAGGATGGGGCTCTGATGTTGGCTACATTCTGGGGTGAAAATTACACGCGAAAGAAATTATTAAAAAAAACTCAATCCTCAATAATGAAAGAATACCTGGAGAAACCTTTTCCAGGTAAAAAAGAGTTAATTTCTAACTTAAATATAATTTCTCTTGATTTTGAAACAACCGGTTTAGATATTAACAAGGACAGAATAGTGAGTATTGGTTGGGTAGCAATTGAACATTTAGGTGTTAATTTGAAATCGTGTTCTCACCAGTTAATTAATACCAATAAAGAGTTGCCTGAAACAAGTGTTGTTATTCATCAAATCACAGATAGTCAATCAGCTAGTGGAATGAGTATTGAAGAAACGCTTCCGGCTTTACTTAATCAATTAAGCGGAAAAGTGCTGCTGGCTCATAATGCAAAAATTGAGTTGGGATTTATAAATAAAATGTGCAGGAAGTTATATGATACTAATTTTATTATTCCCGTTATCGATACCCAGTATTTAGCGAAGCGTAGTTTAGAACGACAAAATCAGCCGTATAAGGGGAGTGATTTAAGATTGTTTAACTTGCGAAAATTATTTAATTTACCACCCTATAAAGCACACAATGCTTTAAAGGATGCTGTTGCAACCGCTGAGTTATTTTTAGCATTGGTAAACAAAATATCGCCTAAAGGGAATGCACGGCTTGGTGAATTTTTATCTTAGACATTAGGTTGCTTTTATTTTTTCTCTGAATTTCGAGTGTTGATTAAATTAAAAACACGTTCTGCTATTTTGAATGAAAAAATATGTGTACAACTTCGACCATTAAAAGCCTGGTAAACGGCAAACAAAAGAGAAACAACAAATAGTATCAAAATAACGGATGTTGCTGTTCCCATCATTTCTTTCGCATCGTTTGCAACAATCCAATCTAATGAAATACCTAACATTAATGCCAAACTAATTAGCATTATCCATAATTGAATACTGAAAGCGAGATCGGCTGTTTGTAATGCCACTTTACTCACCGCTGGACGACTAGTACGAAATATAAAAAAGAGTATAAATGGCGTTATAGTACTGGCTAGTGGATTAATGAATATTCCCGCAAGAGAACTTAACGGAGCAAGAGCCATATAAGAGCGTTGAGTTGTATCTTTTTTAGTCATAATTTTTTATTTTATTTACGTGAAGATTTTAAAATAACATAGATGGCACCTGTACCGCCATCTTTTGATTGCGCTGATGAAAATGCAAGCACGTCTTTGTGTTGTGGCAACCAATAAGCAACATGCGTTTTTAATACAGGAATTTTTTGATCCGAACGATAGCCTTTGCCATGAATAATATGAACATAACGAATATGTTGCTTTTTACACTCATCAAAAAACTCATAAATTGCTGTTTTAGCTTCAACTACGGTATAACCATGAAGATCCAGTTCGTGTTCAATGGGTAATTCACCACGCCGGAGTTTTTTCTGTAGTTTTTGTTGGATACCTGCACGTGCAAAGAAAAGTATATCGTCAACGACCGCATCTCGTAAATCAACAGGATCAGACATCATGTTCACATTAGTCAATTCTTCTGACTCAGAATAGTCCTGATTATGCCTCGGCTTAGGTGATGGTTTATTTTTAACAATCTCAATACGTTTTTCTGTAATTAAAGGTCGCACATCAGCCATTTCATCACGAAAAGATTGTTGTTCTTGTTCGCTTATTTTGTCAGCTGGTTTTGATTTTTTATTAGACATACACTATTCGTACTATGGGTAATTAGGTGCTTAGTGTACCATTAAGGTCAGTTGATTTAAGCAGGTCCCAGTACCGTTTATAGTTGGTTATTTAATAAGTATGCAAATTTTAATTAGTAATGATGATGGTGTAGAAGCACCTGGAATACAGGCTTTAAGAGAAGGATTAGCGGATATGGCTTCGCTGATTCTTGTTGCTCCAGATCGAGATCGTAGTGGTGCCAGTAATTCTCTGACATTAGATAATCCTATTAGAGCAAAAAAAATTGCTGAAAATGTTATTCGTGTTGCGGGTACGCCAACGGATTGTGTTCACTTAGCACTCACTGGATTATTGGAAAATGAGCCGGACATGGTGATTTCAGGAATTAACGCAGGTGCCAATATGGGAGACGATGTCCTCTATTCAGGTACAGTTGCTGCTGCAATGGAAGGGCGTTTTTTAGGCCTGCCTTCGATCGCTATTTCCCTGGCGAGTAATGCTGACAATGCACCATTAACCCATTACGACACCGCGGTTCAAGTGGCTCGATTTCTCATTAAACGGCTTAAACATGCGCCTTTTCCCACAAATACCATTCTTAATGTAAATGTCCCAGATTGTCCGTGGGATGAGATTAAGGGGATTCAATCGACTCGATTAGGCCACCGGCATAAAGCTGAACCGGTGATTAAAGAGCAAGATCCGCGCGGTCGAAATATCTACTGGGTGGGTCCTCCCGGTGCAGAACAAGATGCTGGAGAAGGTACTGATTTTTACGCACTCAATAATGGCTTTGTTTCAATAACGCCATTACAGGTTGATTTAACGCGTCATGAAGCCCGAGATGGGCTTGCAGACTGGCTCGAGCAAGATATTCTATAATATGAATTATGACTTAATGGGCATTGGTATGACCTCGCAACGCACACGAGATCGCTTGATTCAGCGATTACGTGAAGAGGGAATCCATGATGAGAATGTACTTCAGGTTATGAGCCAGACCCCTCGGCATATTTTTGTAGACGAGGCTTTAGCCAGCCGTTCTTACGAAGATACTGCTTTACCCATTGGTCATGGTCAAACGATTTCTCAACCCTATATTGTGGCGAGAATGACCGAATTATTATTGGCTGCCGGGCCATTGAAACGCGTACTGGAAATTGGCACAGGCTCAGGTTACCAAACAGCGATTCTTGCCCCTTTGGTGGAACAGATCTTTACCGTTGAGCGTATTGCCCCTTTATTGGAACAAGCAAAGCAAAAACACAGGGCATTAGGTTTAACTAATATACGATATTTACTCAGTGATGGAAGTTGGGGCTGGCAACAACATGCTCCTTTTGATGCCATTATTGCCACCGCTGCACCTGAAGAAATCCCACCTGAATTGATAGAACAATTAGCTGATGGTGGTCGCCTGATTATTCCTCATGGCGCGAATACACTACAGAGATTAAGCGTGATTGAGCGTGATGGTGAAACAATAAATACAACAGATTTAGATATGGTTAGTTTCGTGCCATTAGTAAGGGAGAAGTAAATTATGCGCTTGTTTTCGCATATGTATGAGTTAGCAATGAAGTGGTCTGTACACCGTTATGCCCCACGTTATCTCGCCGCTATGAGTTATGCTGAATCTTCCTTTTTCCCCATTCCTGTTGATGTCATGCTGGCACCGATGTCATTGGCAAAACCAGAAAAAGCCTGGCACTTTGCATTTATTGCATCACTCTTTTCCGTTCTTGGTGGAATAACAGGTTATATTGTTGGTTACTATGCCATGGATGTACTCGAACCCTGGATTCATACCATTGGTTATTGGGAACGTTATCAACAAATTATTTTATGGTTTGAAGAATGGGGTATCTGGATTGTTTTTATCGCAGGCTTTTCTCCAATTCCTTATAAATTATTTACCATTACCGCCGGCGCATTAAGTATGGCGTTATTACCCTTTATTCTTATCTCTATAGTTGCTCGCTCAGCACGTTTCTACGCTGTCTCAGCTTTAATGTTATGGGGTGGGGAAAGCATGGAAGCAAAGTTACGAAAATATATGGATGTTATAGGTTGGAGTGTCGTCATTTTGGCTGCTATTGCTTACATTGTTCATAAATTAATTTAGACTTTGTAAATGTTTCAAAAATCATACAAGCTCATTTTCTTATGCTTGCTAGTGCTGCTAAATTCCGCTTGTTTTCGTTTTGTTAAACATGAACAAGGGCAGAATAAAGCTCCGCGTACATTCGGTAAAGTTGTGACGCATCACCGGGTAAAACCCGGGGAGACCTTATATTCTATTGCTTTTGAATATGGACGTGATCATCGAGATGTTGCGCGTTGGAATCGGATTCGAAGACCCTACACTATTTATCCAAAGCAAAAGTTGCGCATTATTCCAATACGCGGTGATAGAAAAACGAATAAACAAACTGCTAAAGTTACAACCCGAGCTTTATCGCCTGCTCGAAAACCAGTTTCTGTTAATAATAAAATTCGTTATGTTTCGAATGCAAAATTAAAGTGGCAATGGCCGACCACGGGGAAAGTTGTAAGTACTTTTTCACTACGAGATCCTGGGAGACGTGGTATTGATATTGTGGGAAGAAAAGGGCAACCTGTAAAGGCCGCAGCAGCGGGGCGAGTTGTTTATCGGGGTAATGGACTACGTGGATATGGAAACCTGGTTATCCTTAAACACAATGAGACTTACTTTAGCGCCTATGCCCACACAGAAAATGTGGTTGTAAAAGAGAACGAAAAGGTAAAGTTAGGACAAAGAATTGCCGATATGGGTAATACAAGTTCAGAAAAAACGAAATTACATTTCGAAATTCGTCGTAATGGTAAGCCAATCAACCCTTTGAGGTCATTGCCTAAGCGACGCTAACTAAGATTACAAGGTTGTAAAAGAAGTATGGCGCAACAAAGTAAGAAGAAAAATAATAGCAACGCCGAAGGCGATGAAAATACCGAATCAGAAGACGTCTTATTACTGGATGAAGAAGATGCTGAGGAAGAAACGGTTGAAAAAGAAGTTTCCGATGATGAAAAAAAATTCACACCTGGAGCTATTTCTGCAAGTCAGCTCGATGCTACACGCCTATACCTTAATGAAATTGGTTTTTCCCCCTTATTGACTGCTGAAGAAGAAGTTTACTACTCACGTAAACTTTTAAAAGGCGACGAAGCCTCTCGTAAAAAAATGATTGAATGTAATCTACGTTTAGTCGTTAAAATTTCACGTCGTTATCTTAATCGTGGCTTAGCTCTGCTCGACTTAATAGAAGAAGGCAACCTTGGATTAATTCGTGCCGTTGAAAAATTTGATCCTGAACGTGGCTTTCGTTTTTCAACCTACGCAACATGGTGGATTCGTCAAACCATTGAACGTGGCATTATGAATCAAACCCGTACTATTCGGTTACCAATACACGTAGTGAAAGAAATCAATATTTATCTACGTGCCGCAAGACACCTTGCTCAAACGTTGGATCATGAGCCCAGTCCCGAAGAAATTGCAGAAATGGTTGATAAACCCATTAAAGATGTAAAACGTATGTTGGGTTTAAATGAACGTACCGCTTCAGTCGATAGCCCAATGGGGCCTGATTCTGAATCATCATTACTTGATGCTATTCCCGATGAAAGTAATATAGATCCCGTCGCATTGTTACAAGATGATGATGTAAAAGAAAATATTGAAAACTGGTTAGGCCAGCTAACCGAAAAACAACGTGAAGTTGTCACCAGACGTTTTGGCCTGCACGGCTATGATGTTTCTACACTAGAAGAAGTAGGGAACAGTATAGGTGTAACACGTGAACGTGTTCGACAAATTCAAATTGAAGCGTTGCGTAAGCTACGGGAAATTCTTGAAAAAGAAGGTTTTTCTGTTGATGCGTTAATTAAGTAAATATTATTTTATTGAACAGTAGCTCAACCCCATTACTTTAGTCACTTATTTTTTATGGGGGTGTATAAACGATAAAATTATTAATATTTATGTTTTTATTAATAATATTCAAAGTTTGTTTCATAAATACCTTTGTTTTTAAACTTAAGATCCCATAGCAATATATCTAAACGATTAAAGAAATCACCAAAGTTGATATTGTCATATTTATTAATCCAATTAGCAGATACGCAATTATTAAGAGTTTAATAGCAATTTCTCCAAGTTAACGGATCATTATCCATTCACCAGATTTATTTTTATAAAATCCAAATTTTTGGATATTTAATGCTTTTACTTTAGTATTTAGGTAAACAATAGGAGTACGTTGATCTTGATCAATGATGTTAGCGATTTTCCCGTTTGCATATATGTTTAATTTATACTTCATTTTCCCGATAAGCTGTTTTATATCGGCTAATACCCATTCATCATCCCCCATTAAGCCACCTGTATTCATTATTCTGTGACCGTGTTGATTATCGTTATAATAATATGCTTGTGAAAATTCTTTAGCAGCAGGATCGTATAAACTTTTAGTTTTCCCCATATCATTATTGTTCAACGCCGTCCAAATTTCCTTGTATTTCTCAAGAAGATGCTCGAAATTTTCAGAGGTATTATCTATGGATAGTCCATCTTGCCATGCCCATCGAGGGAAAGGCGATTTTATTTCAGAGCTACGAGAGGCAACGGTCATATTTTTATTATGACTAATAATTGTTGCAGATTTGTTATCTGGGCCTGAGATTGTCCCTGATAATAGTTTATCTTCAGTTTGAGTCGGGTTTATTTTTAATTGAATAATTGGTTTAGTATTTCCAATTGCTTCACCTTTTTCTCTAACGGAAATAATAGCTTCAATATAAGCACCTTCTTCATAACCATTACTAGAATTTTTTAAAGGATAACTTTTAACGGTTAAAATATTTTCCCCATCAATTATAGATTCCGGTATGGGTTTTTGCGAGATGGTTTGCCCTTCTGTATCATGAATGTATATAGGTATATCATTTAAAAAGATTTCGGCTCCTGAGCCATATATATTAAATTCAAGAGTGAATTGAGGTTTATTATAATTTGTTTCTGCGAATACGGTGTTCATAAGTGCAATACCTAATATTATGCTAATAAGTGTTATATTTTTCATTTAATTTTTTACTATGTAATATTTTATTGGATCTTTCTTCTTATCATCTTCTTTTGGTTTGAGCCAACTCCAATGTCTATTTTCTTCAGCTTTAACAGTAACTTCACCTTCAATGTTGCCATCTTTTAATTTAACTGATGAGTCAACATTATCGGTTTCAACTCCAACATTTGCGTAAAAATCATCAATTGAAACCTCTTTGGTTGACTCTTTTTCAGTTTCAATTTCAGCTTTCACTTCTTCATATTTAGTTAGAGTGATATCAATACCTTTAAACTCAACGGTATTTGAGAAGTAAATTCCTTTTTCATTACTGCCGAATTCATAATTCCCAGACCATTCGGTATCGCCCTTCATCATATAGTTCACCTTAAATGATAGGATAAACCATTTTCCTTCCGCATCAATTACACCTTTTAATGATGCAGGTATTTTTATTTCACCTTTAACAGGAGCAACAGATGTATCATGTTGACTAACATTATGAGTGCCTGATATTTCGCTTTCGGTAATATTAACGGTTGTTTTTACTGTAAATATTATGTCTAACTCGCCTCTAAATCCAACTTTTTGATCATCTTTTATTTCACCTTCTACCCGTTCTTTTGCATATTCTAATACTAATTTAACAGGAGGAGGGGCAAGAGATATCATTGATTGAAGAACATCAACTTGAATATCGATTTCAAGTAGAGGATCGGCTTTAAGCTTAATGCTGTATTTATGGTCTACGTATGTTGGAGATTCATTTTCAATTAAAGTTGAATCATAATCAATACTTAGTTTTGGCCAATCGATGATTAGGTGTGTTTGATTTCCATCTTTATTGTCTTTTCCATCTTTAGGTTTAGGCTTTGTTGTTTGTGTTCCAATACGCATTAATGCTGCTTTTGGATCATTTATAACTTCTAAAACAGTTGAAATAGTGTCACATATTTTTTTGAACCCATCTAAAGGATCTTGGATGTATTTTTTATATTTTTCTTTAGCATCGTGTTTCTTTCCATCATAAATTAATTCTACGTTTCCATCTATATCGAAATCACTATATTTAACTTTGGATTTTCCCGGTTCAAACTCTAGCTTGCCAAAATCAACTGTTGTACTCCAATGCCATTTGATGTCTGGATATACATTAACATTAATATCTTTGATTGATATATCAGGTGCTTCACAGGTTTCTTTTATTGATATGTTATATGTTTTTGGTTCAACACTCGGTAGCCAGATTCTTTCAAACATGTTTGAAACATCCCACTTATCACAAGTCACTTTGAATTGAACTTTTTTTTCTTCTTTTGATTTGAATTTATGTGGTTGTGATATTCCAAATATATTGTTTTTGTGGCTAGAACATAATTCACTAGCATGTATTTCTGCTGTTATTAAATCGAAGCCTGATTCTAATGTTTCTGTAGATATCACATCTAAATTCGGTGTAATTTCTGTTTTAGATGTAATACCTGCAGTACGGCCATGACTGCAGTCAACAGATACCCACTCCAATTGACATGGTGGTTTTTTTTCTTCAGTTACTTCATTTTCTTCAGTTCTGGTACCCAAGCCCGCTTCTTTATTATTAGCACCATTTTCTGTGGTTGTTTCGTTGTTATTTGACGGAGGAGATGATGTTTTATCAACTATAATAACGATAGAACCAGATACAAGTTCTTGAGAAATCGCATCAGCTATTTCATTTTTGTTAACAGATGCTGTTGCGGGTAGCTGAATACTTAATTCGTGAGCAATAATGGTTAATTTTTCTTCATTGTTACTTATTTCAGATAGAAATTCAGTTGCTTCGTCAATATTTTTAAACTTTTTAGTTTCAGATACGTTGTTGAAAAGTAATGAACTGCTTGGTTCAAATCGATAAAGTACATTATTTAGTTTAAGTGCTCGCTTTTCTGGAGGGTGATCAACTATATCCATTATTTTAACCGGATAAAATTTAATCTTATCATGCATCATTAACGAGCTAACTTGATTTTTAATATCATCAGTTGTTAAACATGACATTGATGAATTACATTGGTTTACAATATCTCGCCAATAATCATTTGATACTATAATGCTACTAATAAATTGACGAGCAGTTCCTTCATTCCAAAAGCTTTCGGGTGTTAAATTTAGCTGAGGTATATTTTCACGAGGGAGTAATACCTTATAAGACTCACCTGATCTGTGTTTTACAACTAAATTTCGCATACCTATTTGTCTTCCTTGTGTTTGTCAGATTAATAACCTCACCTTTATTATTTAGAGGGAAGTTATGATTCTGACCTACATTTATGTTTAGCTTATTGCGTAACTAAACTGTCCTTCTTCCGAAACATTAACATGTATTTTAGATATATCTTCATTGCTCGCCATCCGCGATAAACATTCTGATGCCATTTCCGGTAGCATGGTACGAGTCAGGATATTTTCGATGTTACGCGCGCCGGTGTCAACTTCCTGGCTACGGGCAACGATGTGCAAGATCACATCTTCATCATAACTGAATGTTGCATCATAATGTTCTTTGACTCGTTTCTCAATTCTGTTCATGTTTATTTTACAAATCTTCATTAAGTTATCATCACTTAATGGGAAGTAGGGGATAACGGTGGTTCTTCCTAGAAATGCAGGTTTAAAGTATTGTAATAATGCGGGTCTAAAACTTTCCAATAACACGTCGGCTTCAGGCATTTCTTCTTCTTGCGCACAAATCGCTCTAATATGTTCTTCTGCGGCATTTGACGTCATGATAATAACGGTATTACGGAAATCAATATCTCGCCCTTCACCATCTTTAATTGTGCCTTTGTCAAAGAGGTTATAGAAAATATCCTGTACACCCGGATGGGCTTTTTCCATTTCATCTAATAAGATCACACTGTGTGGTTTACGTCTTACAGCTTCGGTTAGTACGCCACCTTCACCATAGCCAACATAACCAGGAGGTGAGCCCAGCAGCATTGATACTTTATGTTCTTCTTTAAACTCAGACATATTAATTGTGGTGATGCTTTGTTCTCCACCGTAGAGAATATCTGCAAGTGCAATCGCGGTTTCAGTTTTACCGACACCACTAGAACCGACCATAAAGAATACACCCACCGGTTTGCGTGGGTCGGTTAAACCTGCGCGGGAGGTGCGAATACTTTCAGCTATAGCATGTAATGCATGGTCTTGGCCTATTACTCTTTTGCCTAGAACATCAGCTAAATTTAGAATGGACTCAATTTCATCCGAAACCATTTTGCCAACGGGGATTCCAGTCCAGTTTGCAACGACTTCTGCAATCGCCTGGCTGTCGACATTGACTTGTATGAGAGGATTATCGCCCTGGATTGCGCTGAGTTCATCCATGAGTTTATGTAATTCTTTTTTAACTTTTTTACGCTCTGCATCGGTTAGAAGCTTAGGTGTATCTTTTTCTTTTTTCTTCTCATCAGATAATTTTTGAGCATGAAAATCATCTTCAATTTGTCGTTGTAATTTATGGATGAGTTCAACTTTTTCTGTTTCTTTGTCCCATTGTTTTATTTGTTCTTCCAGATGTTTTTCAAACCCTGCTTTCTCTTCTTGTAGCTGTTTAATGCGAACTTCACAATTACCCAAAGTGGCATTTTCACGTTCTAATGACGTAATATTGATTTCACTTTGCGTAATATTACGACGGGTGTCTTCAATTGAGGCAGGTGTTGCACTTTGGCTTAATGATACTCGTGCACATGCGGTATCTAATAAGCTAACGGATTTATCAGGGAGTTGGCGTGAGGTTATATAACGGCTGGAAAGTTTAACTGAATCAACAATGGCTTCATCCATAATACGAACACCATGATGGTTTTGTAACATTATTGAAATGGCACGCATCATATTAATGGCTTTTTCTTCGTCAGGTTCTTCAATTTTTACTATTTGAAAACGACGGGTAAGAGCTGGATCACGTTCAAAATATTTTTTGTATTCTGCCCACGTGGTTGCGGCTATCGTTCTTAACTCACCACGAGCTAATGCAGGTTTTAATAAGTTAGCTGCATCTCCCTGACCTTCTTTACCGCCTGCACCGATTAAAGTATGTGCTTCATCAATAAACATGATAATAGGTTGTGGAGAGGCTTTGACTTCAGCAATAACAGATTTTAATCGATTTTCAAATTCGCCTTTCACACTCGCACCTGCTTGTAACAGTCCTAAATCAAGACTTCTAACACAGACATCTTTTAATGGACCCGGTACATCACCTGAAGCAATACGTAAGGCAAAACCTTCAACAACAGCTGTTTTACCAACACCTGCTTCACCGGTCAAAATGGGGTTGTTTTGGCGACGACGAATTAAGATATCAATAATTTGCCTGATTTCTTCATCACGGCCAAGTACAGCATCAATTTTACCTTGCTTAGCGGCTTCGGTTAAATTAACGGTGAATTTATCGAGTGATGGCGTTTTGCTTGGTGCAGATGGACCGTTAGACGATGAAGTATCACCAATATCGACACTCGATGATTCAGCTGTAGTACCAACGATTGAACCGACAACAACACGTAAAGATTCAGGTTGAATTTTTTTCAATTCACCTGATGCTGCCTCTGTAGAGCGACGTAAGTTTTCATCAAGCATTAATGCGGCTAATACATGTGCAGATGTTGCTTGTGGATGTCCGTATTCAACCGATGCTAACATCCAGGCGTTTTTAGCAAGATCAACAATAGAAGGTGATAAGGCTGGTGCTCGTGTGTTACCTGATTTTATTATATCGAGTTCTCTATTTAGATCCTGAGTTAGCTTTCCATAATCAATTTCATATTTATCAAGTAAAGCAAGAAGATCACTATCAGGAATTTCGAGTAACTTAAGTAACCAGTGTTCAATTTCCACATTGTAATGTGTGCGCGATAAGCATAAACCTGCTGCACCTTCCAGTGCGTTTCGGGTTGGTTCGTTGAGTTTTCCAACGAGTGATTTTAAATCAATAGTAATCATCAATAATCCCTTGGTAATTTTATTATTGTTATTTAACTAAAATGGCTAGCTGAAACTTTTATATCCATAGTTTCATCTCTGTTAAATGAAGTGCTTGGACGAGCAGATAACCATGTATTCCATCCCATTACGGGTTGAGTTTTACTGCTTAATTGTATTTTGTCAGGTATGTCTGAGCGTTTAACTTTAATAATAAAGTCATAACTGTATTCCATGCCTGCGTATATTTTAACAATTTCGTTTAATGCTTTAAGTGCTTTTGTTCCTGGTGAAAATATTTTTAATTGTTCTTTCGTTAATGGGCCAAGAACAATATTTATTTTCCCCTGGGCAAACCAGCCTTTGCGACCAAGCATGACTGAGCGACCCAGACAGTTATTTTGGCCTTTTGGGTTTTCTTTCCCCGGTAGTCGAGTGCGTACATCTTCTATAAGTTCTTGCCATTGCCCAACAAACTCATTTATTTCAATCGGAATATTGAAATAACTACGCAATATCTGTTTTAGACCAGACGTGGTTTTTACTTGTTGAGATAGTAATCCACTGTAATAAAATAAAGATTCATCTCGAATATAAAGCCGATCATTTAGATTTTTTGTGCCTAACCCAATTAGTGATAATAAAATCTGAGAATGATCATCACGTGTTTTTGTTTTTGGCGGGTTTAGTTTTTTTCTTTCATATTCTATCGGTAACTTATATTTGTTAGATGCCTGATAAAATAATGATACGGTTCGGTGATTAAATAAATTTAAAAAATGTGATAACGACTTATCTTTCATTTTTAGTCGTTTTAATATCATTTCAGTGTAATGGTAAGGAAGAACACCTTGTGCGCCAGTTAACCCCATAAAATTAACGGACATATCCCACTTTTTATTACCTTTAGTATTACTGGTCGCCGATATTTTTGCTATCTCAGAGGAGGAAAAATGTAATGCATTATTTGTACTAAAGCGTATAACTTCGGTAGATGGCGGAGAAAATAGTGCAACAGGTTGTTTATTAAAAGAGTATTTTTTATTATTACTCTTGTCACCAAACACAGCAGAACGTTCTAACAGACGAACAGCCTGTAAGAAAGAAACGTTATACGGATCTTCTGTTAATCGGGTGATTACAGAAGTATTTTTTCGCCGGCTCGCGGAGGACATTTTTTTAAGTAACCTTCTTTGCTTTTTTGTTTAACTAATACGCGTGTAAATGAGTTGATTGAACAATAGAGTCCAAAAAAATGCTCTAACACAGATGCAAATAAATACGCGCTACTGCCTGTTAACTGCCTGTCATCTAATTCGATTTCTATTTCGATACCTCGACACATGGTGGCATGGCCATCAATGGTTAGAGGTGAGCTTATAGGTCTTGCTTTAACGGATATGATGGACTCTATTAATGCTCTTGTTACAGATGATTCTTTGAAGTCATAGAGTCTTAATATTTCTTTTAATGCCTGAGTTGCATCATCACGTCCTGTTAATGACAAATGATTTAGATTCAAATGTGAAATTAAGCGCCAACGTGCATGATTACGCAGTGGTGCTCTGACTGTTTGTGTTGGCTGAGTTAAACAGCGTATTTTTTCACAGGGTGGAGCACTATCAACACATTGAAGTTTGGGTTGATCAGCTGAAAACGGGAGTTTTCCGGGAAGATCACGATTACTGCACGTTGTTTGAATAACCAGAGTACGATCTTCAGGAATATTCGGGTTGAATTCCAGGTCAACAAGATTCAAAAAGACGTCAGTTGCATCGTCTCGTTCATAGTTGCTCATTTTTGAATCACGGCGATTGGCAAACCAGAAGGCATGATTTTCATTATCCTGATGTTCGTGGTTTAAACCATAAAAAGGGTGATAATCAATTTCTTCGCCAGTAGATGTTGAGGCGGTAACCTTGTCTACTGAATAAACTTCATAACCAATAGGACGTCGAGCATCAGGCACAACTTGATATTCTAACTGGGTATGATCAAGTTTAATCGGGTCAGCTCTATGGTCAAATAAATTAACAACAGGGCAGGCACCCAATACGAAGGTCTCTTCTGTAATGTTATGCTCGAGTTCAATATCTGAAGAATCAAGGTATATATAAAGATCTAATGTGTTTGCAGCGTTCTCTGGAAGTTTTTCTTTTAACCCTACGAAGTCGATAAACATGAATTTTTCAGGGAAAACAAAGTACTCTGTTAGAAGTCGATAACCTATGAAAGAAGAATCCGGGTAAGGCAAGATACCTTCATCACTATTAAAGCCGACAGCCTGGATACAATCTTTACCCATAAATAGTGGCTTGCCATCTGTTTCTGATAAGCTTGCGACAACATTCTTACAGTTATTTAATAGCAACTGATATAACGGGTTGATATGTTGCGGTTGGCCTTTTAAATAAAAACGGATTTTATCAAACTCAAGGTCTGCAAAAGTAATTTCTTCGTTAAAGGTTTCGAGTGATATTTTTAATACTGCACCCGCACCGCGAACATCAGACGAGCCAGGGGTTGTAAAAGGAACTCCCATCAGAGATGCGGAGGTTACTTTGATTGGTAATAATTCTGTATCATATACAGTTGAAAAACGAACCATTTCACCCTGGAATTGTTCTGTTTCCAATAGAGTATCTTTCTTCAGAAGATAGGCACTTTCCAGTTGTTCTTCATCTGCTTTAAAATTCACAATGGACATTGATGGAATAGGGCGCTGGTAATGTGGGAATAATACATTTAACAGCGCATCCGATAATTCAGGAAAGTCATCATCAATTTTATGTTGTATACGGGCATTTAAATAAGCAAAGCTCTCAATCAACCGTGATACATGCGGGTCATCAATGGTGTCGGTATTAATGCCTAAACGCCCTGCAATTTTTGGATGTTCTTCTGAAAATTCAGCGCCGAGTTGACGAATGAATGCCAGCTCTTTTTCATAATATGGGAGTAATTCGTCAGCCATTATACTTCTTCTATACTTATGCTTCGTGTTACGGGTTCGAGAATAGAATCAAAAACAACAACTTCAGGAGAAGGATCAGCATAAAGTGTTGCATCAATTCTGAATCGAAGTGTACGATCTGTATTGTCTTTATTGTCAAGATATGAAACATTCACATCTTTAAAACGAGGTTCAAATTCTTTTAATATCTTTTCCATTTTCGAAGTAAATTCTTTACGTTTCTCTATATCGGTTATATTTATTGTTGCTAAGTCAGGTAAACCATAATTCAACAGTGATTTATCAAGTTCAACATATTCTTCGCCGGGTTCCATTACTCGAAAGCGTGTGTTCATTAAACTTTCAAGATCTCGCCTTACACTACGGCGTAATTGTTTAAGTTTTTGATGTTGCCCTGGATCTACCTCGGTTTTATTATCTGGTTCATCATCAAATAATCGATCAAGAATAGATGGGCGTAATTTTTTCTTTTTATCAACACGTGCCATATTACTTACCGGATTGTGCAAGTTCAGTGACAAGTTCGAGTTCTGAAACCATTTGATCTAATTGGTAATGAGGTTTTAAATGAATTACACACAAGTAACTACCTGGCTTTGCAGGATGCTCTTTAACTTGTACTGCAGCTTCTTTTAAAGGGTAACGAGCTTGTTCTTCCCATTCCAGATCATCTCGCCCGGTTGTATATTTAAATAACCAGTCACGCAAATAATCTTCGCAATCATTTGCTGTAACAAAGGAACCTACTTTGTCACGGATCATAACTTTTATGTAATGGGCTATACGTGAGCCACAAAGAACATGCTGCAACATGCCTGAAAGTTTGGCATTGATGTTGGCATCTTTCGAATCATGAATTTTTGGTGCTTGTACAGATTGATTGTTATAAAATGCAGCAAAAGGAGTGTCATAACACTGGCATAACGGGATTAGACCAAGATCACTTATTTCTCGTTCTTTTGTATCTGTAATTAACACGTCGGTAACAGGTTTGTGGGCAATGTTGTCGGTATCTGTTTCAAAACAATCAACGGGCAAGTTGGTTAGTAAACCACCTGCAATTTGATTTCTTGGCACACCTCTTATATGGCCAAACCAACCGACATTAGCATATTCACGAATTAGTATCGCAGCGAACCCATAACTTGCATTTCCCCAAAGATAATTTTCATGTTCGAGTGTTCCTGGTTTTTCATAAAAAAAGATACCTTTGTATGAACCCTGTTTAGTTCGGTAAGGTAAACGCATAAGTATGTGAGGAACGGTTAAGCCTAAAAATCGTGAATCAATTTTTTCTCGTAAAGAATTCCATTTAAGATATTCTTTTTGTGCAAAAACAGTGCGTAAATTTATTGGTGTACTTAAACCTGAAAAATTATCTAAACCAAATAACTCATATGAAGCACCTGCGATAAAAGGGGCGAATGCTGCAGCAGCAACTTGTGATAATCCTTCAAGTGTTGCTATGTCATCGTGTGGATGTTTTTTTGACAGGCGATGACTTATTTCGTAATCGCCAATGAGAACACCATAAGGCTCTCCACCTGGAGTACCATATTCTTCACTATAAACTTTTTGGAATAACTGGCTTTGATCAAATTCAAGTGCGCGAGAGATATCTTTAACAACTTCATTCCAGCTTACATCCAGCACTTTAATTTTTATGTTTGAAGCACCTTCAGCCTGGACGGCTAAATACCAGAGTCCACGCCATGATGCTTCAAGTTTTTGTAATCTTTCATGATGAATAATGACATTTAATTGTTCATTTATTAAATCGTCAATCTCTGCAATTGTTCTGTTAATTGCATGAGTAATACTATTGGTTGTTTTTATTTGTGATGTGATTTCATGTTTTTCTAACCAATAGACGAGTGCTTTTAAATAATCATCTTCTTTAAGAAAATCATCAAGGTTAGTCACGTATGAAGGTGTATTTAGAACTTCTTCGAAATTTACAGTCGGAATTGCTTTGTTAAGCGAGAAGGGTAATGTTTGACTGCTTGAG
>VAPK010699875.1_pt1 | contig 20883 bp, 21 predicted proteins | sample 3395031 | NCBI WGS metagenome assembly VAPK01 (sample SAMN08290443, study PRJNA428436) | hydrothermal vent metagenome | isolation source: Deep-sea hydrothermal vent chimney 1 | place: Pacific Ocean: Juan De Fuca Ridge
ATATTAATAGATATTAGAATAAATGAAACTCTTTACTCAAAAATACATAAAGATAGGGGAAACAGCTGTCTCTTTTTTTATTATCTTAACATTTTTTTTCAGCACTATTCTTCCTTCTGGCAATAGTTACGCGCAACAGATTAGTTCCTCAACGATTTTAAATTTACCCATTCCCGGGACAATGATTCCTGTCAGTTCAGGGTTTACGCCAACTTTGATCAAGGGCCTCAGCCTGCATGCTGAGAACCCATTATTGTTTGATTTTATTATTGATACGGGAGATTCTGATTTAGAAGGAGATGCTCTGGAAGTAGAATCAGAGAAACTGATTAAATATTTTCTGGCATCGTTAACGGTTCCTGAAAAAGAGATGTGGGTCAATCTTTCTCCTTATGAACAAGACCGGATTATTCCCCAAAAATTCGGTTCTACCGAAATGGGGCGAGATCTTTTAGCCCAGGATTACATGTTAAAACAATTAACGGCCTCTTTAATGTATCCGGAAAATAAAATTGGAGAAAATTTTTGGGATAGGGTTTATGAAAAAACGCAAGAAAGATTTGGAACAACAGAAATTCCTATTAATACGTTTAATAAAGTCTGGATTGTTCCAGAAGATGCGGTTGTCTTTGAACATGACGGTGGCGCGGTGATTCTTGAAAGCCGTTTAAAGGTGATGTTGGAAGAGGATTATTTGGCGTTAGAACGAAATTTAAATAGTAAGAAATTTGGAACAGATCAGTTGGAACAGAAAGATGTGGAGACCCTCAGCGGTGTATCTTCCGCAGTTGTCCGTGAAATATTGATTCCTGAAATTGAGAGGGAAGTGAACGAAGGCAAAAGTTTTGCCAAGCTTCGTCAGGTATATAACTCCATGATTTTGGCTACATGGTATAAGCAGAATTTAAAAGAAAGTTTGTTAGGGCAAGTCTATGTGGACCAAAATAAGACAAAAGGGATAGATTTAGAAGATAAGCAAATTAATAAAAAGATTTATGATCAATATGTTGAAGCCTTTAAGAAAGGTGTTTATAACTATACACGCGAAGATTTTGATCCTGCCACGCAACAAATTATTCCACGTAAATATTTTTCCGGAGGCTACAGTCAGGAAAACCCCGTGAAAGGATTTTTATCAGAGATTGTTGCTGACGATGCTTTGGGGATATCAAAAGTTGAAAAATTAACGGTTAAGCATTTTATTGAATTGGCAGGAACTCCTGGGCTTGAAAACAATAAGGAAATACTGGAAGCGATGAGGACTAAAGTCCGAACCTTTACGCCCGATAATCAGAGGAGGATTTTGGCAGCATTAAATGGTAAAAAAGAAAGCCACTTGAAAGTCGTGCAGTCTTTGTTTCTTGAGGATACAGACAGGGATAAGGTGCGGAAGGCCTCTTCTTCGATCGATGATAGTCGGGAAAGAAGAAAAATAATCATAGATAATATTCTTGGGAACGAAGGGGTTTCTTTAACAAAAGACCTGAATGAAATTCGGGGCTTAGATCAGGCTTTTATTTTGATGAAACTTTTCAGAGAGACTAAAGATGAAGAATCTAAGATATTTTTGAAAGATGAGTTTAAAAGATTATTTGAGGAAAAAAAAGATGAGATTGTTTTTAGAAGACAAAAGCAACTCATGTTTTTATTTTTATTAAGTAGAGTAGAGTCAAATTTAGCAGTAGAAACAGAAAGTTTTAAGGGAGATATTCTTTGGGCAGGGGAGTCTTTGTTAGAAAATTTGTCAGAGGCCGATGAAAATATTGGTGAAAAAATAAATTTTATTTCAGGAGTTTTTTTAAAATTTAATTTTTTAGAAGAATTGCGGAATATCAAGAATCAAGTAAGGGATAGTTTTATAAAAGAATTATTGGAAAAGAGCATTTCGAGTTTTGACAAAAAAGAGAAGTTAAACCTTAGACGCTATTGGTTTAAATTTTTGTTGGAGGAAATGGATGTAAGGTGGTTTGAGTATAGAAAAAGAGAAGAGTCTTTTTTATTGACTCGAGGAAATGTGGATGAAAAGTTTTCCTCCTACTTACGTTCAGTGGTTGTTGAGGAAAGAGCTTCGGATTTTTTAAATAAATTACGAGAAGGCCAAATAGAACCCCAGACATTAGTAAATTTTTGGATGTTGGGGGAAAATGGTGAGAAAAAAATAGTTCAAAAAGCTGTAGTTGGCCAGGCTAATGTTTTATTGGATCTTCTTTATAAATCTTTGGTTTTAAATTTTTCTCCCGGAACGATGGTTTCTTATGAAACGGTTCCTGATATTTCTCATAATCCGCTTCAAGAAAGAATTATTGAATATTTTTCTAATAAAAAAAATGGAAAAGTAAGTTTGAAGATTAGTCAAAGCGCACAAGGAGAAGCTAAAGTATTAAAAAATTTTAAATATGGAAGATATAATTTTGTATTCTTTGGATGGAAAGAGAAACTTAAGGATATGGTTATTCGTGTTGCCAGGAACGCTAAAAGCACCAGGATAGAAGATGTTCATGCTTTTTTTGTATTGTTTCAACTGGGGATAGGTCCAGAAGTATTCTATTGGGGAGAAACTAAAAATCAATATTATTATGAAATTACAGAGGAAATTAAGGGCCTTACTCTTGCTGAGTATTCAAGGGAATTGAGAGATCAAGAAATTCAAAAAATTTTAGCCGTGCTTACAGTATTAATTCAAAATGGTATTCATGTAGAAGATGCTTTTAGGAATCCTGCAAATATTATAATAGGTAAAGCCAGTAACAGTGATGAAGATCGAGCCTATATTATTGATCCTGGAGGTTTAAGAATGCAAGGAAAAGACTCTTATGAGTTCTTAGCAAGAGAGTATCGGCATGAAATGGCTTCGGGTGGTTATAGTGATCAATGGAAGAGGATTGATCCGAATTCAAAAATAGATAGTTATTTACGTCAGATCCAGGAGCAAGGAAGCGATGCCTTGATGGAAATTCAATATGAAGATTCCAATCAAGCCGTATCATCTCCAGTAAAGAGAGACAGGAAAAGAAGCTTTAAAAGTAAATATGGAGGTATCAATCTTGATCCTAACCTTCTTAATTTACAAATTAAGCGGGACGGCAATGGGGTCCCGTTACCTGTTTGGGAGCAGCCGATTGATCAGATGAATATTGAAGGTTTTTTGCCTATTATTATTAATATTAAAATGTTTCCGGTGAACAATATGTCATTTTTGTTAGGGTTTATTGATAAAAAAGAACCAGAGGAAAGTGGGGTTGGTGACATTAGTCTGAGAGATATGCCCGTATGGTTTACAAAAAAGCAGGATATTGGTCCGAAGTTAACTTAAATTAGGGGGAAGTTATGATTACTTATATTGAACACAAACGAAACAGTTTAACTTATCGAATGTTATCGGCATTTATCGCGATGACTTTTATTTTTAGCATGGTGGTTCCACCACAGGCTTCTTATGCGCAGATGGTGCCTCAAACCGTGTTGAATCTCCCTATTCCAGGAACCATGGTTCCCATGACGTCTGTGTTTGCCCCAACATTGATTAAGGGAATTACCATTCATCCGGATAATCCGTTGATGTTTGATTTCATTGTGGATAATGGTGATGAAAATTTGACAGGAGAGGAATTAAAGAAAATTTCCAAGAAATTGATTAAATATTTTCTCGCTTCTTTGACCGTTCCTGAAGATGACCAGTGGGTGAATCTTTCTCCCTATGAACAAGACCGTATTATTCCGGAAGGGTTTGGGGATACGGAGATGGGGCGCGATTTATTAGCCATGGATTATATGCTTAAACAATTAACATCTTCTTTAATGTATCCGGAAGACGAGTTAGGAAAGAAATTTTGGAAACGCGTTTATGAAAAAGCCTATGAAAAATATGGCACAACCGAAATTCCCGTGAATACCTTTAATAAGGTATGGATTGTCCCGGAGAGCGCGAAGGTTTATGAACATGAGAATAGTGCTTTTATCGTTGAGAGTCATTTAAAAGTGATGCTTGAAGAGGATTATTTAGCGTTGCAGGAAAATTTAGATAACGCGCGATTTGGGTTAGACCAAGTGGAACAAAGCGATGCTGAGGTGATCAGTGGTGTTTCTTCTGAAATTGTCCGAGAAATTTTAATTCCTGAAATCGAAAAGGAAGTTAATCAGGGAGAAACATTCGCGAATTTGCGGCAAATTTATAACTCCATGATTTTGGCGGCTTGGTATAAATTAAATTTAAAAGAAAGTTTGCTAGGTCAAGTGTACATGAATCAAAATAAAACTGCCGGTGTTGATACAGAAGATAAACAAGTTAATCAAAAAATTTATGATCAATATGTTCAAGCGTTTAGTATGGGTGTTTATAATTATATTAGAGAAGATTATGATGAAGCAACAAGCCAAATTATTCCAAGAAAGTATTTTTCAGGAGGATTTTGGCTGGGAAAAAATATTTTAGGAATTGTCGCAGCAGGACTCATGACCCTGAGTGTGCTTCCCAAAAATGTAGAAGCAGCAATGGATCCACAACAAGATGGAATATTTAATATAGGGGCTCAGGTCATTGAAAAAACAGGGAATAAGGTAGGAAAGGAAAAAGGGCAGTTAGATTTTATTATTCAAAAAACAGAGGGTTCTGTCACACTTAAACCAATGGTAGCGGCGGTAGCTTCTTCAGTTAATGTCATGAAAAAAAGGAAATCCGAAAACATTATGACAAGAGAACAGCCAGTGATGGCGAGTTCAGTGGTGAGGTTAGATCGAAATATTTTGGAAGGGTTTCAAAAAATTGGAAGTGATGGAGTGGAGGGGGTTTCGACAATAGCTAGAAGGTTTGGGGACTCTTATGAAAATATAGTTTCTATTGTGCCGTTTTTTGTTGAACAAGTTAATAGAGATGTGGAAAAGGAAAATCAAAAAAAAGCAGAGCAGAGAAAGAAATTGGAACAATTGCAGGGGCACAATAATCTGAATGAATCTGAAATTGAAGAACGGGAAGAATTATTAAAACTAGAAAAAAAAGGTAAGTTGAAAGATGGGAAATTCGTGACAGAACAAGAGGTCTTTAAGGAAGTAAATGATGATACTTATTCAGAAATTTTTCCGCTTGTAAAAAGAATTGATGAGATGATTGCTAATAAAGAAATTTTTCCTGATGATGTTGATTTAAGCATGTCTATTTATGATGGAAAAGAGCGTATGCCGTTTAGAGTAGGAAAAGGTGAAAATGAAAGAGACCCTAATATTTTATTTTGGCCTTTAAAAGGGGATCCCTGGCAGGTAGGGCATATTTGGATGTTGTTGAAGGCTGTGGTTGAACATAAAATTGATAGGATCGTGATTATGGTTGATAACAGTGATCCTGAACGAAAGCCGGACTTAAGTTCGCTTGTTATTCGAGACCCGTTATCAGCGTTTATTTTTAAGAATTATCTTAAAGGGCTTGTTCAATATACAACACTTCCTAAAGAGATGCCTAAGTTATTTGGAGCTGATGGGGAGACAGTAATTTTTCAGTGGCTAAGATTAAATAAGAACCAACCTATGAATGTTTTTTATGGGGGAGGGACAGATCATTTATTTTTGTATTCATTAAGAAAGGCTGCGCTAAAACAGGCAGATTTTCTTAAAGCAAACATAGATCGTTTAAACAACGGTGCTAGAAGGACACTAATGGCACAGTTGAAAAGGAGAGATTTTCTTAATGAAGATGAGTCTAGACTAGATGAAGATGTTTACGATAGACTAATTGAACATTTAAAAGAAAAGGAATATTTAGTTGAAGTAGAGACGAGGGAGGGAATGAAGTTTTTTCCAAACGAAAAAAAATTTAATGAAGGTGGTTTTGGGGAACATGGAAATCCAGAGGATATGGATGAGGCTGATTTGGAGAGTATTGGAGAATGGAATACTCCGGAATTAAAGGCTTTTGTTTATAGGGCTTTTTTTGCACCGGATGTTCCTACAAAGATAGCCAATGGAATCATTAAGAATGTTCGAGAAGCAATGGATTCCGCTGCAGATAAAATTGAGGAAACTGTGCGGATTTTAAAAAATCATAGGCTTAATATTTTTTTTGCAGAGAGACCAGGGGCAGAAATTAAGGAAGAGCTATTAGCAAAGTATGAGCAGCGTTTAGTAGAGTACATGGAGCATAATGCGAAGGAAATTTTTGAGGAATTTAATATGGATATCCCCACTATTGGTGTGACAAAAGCGTCTCAACCGATGGATGCTTCTTCTTCAGATGTTCGTAAAAAGGGACATTACTGGAAAGTCCCTTGGGAGAATTTGCAGATAGCGTATGGTTTTGGTATTTGGGGTTATCAAACAGATGAAGTAGACCAAGAGCAAGCGCAAAAGGCAGAGGCACTAATACGAAAATTAAAGAAGTATTTAAAAGAACCAGACGAAGTTATTCGAAGAGTAATGCGTCAAGGAGAAGATGGTCAAGGAGGAATGCAAAAGGACATACAGGCTTTAGTGGGGGAAGGTATTATTATATTGGATAAATTTATTATTGCAGAAATGAAAGAAAATAAATCTGAAGAGGCTAGGTTAGTTCGTAAGGGTGGAGAGTTTGTAGCTGTTGATCAAAGGGTTTTAGGGGATGAGTATCGGCGATTAGAGAGATTTAGAAATTTATTATTTGAAAGAAGCAATCAAATTATTCAAGAGGCTTTGAAAAATCCTCTTCCTATTCGTAAAAAAGATCAAGTTTTTTTTTCTCAGATGGTGAGGGAAGATAAAATTGATATTTCCCCGTTTACTGTGCAATATTTTCAAGAAAATCGAGAGACGGCTCAAGTTACTGCCAAAAAATTTGATGTTTCTGAGGATATGGTGAAGGCGGTATTGGAAAGATTGGTAAGACAGGGAATTGAAGTAGCTTCCTCTTCTCCGGCAAAGTCAACTCCTTTGGGGGGGATTAATCTTGATCCCAAGTTGCTGGATTTACAGATCAAGCGGGATGGTAACGGGGTTCCTTTGCCGGTTTGGGATCAGCCAATTGATCAGATGCATATTGAAGGGTTTGTGCCAGTGATTATTCATATTGAAATGATTCCGTTTAGCCAGATGCCGATGTTGTTGGGGCTGTCCGGAAGTGAGGAGGTTCCTGTAAATTCGGCTAATGATGCCGGCAAAAAATTTTTCGAAGCCTGGCCTGATACGGCATGGTTATTAGGTGAGCGAGAGCAGTTTGCTATTATTGAATCATAAATAATGAATTTTGGAATAAATAAAAAGCCTCCTGTAATTTTGACAGGAGGTTTTTTTTGTGATTGTTTCGTACGTAATAATGTGTTATATTATACACATAATAGGAGGTGAAAAATATGGGTATAAAAATTCTTCCGAGTACAGAAGTTCGTGATCATATGGCACAAGTGATGAAAGACATTTCAAAGGAAGGGATATCTTGTTTTATTACGCAATATGGAAGGGCTGAGGCTGTTATGATTAGTATTGAGCGGTTTAATGAGTTAATGAGTCTTGTGGAGGATGCCCTGGATGAAAAGGATGAGTTGCTGGCGTTAAGAGTAGAAGAGGCGCGAACAAAGTATAAAAAAGGAAAGGGGATAAAATTTGATTTATGATATTTTTTGGGCAGATAAAAAGGCACAAAAATCATTTGAAAAGTTATCCCCATCTATTCAATCACGTGTTACAAATATAATCAAAGCCCTTTCAGGTAATCCTCGTCCGAAAGGAGTAAAAGTTTTGCAAGGAAAATTAAAAGGTGTTTGGCGTATTCGTATTGGAGATCATCGATTGCTTTACGACATTGATGATGATGAAAAAAATATTGTTTTATTAGATGTTGGACATCGAAAAAATATTTATCGATAATGATTCTAATGAAGAGAAGTTTATGTATTCTCTTATTTATTTTGTACGAGTCGAAAAGTATGTTATTCTTTAAATGAATTAAATTTTTAAAAGTTCGGACAGCCTCCTGGTCAAGATTTGATTGAGGGTTATTTGTTTTACGAAAAGCAAGCAGAAGGATTGGGAGAATATTTTTTAGATACACTTTCTTCAGATATCGACGCCTTAATGGTTTATTCGGGAATCCATCCTAAATGTTTCAAGAAATATTATCGATTGCTCTCGAAAAGGTTTCCTTTTGCTGTTTATTATCTTATAAAAAATGACATCGCATTTATTTATGCTGTGCTTGATTGTTGTCGAAGTCCAGCGTGGATAAGAAAGAAGTTGAGATGAAGAAATTGAAGGGCTGTATGAAAATTTTCATCCCCTTCTCCTTCCTCCTCTGGGTTTTTGCCTTCCGGGGGTTTTTTTCCGGAGAGTTGGCATTTACTTCTGATGCTATTTCCTACTATAATCACATCCAGTTTTTTATTCGGAATTTGGCTGAGGGTGTGTTTCCGTTGTGGGATCCTCTATGGAATACGGGAGTTCCCAATGATTTTTTTTTAAGAAGGTTTGGGGCGTTCAACCCGTCATTTTTATTGATTCTTATTCCCTATAAACTCGGGTTTTCCTATCTTTCCTCCTATCTTTTTTTTCTTGCAGGTTATTACTTTATCGGCATGTTGGGATTTTACGCGCTGGCCAAACGTATTTTTAATAACACCTTTGCGGCCTTTACAGCTTATTTGTTGCTGATGTTTTCCTCGTTAGGAACGAGACTATTTGATTCCTATCTTCTTTTAATGGTTGTTCCGATGATTTGGTTTTTTTATTGTTTAGTGAGGTTTAACCAGACAGGAAAAAAACATTTTTTTATTGGCATAACGTTTACGTTGATGGTCCTGAGTTCAACGTATATTCCGTTTTATTTTTTTCTTATTTTAGGGACATTTTTGATGAGTTTTGGAATCGTTTATTTCAAAAATATTCCGGATATTGCACGAAAATATATTTTATTTTTAAAGAAACATAAGGTTTTGAGCTTGTTATGCGCAGGGGCGGTGATGTTGGCCTTATTGCCGGGGATATTGTTTATGCGGGAATCTGCCAAAGGTGAGATGGCTTTTCCACAGAGGCATTCAGCTTCCATAGAGAGTAATCAGGTCGCCGTCGGTTTAGAAACGATCACCAGTTGGGGGATGTTAGAGGATATCGCGTATTCTGTTGAGTTTTTAAAAGATATCACAAAGTTTAAATTCGCGGTTTTATATGTTCCCCCGGCATTTTGCGTGATTTTATTGGGAGGCCTTTTTATTGGAATGACGAAACGGCTGATATTTTTTTTCCTGTGGGGAATAAGTCTTTTTATTATGTTCTCACCATACGCCCCTGTTTACAACTTTCTACATAAGCATATTTTCTTTTTTAGGTACTTTCGTAATCTTCATTTTTTTCTCTGGATTATTCTCCTTCCCATTTTTATTTTATTTGTCGCGGAGCAGTTTAATGTCTTATTAAAGAAAATACCAAAATTTCAGCCGGAGCGCGTTTGGGTATTAACGATTGTGTTAGTTTTGATTACAGCGCATCCTTTGATCACATATTATTATTTGAACAAAAATTCTGATAAGCAGATTTCTTATGTCTATGATCAGTTATATAAAACCATTGATTTTATGAATATAGCACAGAGCAGAAGTTCTGCAACACCGAACATGGGGTGGGCTTGTCGAGAAAAAGAATCTAAATGTCGCAAAACTTTTGCACTGCGCTATAAAACGGCCCCTTCTTTAGGGGTATATTACGCGACAAAGTGGGCGCGTATGCTGAGCCAGCAGGTGAGCAATGAGGATACAGCTCGATATCTTAAATATAAATTTTATTTTTATGATAAATTAGGGGCACTGGACAATATGTCAGACTTTAAAGTCAATGAATTTCAGAGTTTAAAGGGTTCTTCTCAAGAGTTTCAGATTTTAGATTATGATGTAAATTCTATTAAGCTTAAGACAAATTTTAACGAAGAGAAGTTTTTGGTGTATAATGATAGTTTTCATAGCCGATGGCAAGCTTTTTTAAATGGTCAAAAAACAGAGATCATCAGAGCACAGGTGGCGTTTAAAGGGGTGTTGCTGCCGGCCGGAGAAAATATTGTTTATTTCCGTTATGGAGCTATCTGGTTATATGTCTGGAATTATTTTTTAATGGCGGTGTTCTATGGGATATTTTCAAGCTTTATTTTTTTATGGGTTAAAGATTTTTTGTAAATATTTATGATAGTTCCCTCTCCTTTGGGAGAGGTTTAGGGGAAGTATTAATCCTATCGAGATTAATATAATGATCAATAAATTTTTAAAATTTCTGGTAACACGAACGTTTATTTTATATCTTCTGGCCTTCGGATTAATTTGGGGGTTGTTTGATATTCCAAAGGTAAGACAAACAGTTCAGCTTAAAATATTAAACCGTTTTCGTCCGGAGTCTTTTGACTATTTAGTGCAGACGGCTGTTGAGGGCAAGAAATTTGATAAACATCTATTAGAGACGTATTCTTTTTATTACCAAAAGGTTACGGAGTATGTACCTCATCGCGCGGATGCTTATGGAATGTTGGGGTTCTGTGATTACCATTTAGGGAAAAAAGAAGAAGCGATAGCTTCTTATGAAAAAGCTATTGAAATCAACCCGGATTTTTTTTGGTTTTATTATAATTTAGGGGTGATTTATTTTAAAGATGGTCAATACAAGGAAGCTTACGAGGTATTTAAAAAAACGGTTAAAGTCAAACCGCAGGCAACATTGAGTTTTATTCAATGGTCTAAAAGAATTTATATGCCGTTGGTTATAATAAAGATACGTCTGGGGGATTCTGTAGAAGAAGAGTTAAAAACAGGGTATCGGGATTGTTATAAGCTTTTAGCTATGTTGCAGCAGTATTTTTTTAACCGTCCGGAATTTAAAGAAGTTTTTGAGAAGATGGATGTGAAATTACATCTATTTTAGTAGTTGCTAAGGATAAGGAGTGTGTATATAATATCGTCTGTTTAAATTTATGTAGAAATTTCAATAAGTAAATCAACACCCGGAGTTCTCAAGCTAACCTTTTAAATTTAACCCCGGGTGTTGATTTACGCTTAAAAGTTTGCCACGTAGGGGCTTAATTTAATATTATTTTTAAGGAGGAAATGAAATGGCTGTTTTAGAAATTACGGATAAAAATTTTGAATCAGAAGTTATAAAGTCGGATTTGCCGGTTTTAGTCGATTTTTGGGCGGAATGGTGTGGGCCTTGCAAGGCTATTGGTCCGGTTGTTGACCAAATTTCTACAGAATTAGACGGAAAATTAAAAGTGTGTAAGGTTAATGTAGATGATGCGCAGGATTTAGCGAAAAAATTTAATGTTATGTCTATTCCGACACTTTTAGTGTTTAAAGGTGGCGAACAGGTTGAGCAAATTGTTGGCGCTATGTCAAAAGATGTTCTGCTTGAAAAAATTAACGCGAAATTATAGAGGAAAAAAAGGACTATGCTCATCGAAGTTTGTAAATCCAAGATTGTTTATGCCACGATTACAGAGGCGGAATTATTATATGAGGGAAGCCTCACGATTGATGAAAATTTAATGAAAGCAACGAATATTGTTCCCGGCGAGCGGGTGCAAGTTGTGAATATTAATAATGGGAATCGTTTTGAAACCTATACAATTTCAGGTAAGCCGGGAAGCGGTATTTTTTGTTTGAATGGACCTGCTGCCCGTTTAGGGCTTGTAGGAGACCAAATTATGGTCCTCAGTTATGCTCTTATGGAGCCGGAAGAAGCCAGGAACAACAGATTAAAAATTATTCATTTAGATGAACAGAATAAAATCAAAGATTAACCCATCTACCTATGTCCTCACCACTAAAAATTAGATTTTATGGAGATTCCTGTTTGCGCGAAACAGCTTCCCGTATCAAAGAAGTTGGTCCCATTGAGCGTATGCTGATTCAATCCATGATTGTGACCATGCATGAGAATAAGGGAATCGGTTTAGCAGCCCCACAGGTGGGTGTTAATCAGCGTCTTTTTGTCGCGGATATTGGGGAAGGACCTCTGGCAATCATTAATCCTTGCATTATTCATCAGTCAGGATCTGTGGAAATGGAGGAAGGGTGTTTAAGTATTCCAGAGGTAAATATTAAAGTTAAGCGGGCACAGAAAATTTTGGTGAGATATTTGGATGAAAATAACAATGAGGTTGAAAAAATTTATGAAAATTTAATCGCGCGGGTGATTTTACATGAAACAGACCATCTCAACGGGTATTTGATTACAGATTACGCGAATTCTTTGGAAAAGGGTAAGTATGAAAAGCAATTGATGGTATTAGAGGCATAGTATGTTGGCGAATAAACTAATCAAGAGGCTTCCTTCCTGGTTTCGACAAGAAATTCCAGATATAGAAAAAGTTAATCAGATGAAGGGGTTGTTTCGAAAGGACGATTTACACACCGTATGTGAAAGCGCGCGTTGTCCGAATATTGGAAAATGTTGGGGGCAGGGCGTGGCTACGTTTATGATTTTAGGCAATATTTGCACACGAGCCTGTCGGTTTTGTGCCGTTAAGGCAGGAATACCCCGAGAGGTCGATTCCCTTGAACCAGAAAATGTAGCGCGTATAGTTAAGAAGCTGAATTTAAGATATGTGGTCATTAGTTCAGTGACAAGAGATGATTTAAAGGATGAAGGGTCTGAACAGTTTGTTAAAACGATTTCAGCTATTAAAAAAATTATGCCGTGTACAAAGGTAGAAGTATTAATCCCTGATTTTTCCAATCGATTAAAACTTTTGCAGAATGTCGCGAATGCTAATCCTGAGGTTATTAGTCATAATATGGAAACTATTCAAAGGTTGTCGCCGGATTTTCGCCCGCAAGCCAATTATGAACAATCGTTAGCTGTTTTGAAAAATTTAAAAAAGATAAAAAAAGAAGGGTTTGTGAAAACTGGTTTTATGGTGGGATTGGGGGAGTCCAGGGAAGAAGTTATGGAGTTGATGAGGGATATTGCTGTAACAGGATGCGCGATATTGACGATTGGCCAATATTTAGCTCCAACACAATTAAAACGGCATATGAAGATACAGCGATTTGTGACATTGGAAGAATTTGAAATTTATAAAAATTTTGGACAAGAGTTAGGGTTTAAACATGTGTTGAGCGCTCCATTGGCGCGCAGTTCATATATTGCGGAAGAAGGGTATAAGGAGGCGTTGAGTGTCTGAAAAGATAAAAAATTTATTTTCATTTTTAATGAGAATTGGAGTGAGTGCCGGACTGCTTTGGTTTGTTTTTTCCAAAATTGATATGGATAAGACATGGAGTATATTGAAAACAGCGGATGTGAGATATATTGTTTGGGGAGGCATGATTTTTTTGGGAACTACTGTTATTTTACTTTGTCGATGGTTTATTTTTATTAAGGCTTTAGGGTTAGAGGTACGGGCCATAGATGTTGTAAGATATTTTTTTATAGGACTTTTCGGAAATTTATTTTTACCGAGTGCTATGGGCGGGGATATTTTAAAGATTTATGGGTTATGTAAAAACTCTCAACAAAAGCCTCGTGTATTTGCCTCGGCTCTGCTTGACCGTTTAAGCGGCTTTGCCTCTATTGTGATTGTCGCGGTGTGCGCGTTTGTTTTTGGATATAAAGTTATTAATGACAGATCTTTGTTGTTTCCCATCGTTATTATGGCAACAGGTTCTTTGGGGGTGATAATTGTATTATTTAATGAAAAAGTTTTTTCATATATTTGTCAGATTTTTAACGGTTTTCCAAAGATTAAAAAACCATTAATGGACATGCATTATGATATCCGCCTGATGCACGACAAACATAAAGAGGGCTGGACAGCTATCGGAATGTCCTGCTTATCTCAAGTAATTTTAAGCGTTTCTTTTTTTGTGGTCGCTAAAGGATTACATCAGGATATTGATTTACTTTATTTTCTTATTTTTAGTCCTCTTATTTGCATTGCCTCAGCTGTTCCCTCGATAGGAGGGCTGGGGAGTAGGGAATTTGTTTCAGCCTCTTTATTCGCCAAGATTGGTGTAGACTCAGGGATAGCTGTCAGCTTAACATTAATTAATTTTTTATTTGTATTTATTGTTGGCCTAATGGGTGGAGCAATTTATGTCATTACATTATTTGCTGGACGGGTACAACGTGATGCATCAACTTCCGTCAGCGTTAGCCCTTCCAAAACTTGAAGAACAAAGAAACTGGTTGCTTCGGTTTTTAGAAACACAAAAGCCACAAGGAAGTCTTAATAATAAAATTACAGTTGTATTTGATGGAAAGGCAGACATTTTTGGCGGTATGGACTCAGTCATGGTTAAGGTTGTATTTTCAAAGGATGAGACGGCTGATGAAAAGATAAAGAGGATGGTTGAGACCGCGGGAAACACGAAAAATATTGTTGTGGTGACCAATGATCGTGCGATTCAGTACGCAGTGAGAGCATCAGGAGCCAAGGTAAGCAGTGTTGAACAATTTCTTAATGCCGTGACATCCGAAAAAGGTTCAGTTTTTCAGCAACAATCCGGAAAAAAAGATTCAAAAGAGAAAATACCTAGAAATTTGGAAAACAAAATTACTTCGGAAATGGAAGAAGTCTGGTTGAAGAAAAAACCGTAGGGCATTCGTTCTGTCATTTATTATGAATCTAATCATTGCCAAAATTATGCGTATGGGTGAGGCTCTTTGTTTTTTAGGAGATGTTATTAAGGTTATCTTACGGGGCCGCGTTCGTTTGGGTGAGACTTTAAAACAGGTATATGAGCAGGGTTTTCAATCTGTTATAATTATTGCGCTGACTTCGGCGGCTTCGGGGATCGTGCTGGCTTTGCAAGGGTATGTGATGATGGTACGCTTTGGCGCAAAGGAGTATATGGCTCAATTGGTTGCTTTGTCATTAGTTCGGGAATTGAGTCCGGTTTTTACGGCGCTTATTTTTTCAGGAAAAGCAGGCGCTCGTATCGCGGCGGAACTGGGAACTATGAATGTTAATGATCAAATGTTGGCGACACGCACATTAGGTGTGGACCCGATTGAATTTTTAGTAGTCCCACGCATTTTGGCCTGTTTTCTCGTCCTCCCTATTTTAACGATTATTTCAGAGATCGTTGGGATTGCCGGAGGGTATTTAGTGGGTATTTTTGAAGCAGGAATTCCAGGAACATTTTATATTCATCAAACATTTAAGGCTATTCAGTTTGTTGATTTTTTTAGTGGTTTTGCCAAGGTATTCTTTTTTTCTGTTTTTGTTGGATGGATTTGTTGTTATCAGGGGTTTTTTACGAAGGGGGGATCTTTAGGCGTAGGAAAGTTTACCACAAGAGCGGTGGCGTATTCGTATATTGTTGTTATTATATCTAATACGATTTTAACCAAGCTCATTTTGACGTTTTGGGAATAATGATAGCAGGGAGGGATAAGGGTGAAGAAATATTTGTGGATTACAGGATTATGCTTTCTTGTTGGTTGTCAGACAAGTTCAGGGAATGTCGGACAGTTGCAGCGCTATATGGTTCCTTCCTCGGAAGCGGATTGGATTCGTAATGGAGAACCGATTATTTTTGAAGGAGCACAGTGGTATCCCGTGGATGATGTAGAAATTTTACAGGATACGGAAATGTATATTCTGGGGAAGTATCGTGGTGTACAATTTTTTGTCGAAAAAATAGACGTTCAACCGTATAATCGTTTATATACAAAATTTGGAAAAAATAAGTTTCGTTTTTTTGAAAAAAAGGAACCGTAAACAAACACCGGGTGTTTGTTTGGTTTTCAGTTATGATTAAGGTTTCGCAATTATCTAAATCTTTTAATGGTCAGTGTGTTTTGAATGATATTAATTTGCAGATTCAAGCAGGGGAGATGATTGTGATTTTGGGGGAAAGCGGAACGGGAAAGAGCGTTCTTCTGAAACATTTGATGGGTTTGCTTAAACCGGATGCGGGAACGGTGTGGATTGATGGGGAAGATATTACGCGGCTTTCAGAAAAAAAGCTTTTAAAGGTGCGGCAGAAAATAGGGTATCTTTTTCAAGAAGGGGCGTTGTATGATTTTATGAATGTGTTTGAAAACATTGCTTTTCCACTAAGAGAACACACGTCATTGGATCGTGAAGGGATTAAGAAAAAAGTTCAGGGTGTTTTGAAGACTGTAGATTTAGAGGGGGTTGATAAAAAATATCCATCAGAGTTAAGTGGGGGAATGAAAAAACGGGTTGGTTTGGCACGGGCTATTATTTTAGATTCGAAAATTTTATTTTGTGATGAGCCGACTTCCGGCTTAGATCCCATTCGAAGCAGGGATATTTCTGATTTGATTCGAAAGGTTTCTAAAGAAAAAGGATGTACTACCGTGATTACTTCTCATGATATAGAAAATGCTTTTCGTATCGCGGATCGGTTAATTCTCATTAAAAATGGCAATATTGTTATTGATGGCATACAGGCAGAATTTGAATCTTCGGAGGATGGTTTTATAAAGGAGTTTATTCGGTAAAATGGAAAAACAGGATTCTATTAAAAAAATTATTGCCGGTTCATTTTTTTTAGGTGGAATTGTGTTAATTGGTTTTGTTATTTTTATTTTGGGTAGAGATAAAGGCTTAACACAGCCCAAGTTTCAAGTGACCGTTTATTATCGTGATGTTGGAGGTTTGGCAGAAGGGGCCCCTGTTCGTCTGGCGGGAGTTAATGTGGGAAATGTCCAGGACATCAGCTTTTTAGAAAAAGAAATTCAAGGGCGAAAGGTACGAGTTATATTAAATATTTTTGAAAAATATCGTAATCAATTAAATAGAGATGCTCATTTTGCGATTAAAACGGCGGGTGTTTTGGGGGATAAACAAATTGAAATTAATCTTATTGATGATGGAAAAATTCTTGATTTAAAACAGCCGGTTATGGGTGAAGAATCTTTGGATGTTCAGGAGTTGGCAGTAGTTTTTGCGGCGGCAGCGGAATCTTTCACAAAGACGTCGGAAGATTTAAATAAGATCGATATGGAAAGTTTATCAGAGATGGTTGGAGAGACAGCAGAGTCTCTTTTGATAACGTCACAAGGAATTAATAAATTGCTAAAAGAATTGCAGTATGTTACTAAAAAATCCAAGCGTTTAATGGATCGAGTCGAGCAGAAACTTATTGATGGAGACTTATTCAAAGTATTTTAAGTTAGGATCGGCTCAAAAATAACCTCGACAACTATAGATATCAACCCGACAACACCTATTTCATAATTGTCGAGGTTATTTTTGAACGATTCCTTATTGAATAATATCTAAGATTTATTCAAAGTATTTTATAAGGAAAGGAATGTTGAAATGTTTATTTTAGGAAATTTTTTAATTGCAATAGCCAAGGTGCTTAGTGTTATTTTATCTCTTGTCTATTGGTTGATCCTTATTCGGGCTTTAATCAGTTGGGTCAATCCGGATCCGTATAATACAATCGTCCAGTTTTTATATCGGATGACGGAGCCGATTTTAGAACCCATAAGAAGATTGTTGCCACCCATGGGGATTGATGTTTCTCCAATTATAGCTTTTTTGGGGATCGTTTTTCTTCAGAGTTTTTTGGTTTCAACATTGACCCGTTTTGGAATGGCGATGCAGTGAGTAGATTAACCTCCGAAGTTCTTGGGCCAACCCCGTAAATTTAACTTCGGAGGTTAATCTACAGAAAATAAATTAACTCTTGCAAAAAAAGAAAAAGCGGTATAAAATTTCAAAAAAATTAATTAGGTTATTGTAAATAAATCAGTGTACGTTAAATCATTTGGTTACCGGAATGTTTTATTAAACATGCACCGGTTATTTCTGTATAAACCCTCAGGGAGTTATTATGTTTGGAAAAATGAAAGAATTAATGGAAATGAAGAAGCATGCTGATAAAATTAAAAAAGAGTTGGATGCTTCTAGTGTTGAAGTTGAAGAGGTTCGTGGAATTAATATTAGTATTAATGGATCTCAAAGATTTAAATCCATTGTCATTGATGAGGCATTTCTAGGGGCTGGTAATAAAGCCAAATTTGAAAAAGATCTTTTACGTAGTATAAATGCAGCCATTAATAAATCACAGCAAGTCGCGGCAAAGAAGATGCAGTCCGTGATGCCGGGTTTTGGTGGTTAGGAGGGGAGAAAAACATGCCATACGATCAATCATTAGACGTAGAGTCATTTAAGGAAATTAAAGAATTTGAAGACACGAGAATTACAGTGGGAGTTTTTTCGTATAATGACGGGCCTAAAAAATTACAAATGTCTCGTGAAAATAAAAATCAAAGTGAAGAATGGAGATTCGCTAAATTAGGCCGCATGACCAAAGATGAAGCCAAAGAGGTCGTGCCAATCATGATGAAGGCCGTGGAAAGTATGTAAATGGAGTTTGGGGACATGAAGGGACGTGTCCTTTTTTTATGTCTTTTTTAGGAGATTACCATGGACGCTGTTTATTTGACCCGTGCGGGATATCAAAAATTATATAATGAACTCGAAGTCTTGAAGAAAGAGCGTCTTAAAATTTCCGATGCTATCGAAGAAGCAAGGCTTCAGGGAGATTTATCAGAAAATGCGGAATATGACGCGGCCAAAGAGGCTCAGGCGTATAATGTTGCCAGGGGTTCTGAAATAGAGGGAAAATTAGCTAAAGTACGTATTATTGAAGATGAAAATATTCCAGGAGATAAGGTTTACATTGGAGCCATTGTTACATTGAAGGATTTGGATACGGATGAAAAAATTAAATATATGATGGTTTCTCCCGAAGAATCTGACTATGAAGCAAATAAGCTTTCTATTTTTGCCCCTATTGGAAAGGCCTTGATGGGTCATGCCCAAGGGAAAGAATTGGATATTAAAGTTCCTGCCGGTGCGTTGCGGTATAAAATTCTTAAGATAGAACGTCCTTAGGGTCTGTAATGAAATAACTTCCCCATTTCTGCCGCTCATCTTCAGGACATTTTTGACCGATTTTCAATCGCGATTTCCTCAACGTACGTCAAGTACGCTTCGAAAATCGTTCAATCAAATCGGCCAAAGCTTCCCTAAATTTGAGGGCATAAATAGGGAAGTTATTTTATTACAGACCCTTAGCAGGAGGCGGCATTTTCCTCTGCTCTTTTTTTGTTTCCTTCCACATCGCCCAAAAAATCCAAAATAGTATGGATGGTAAAAGTGCTGAGAGGACACGGTTAAGTGTTACTTGAAGCCACCATTCAATTTTAAAATAAGTGTTTAGATAATAATAAAATGTGAAGGTTCCTCCGTAGAGCATAAGAAAAAAGGGTATAATAATTAATTCTTTTTTAAAGCATTTTCGATTAGCCAGTAAAAATCCACCCAGTAAAACAACCCACACACTACACCACTTCATTTCAATATAAGTCATTTTGTTACCAGAATTTAAGAATTTTCCAATATTCCAGATAAGTCCGTACATCTCTATCAGGTAAAATCCCAGGGTTGTTTTCAAGCGTATTAATCGGGACGGCATGTCTGTTGACGTAAGCCCATTGATAAAGGTTTGATTTCCAGGAGAATATAGTACTTTTAGGAGAATGGTAGGAATAAAGGAAATGCCTGAGGCAATGAGAAAAGCATAAATTAGAGGCCATTTGTTTTTATTTTTGTTTTTCCAGAGGATATAGGGGAATGATAAGATGATGAGAAAAATCGCGGCAATAAGGCCTTCACTTTTAGTGAAACTTAAAAAACCGGTTAAAAGCCCTCCCACAAAGGCAGAAATTTTGCAATGTTCCGTCTTGGCAAGAATGAGACAAAGGATGCCTGCCAAGAGGTAATAGCCAAGGGCACCGTCGGAATATTGGCTTAAGGATAGTTTTTGAAGAAAGGGGTTTGTTAATAAAAAGGCGGCAGGAAGAAAGGCCCAATAAGTATTCGTGTATTTTTTTAGCCCGGAAAATAATAATCCGATGGTTAAAAAAGTGAAGCAAAGCGAGGTTAAGACAGGGATTTTGTAAACAGGTTCTCCTGTAAAAGTCCATCCCCAAACATTGATCAGGGGTAGAAGTAAAGGATAGTGAGGGCTGGTACGCCAGAGAACAGGTTTGAATATGTTTTTCCAGTGTTCTCCCCCGAGAAAAAGGAATTTGGCTTTGAAATTCCAGGTTGACCACGCGTCCCATCCACCAAAGGCGTAGAAAAAAGATTGTTTCCATAAAGGAATAGCAATAAGGGCTAAAATTAAAATAGGAATAAGGTCTTTGAACGGGAAGTTTTTAAAGGGTAACGTTTTTGTTTTACGAAGATTGATGCAATAACTAATAAATAATGATAACAGAAGGAGGATATTAATACTTTTAACAAAAAAAAGGTTTAATTGATTAAAGATAAGAAAGCTTAAAAAAGTTATGTGCGCGCTGAGGCCGAGCCCTACCCCTCCGGCAAGAAAGAGATGAATAAAGAAGGAAGGCCTTTTCCCCTGGGTAAAAAAAAGATGAAGGAGGAAGTATCCAATTAAAAAGGAGATTATAAAGGGGGTATAATGGTCCATCAGTTGTCTTTTTTTGCCAGGATTATTCCAAATTTGTTGCGCCTTAATGGGGATGCCCCGATTTCCTGTATTTTTTTCCAGGCATTAATTTCATTTTGACAGACAAAGAGAATATACTCATGATTGAGGTTGTTATATTCAAGAATTGTTGGAGCCAATAGGTATTGCGCTTGGGCAAATTCTTTGACGGACTCATCTTGAGAAAAATCTTTGTCTGTGTAGTATCCGATGTATTCAATCCCTTTAGTGAATTGTTCCAGCCCATTAAATTTATAGCCAATTTTTTGATGGGAAATAATTTTTTTGTACATTTTAATGCGATTGAGTTCTTTTTTAATGCCGAAGACATTGAATCCGATCATGGCTAGAAAGCAAAGAATAAAGATTCCCTGAGGAAATATACCCCAGCAAAACGAAATTACGCTTTTAGAATGTTTCTCTGCATTACATGGATCGTCTGAGTTTCGTA
>VAPK010736035.1_pt1 | contig 20883 bp, 19 predicted proteins | sample 3395031 | NCBI WGS metagenome assembly VAPK01 (sample SAMN08290443, study PRJNA428436) | hydrothermal vent metagenome | isolation source: Deep-sea hydrothermal vent chimney 1 | place: Pacific Ocean: Juan De Fuca Ridge
CGGGCAGATAGTTAAATTTCAAAATAATATAGTTCCCACGTTCTGGATCACCGCCATTAAGTTAAGAATTTTTTACATTTTGTAGGGTGGATGAGCGATAGCGTAATCCACCATTTTTAAAGAACTGTCGGGTTATGCTATCGCTTACCCAACCTACATTTTTAACTTATTGTTCTTAACTTAATGACAGTGATGCTCTAGGTGGGAACGATTAACTCCTTAGCAAATAACTACCATGAATTCAGCAACTATTGTTAATTTACAAGGAATAAAAAAAACCTACCCCAAAGATATAGTTGCGCTCAAATTAATCAATCTAACTATATTAGAACAAGAAATTATCGGTATAGTCGGTGCAAATGGTTCGGGTAAATCTACCCTGCTAAAAATGCTCGCTGGAAATTTAAAACCAGAACAAGGAACTGCCAAGGTTTTTCCACTCGATGCTCACAAAAAAACTGAGCACATCAAAACAAAGATCAGTTATATCAGTCAGGATAGAGCGCTGGACCCTGAAATGACGGGCAAGGAATTATTGAATTATTTTTCAGCACTCTATGGTCTTTCAGGGCAATCTGCAAAGCAAAGAATTAATGAAGTAATTGGCACATTTGAATTAACCGATTTTATAGAAAGGAGAGTTAATACCTATTCAGGTGGTCAGGCACAACGTTTACATTTGGCTATCGGTATCATCCATCAACCGAAGTTATTGCTGCTTGATGAGCCAACCAGTGCCTTAGACCCAAAAGGCAAAGCTTTTTTTTGGGACTTTATTCGATCTTATCAAGAGCAAGGCAATACCATTATAGTTGTCAGTCACGAATTGAATCATGTGCGCCAGCATTGTTCTCGCGTTTTATTAATTGACAAAGGCAGCCTGATTGCAAATGATGCACCTGATACTATTGTTCAAACATATGCTACGCCAGTACTACATATAAAAACCACTGCAAATCTAAACGATAAAGATATCTTAAAACGGTTATTACAACGGAGTATTTCCTCAGCGACTATTCAATTTAACGGTCCATCGGCTCGCTTAGAAATAAACCAAGGCACTGAATTAAATAAAGCCAAAACCCTTGCTTTAGTTTTGCAGGCTTTTGAAGAACGACAACAAGCCGTTATCGAATGTCGCTGGGAACAACCAGGCCTGGAAAATGCCTATTTTAAATTGACAGGGGAAAGTATTGTTCCAACCTCTAGTTTAAAAAACAATAAAAAAGGACAAAGGAAACGCCAGTGAACTTTCTTCATTTTTCTATAGCCCTAGCAGTTTTTAAACGCACCTGGATAAAAACCTTAAGACGGCCTGTGGCATTGACCTTTTCATTGGTGCAACCCTTAATGTGGATGCTGTTTTTCGGTTTTCTATTCCAGCGATATTCCTTGGATGATTTACCTGCAGGTATACGCTATCTCGATTTTCTAGTACCGGGTATTTGTGCAATGACTGTTTTGTTTGGTGCATCGCAATCAGGTATTGAGTTAATCAGGGATATGCAAAACCGGTTTTTAGATCGGATTATATCCACACCTGCCTCGAAACCAATGATCATGGCTGGAAAAATATCGGCAGATGTTTCCCGACTGATAATTCAAGCCTTTCTAGTGTTACTTTTGGGCTTGGCGCTGGGAGCTAAGTTACAGTTTTCTATTTGGCCTTTGCTACATATGGTAAGCAGTTTACTGTTATTTGGTATTGCTTTTTGCAGCCTTTCTTGCTGGATTGCGTTAAAAGCCCGCTCGCAAGAAAACATGGCAACCTTCGTTCATTTAATTAACATGCCAATGCTATTTACCAGTACCACCTTGGTTCCTGCTAAACAAATGCCTCCCTGGTTAGCTGAAATTGCCCACTTTAACCCACTTTCGTTAGTCGTTAATAACAGCAGAGCTGCGTTGTTATTGGGCGAAATACCATCACTACAATCCAGCATTTTACCGCTTTTAATCATAGCGACCTTACTGTTTTTATTAGCAGCCTACACACTGCGATCTATCAAATTTAACTGATTATAAAATGAATAAAATAACTGGTCTAGCTTACTTAATAACTTTATTGCTACTTGCACAACCAGCAGCAGCCGTTGACAAGCTTTTGGTCTATGCAGCAGCCAGCACCAGCAATGCAGTCACTGAAATTATCGAACAATATAATCAGGAGAACCCTGAGGTTCAGGTTAAAGTTTCTTTTGCATCATCTTCGACTTTGGCCAAGCAAATTGAAGCGGGAGCACCGGCACATCTTTTTATTTCTGCCAATCCAAAATGGATGGACTATTTGCAGGAGCAAAAACTCATAATCAACGAATCCCGCTTAAACCTTCTAAGCAACAAAATTGTTATCGTCGCCCCTCTAGGTAAAGGCTTCAAAGTGGAAATGAATGAGGACTTTGATCTTGCAGAAAACCTGAAAGGTAAACTTTGCCTTGGCGACCCTGACCATGTTCCGGCCGGTATCTATGCCAAGCAGGCTTTGGTTTCATTAGACTGGTGGGATAAAGTAAAAACCAGTGTGGTTGGCACCAAAGACGTAAGAGCGGCAGTAACTTTTATAGAACGCGGCGAGTGCCTTGCGGGTATTGTTTATGCCACCGATGCCAGTGCCTCCCAAAAAATCGATTTAATCGCTGAATTTCCTGCTGATAGCCACGACCCCATTGTTTACCCCGTAGCTACATTGGCTTCAGCTCCAGCCTTGGCGGACACTTTCCTCAATTATTTGAATACTTCACACATCAAATCCATATTTAAAAAATACGGTTTTACAACGACAAAATAACGACCTATGTTCGAACTGTCTCCCTCAGAATACTCAGCCATGATGCTCTCATTAAAAATAAGCTTATGGAGTGTTGGGATTATTTTAATACCTGGAATATTTACAGGCTGGCTACTGGCTCGCCATAACTTTATCGGAAAATCCCTGTTTGATGGGCTATTACATTTACCTTTAGTCTTGCCTCCTGTGGTAACGGGTTATCTGCTGTTATTACTGTTAGGTCGGCAAGGAATGGTCGGTAAATGGTTGTATCAAACCTTTGATATTACCCTTGCTTTCAGTTGGCGTGGTGCGGTATTAGCAACCGCATTAATGAGCTTTCCATTGATGGTACGCTCAATCCGCTTATCGATTTCCAGCATAGAAGTTAAGCTGGAACAAGCCGCCAGAAGCCTTGGTGCCAGCGCCATCAATACCTTCTTCACCATCACTTTACCGTTGGCAATTCCTGGCATTATATCCGGCTCCATACTTGCCTTTGCACGAAGCCTTGGGGAATTCGGCGCAACGATTTCTTTTGTCGGAAATATTGAAGGCGAAACCCGCACACTACCCTTGGCAATTTACACTTATATACAAGTCCCTGATGGTAGTGGCCCGGCTCAGAGGCTATTAATTATCTCTGTCATTCTTGCACTTGGTGCGTTGTTATTCAGTGGCCTGATTGAACGCCGTGCAACGCATTTGTTAGGAGGAAAATAATGCTATCCCTTGATGTACAACTACAGCGAGGTAATTTTGATCTTGCAGCAAACTTTTCCCTGGACCAACCAGTAACTGGATTATTCGGCTCATCTGGATCTGGAAAAAGTACTTTATTAAACCTTGTTGCCGGATTAGCTCACCCTGACAGTGGCTGGTTAAAGCTAGGAAATAAACATTTATACCACAGTACTAAAAAAATAAATCTCTCACCAAACAAACGAGAAGTCGGGGTTGTGTTTCAAGATAGCCAGCTATTTCCACATTTACCCGTTACACAAAATTTACTCTATGGTTATAAGCGAACACTCCGTAAACAGCGTCGTTTCAAACTATCAGAAATTGTCGATTTACTGGAAATTGGTCATTTGTTAAAAAAACGTCCCAATCAACTTTCAGGTGGAGAAAAACAACGCGTAGGACTAGGCAGGGCATTATTGGCTTCACCACGATTTTTAATGCTTGATGAACCATTAGCCTCCTTAGACCAAGGACTAAAACAACAAATCCTGCCTTTTTTAAAACGTGTCAAGGATGAACTAGAACTGCCAATGGTTTACGTCAGTCATTCTATGGATGAAATCCTACATTTAACAGATCATCTAGTAATCATTGACAATGGGGAAATTCTTGGTGCCGGACACTTTTATGACGTCATCAAAAAAGGTCGTGTACAAGAGATTGCCAACACAATGGGTCTTGAAAACATCATTGTAGCGACCATTATTGGCCATGATATTGAGTCAGGACATACTATTGCTGATATAAAAGGCACCCCATTATTACTTCCACTGACAGATAAATTTTCGATTGGTGATTCATGCTATCTGTCAATCCGCTCTAGTGAAATTGCTATTGCCAAACACCACATCGACCAGATTTCCATTCAGAACCAGATTAAAGGAAAGATTATCGTTGCTACTCACCATCCCTCTCACGTTACCGTACATGTTAATATTGGCACATCCCTGGCCATTGACATAACGCCTAAAGCTTTTTCTCAATTATCACTCAGTCGAGGCAACGAAATTTATTGCTTGATTAAATCACATTCTTTTTCTTTTCTGGGAAAGGCTAGTTAGTATGGAAAATCCCAACCGAGTTTATGAATTATTATTAGATGCAGCAAATAAAAGGCGAGAAATTGAGCGGATAGTTATCGGTCAGGTTTGGACGATTTGTCAGGCGGGCCATTCCGGTTTAGCAATGAGTCCAGCACTGGCAACCCGGACCTTAACCTGGGCGGGTACGTTACAGGGCAAACCATTAGCTGAATTAACCCCATGGGTAAAAGACTGGGATCCCTTCAAGGCAACACTTGGATTAGCTGCCATCAACTGTAGTCTTAACAATCAGGAATCACTCCCTGGAAAAACATTAAAACCCGAACCTGGGAAAGCAAATCTCACTGTTTTTGAATATTTCTTTCCTCAAATAAAAGATCAAAAAATTGTAGTCATCGGCCATTATCCGGGAATTGAACAATACTATTCCCAATATAACCTCAAAGTGATAGAGCGCCATCCAGTAGATAGAGACTATCCAGATTCGGCAGCGGAGTATCTAATAGCTGATGCTGATTGGGTTTTCGTTACAGCGACTTCAATCGCAAACAAAACCTTTCCACGGTTAATGGAGTTGTCTGCAAATACTAAAACAGTATTGATGGGGCCCAGTACGCCCTGGCTGACAAAATTACGTGAATTTGGAGTTGATTATTTGGTCGGTATTGATGTGGTTGATGCTGAACGACTGTATCAAACTGCCGCCGAAGGTGGTGGGGTACGAATTTTTGAATCAGCCGTCAGGTATAAGGTGGTTGATTTATCCACTGGAAATTGAGAACCTTAACTATTGATACAGAAATTCAAGACGGCACAACTTGTTTCCGGCATCTGAAGTAGCCATCTCACTACCTGTAATTCTGGCAATGTTAGAGTAATCGCCTGACCACTTTGAACTATGTCCAGATTGATCATCAAAATCAAATTCACCATCGACAAGCGTATACGCTGAATTAGAAACCGTCATTCGCCCAGTACGAACAGATGGTGAAGTCCCATCTCCAGGCGATCCGCCCAGTGAGGTGACTTGCAGATAAGAATTCCCACTAACCTGATCAGTTACGACTTTAGGTTGCTTCGATGTTTTGATCTGTCTCGGCCCATTTTCCCAGCCCATTGTCATTCCGTCTTCGAAATCATTTATCATTCCGGGTTCAATTAATGCGGCAGATGCGGTTGATATACTGACTACAAATACACTAGCCATTGCAATTGGTTTAAAATTTTTCATTGTTACTTATTCTCCATATCCATGTAATAAAATTTACTACGTTTTAATAAAGTGGTTTAACAAGACAAATAACCAAACTTGCTTACCTTTATTTCCCGCCTAAAAATCTCAATCGTTACGTAGATTACTGATCGCATCTTGAGATAGAAAGGTAAAAAACATAAAACACGATGCAATTTTGGTATATTTCCGTCAAATCACCTAGCGCATGGCCAAAATAAGCTAATCCGGTATTGTTTGGAAGTGACCTCTGATAACAACAGTCATGAATATTTTTCACAAACAACAGGTACGGCCAAAGCAATTGGCTCTGTTGATCCATCCTTGTCGGTTCTAGCACCAAAAATCTGGGGTTTCCTGAGGAATTTCACAAAAAGGTAATATTTCACACCATTTGTGTGATCTATTTAACGTCTATCTTTTTTCTTTTGCCTTAGTATTGAGTTTATCAATTAAGAAAGGAGAGAGAGATGTTCGCGAGTGTTGAGAATTTATCAATTAAACATGAAGAAGCTTCATTGCCGGAATCAACAAAGCCTCATCAAGAAGTCGCTAATGAAGCAGGGTCACTGAAAAATCTTAAAATTCAGCAATATTCGTTGGAAAACCAAATTGAGGACCTCTGCGCTAAATTATCTTTTGATAAATCGACTAACCTTGATAAGGTTCAGAAACAGCCACTTCAGCATCAAATAAAATTTCTGGCTGTAAAATTGTCACTTAATACAGCTGAGCAAAAAGCTCTAGAAGGAGAGGATGTAAAAAATATCTTGCAACCGATAGATGCAATGCTAATTGAAAACAAACCTACGTTTCCTCTTGATACCGAGTGGCTAAAAGAAAAAATAAACTATATTAGAAGACTAGCTCCCACATTAAAAAATAGTTTGTAACCATTCGCTCCCTGGCGAATGCTCCTTGAGTAGTTTGATTATCCCTTTGTGGGAATTCGCTTTCGCCAATTGAAAGACATTTTCTTTATTGTTATTACGAATATCAGGATTAGCACCTTTTTTTAATAGCATTTTAACAATAACCGCATGTCCGTGGCGAGTCGCATTTAATAATGCTGTATTGCCATCTTGGTTTTTTATATTGATGTTGACGCCAGCCTTTAATAAAAGTTTAACTGCTGCTAAGTTTCCATCATCAGCAGCCAACATCAGCGGTGTACTACCATCTTTAGTTCTAGTTGCTGAGTTTGCTCCCTGTTTCAGCAATTCTGCAAGCGACCGGTTGTAGCCGTTAATGACAGCCAAAGAAAAAGGTGTAACGCCTAGTGAGTCTGCAATTTCAGAATTAGCACCAGCCTTGACAAGTGGCTTGATCAATTTGAATTGCTTTGCATCTACGGCATGCCAAAGTGCAGTTCTGCCCGATTTATCTTTAGCATTGAGGTTTGTATTAAGTTTTAGTAAAGCATCAAGCAATGCCTTATCGCCTAAGCGACAAGTAAGCATGAGTGCATTTTGTCGATCTTTGTTTATAGCGTGATGATTAGCTTGATAACGCAAAAGTAACAATGCAGTTTTGGATTGCTTGTTCTTAATGGCTAACGACAAGGCAAATTCTCCGTCTTCTCGCTTTTTACTGGGCAATGCATGGTTTTCGAGTAATAGGTTAGCGCTCATAAGGTGTTCTTTACGAGCTGTCCACATTAAAGCGGTATTACCTTTTTTATCTGCAATATTGACATCAGCTCCTGCTTTAATCAGCATCGAAGCTATTTTATAATGCCCTTTGATCGATGCTCTGATCAACGCCGTCATACCATCTTTGTCGCGTTGGTCAATCTGACCTCCACTTTGAATTAATCGAGCAACTGATTCGGTGTGTTTTCTCCAGCTTGCAACAATTAAAGGCGGCCAACCCTGAAATGGATCTTCCATTTTATTTTCTTTTATTGCCGTCGAAGCTTGAAGTTTGTCCAAAGGAATTACATTATTGTTAATTTTCTTTCCGGTTGGAATAACACCCTTGCTTAAAAGAAATGCAATAACTTTAGGGTGCTTTTGTGCTTTGGCAAGGTCAACAGCATTTTCATTGCTTTTGTTTTTTTTATGTCGATCAACACCACGACTAACGAGTAGTTGAACAATATCCATATCGCCTTCATTAGCCGCCAACATTAAAGCAGAGTTACCTATTGCATCTACAACATTTAAAATAATGCCCGATTCAATCAAGATTTTTGCAGTATCAAAGCGTTCATTGCGAATAGCAATAAATAAGGCATTATCACCGAGCTTATCGACCTGATTGATTTTAGCCTGCTGCTTAATCAACCATCGCGTAACCTTGTCTGCGCCAAATTCTGCTGCCCCCATCAGCGCATTGCGCCCAAAAGTATCGACTAGCTGAATGTTACCTCCCTTATTGTGTAGTTTAATAGCGTCATCTTCAAAATCATTTTTGACTGCCCAGAGGAATTTAATTTGAATATCTTTTCCTTTAAGGTCCGCAAAGGAAGCTTTTTGTAAGGTTTCCAGAAATTGCTGAGCTGGTGGGTAGCCTGCTTGCGCTGACTGGTTATACCAATACAAAGCTTGTTGTTTATCACGATCCGTCCCCCAACCGTGATCATGCATTTTAGCCAGATTATATTGCGCTTTTATATGGCCTTGTTCAGCCGCTTTCTGTAACCAGGAAAAAGTGATCTCATGATCTTTTTCAACGCCTAACCCCGAACGGAACAAAGTCGCTAACTGATATTGCGCTTCGGCATCAGAAGATTTTGCTAAGGGAAGTAGCAGAGCATAAGCAACATCATAATCGCGGATCCGTATTGCTTTTTTTGCTGCATCTACCGAAGAAGTTGCTGCTTGTAAAAACAAGGGCTGCGTTGTTACCCAAACTAAAAACAGGAATTTAATCATCAAACTGTTCCATATTTGGTTTCGTACTTAATTCCTATCTCGTTTAAAAACCCCGTTGGCAAAATACCGCCTGCACAAATGATGACAGCTTCGTTCTCTAGCTCCAACACAGTCCCGTCATAATCAATGGTAACTGCGTTTTCTTCGATCCTGGCCACGTTGGACTTAAAATAAACGCTAAGCTTTCCATCAGCCACCGCAGCTTCAACTTTCTTCCTGTTTTTGCCTTTTGCTCGATTAAAACCTTCACCCCGATATGACAACGAAACTGTTGCACCCGGCTCATCAGCAATACTATACGCTGCTTCCAAAGCACTATCACCCCCACCAACGACTAGTACATGTTTGCCTTGGTATTGGGATGAATCGACCAGTCTATAGACCACTTTATTCAGATCTTCACCTTCAACCTCTAATTTTCTTGGCGTACCTTGCCGGCCAATTGCAAGCAATACAGAGCGCGTTTTAAATGTACTATTCTCATTGACCACCTCAAAGCCTTCACCGTCTCTCTTAACCGCCTTTACTCGTTCGTTAAAATTAATTTTCAGACCTGTTTTGTCGACAACTTGCTGCCAAAAATCAAGCAAAGCTTCTTTGGTAGTTTCTGTAATGTCAACGGTCCCTTCTAACGGCAATTCAACGGGTGCCGTCATAACCAGCTTTCCTCGCGGATAATGTGCGACCACGCCGCCCAGCGAATCTTGCTCGATAGTCTTAAACTTAAGGTTTTTTTCCATCGCAGAAAGCGAGGCAGCAATCCCTGCTGGGCCTGCACCAACGATCACCACATCCAGTTCACTCTCGGTTTGGCCTTTAACTAATTCATGGATTGAATCCATAGCCTGAACACCTTGATTGATAGCATTATGGATAAGCCCCATGCCACCAATCTCTCCAGCAATAAAAACACCCGGAACATTCGTTTCAAATTCTGGAGTAACATGTGGAATCTCAACTCCGCGTTCTTCCGTGCCGAAAACCAAAGTAATGGCATCAACCGGACACACATCTTTACATGGCCCATGCCCAATGCAAGCAGAAGGGTTAATCAAAACAGCTTTGTTTTTGATCATCCCCAAAACATCATTATGGTTTTCTGGACAAGCTATAACACAAGCACGGCAGCCTATGCAGCGATTGTGGTTGATTATTGGATGCAGTGAGGCAGGTTGGTTCATACCATCCTGGATAGCTTCATCACGAATCCGAACTGATTTCCTGTGGACTCTGAACTTAAAGTAGAAATAGATTAAATATATAATCAACAATGGTACCAAATAGACCAGTAACAATATATTTTCTTGAAGCAGGATTATTTTATTGTTGGCAATGTCAACTATTTGTTGAAATATCATGTTTGCTGCCTATGTTACGAATTAATTAGTAGCTAAAGAGTCATCCCAGAAAATTCAGCGATCCATAGTTTTCATCCATAATAACTAAATAGTTTCGCCTAGAGCATTACTATCAACGAGTACCTAAAAACCTATAATCCCACGTTAGGTTGCGCTACCGCGCAGCCTAACCGCAACTCCGTTCTACAGTTTTTTCTAAGCTGAATTTACTCAAGCAAATTTCAAGCCACAAATAACCGAGCATTCATTTAGCAGGCCTAGCTCGATTTAATAATAGTGTCTTTAGTCTCGAATCAAATACTGAGTCATATCAAGCGCAATAACTATGTTATTTAACATAGTTATTTTAATTTTCCAAACCCCCTATCCTCGTCTATTCCGGTTAGTGGATTTTTACGTAATAATTGGTATGGTATACATTTATAAACAAACCTATTGCATTGTTGGCGCGGCCAAATATCCAGGATTCCGGACACCCATAGAAATGACAGAAAAAATAATATCAACCAACACTCCTCCCAGCTCTTCAGAAAAAACACCCGAAAATCAGGTACTGGCAAAAAGAAAACTAGCAATAAAACAAATGTATCTTTCTCAAGGTATAGAAACAGGGGCCATTATCTTTACGCTGGTTACTTTGGTAATTCTCTATTGGGGCTGGAAGGCAGACCTGGAAAATTATATCACCGCCGAGTCAGGGTTGGGCTATTGGCTGGGTATAGTAGGCGGTGTCGCAATGCTGCTGACATTTATTTTTGCACTGCGCAAGCGCTTAAAGTCGATGAGCAAATGGAAAACAACGGCTAAATTTTGGTTTACTGCGCACATGATTTTTGGCGTTGTTGGCCCAGTTGCCATATTATTTCACAGCAACTTTGGCCTGGGCTCATCCCTCAACGAACAAGTAGCTATGATAAGCATGCTAATCATCCTGGTCAGTGGCATCGTCGGCAGATATGTTCATGACAAAACCCGCTATGGTTTGTATAAGCAAGAGGCGGCCTTGGAACAATTACAACTGGTCAAACTGGTTACCGAAAATGAGCTGTCGCATTTGAATGAGATCAACCCCGACTTATTCAAGAACATATTAAAATACAATGACACCATCAAACTGGATTCGTCTGGATTAATAAAAAGTTTTTTCAGAATGCTGTCATTAAACACACATACAAGAATATCCAATGCACTAGCCAAACAAGACCTAAAAAAAGCCTGCAAACAAATAGCTACTCAGGAACAGTGGTCGCCCAGTCAATATAGAAAAACATTTAATAAAGCCAACCATTTTCTCACTGTCCATTACAGCGCTGTACGAAAAATTGCATCTTTTTCATTTTACGAACGGCTTTTTAGTATCTGGTTTTTTTTACACATCCCGTTGTTTTACATGCTGATCGTTTCAGTCATTTTCCATATTATTGCAGTGCATATGTTTTCTGCCCATGGATTCTAAGAACCTGTTCAAGACCAAGCTGTATAAACGACTACGAACCTATTTTCCAGCCTAACACTGTAATAAAAAGCGAACTAAATATAACTATGTTATTTGCCGACATTATTTCAGTGAAATACCCTATTTTTACGTCACCTCACATACGTCTCTCCCCAACTCAATAAGCCGTCTCTCTTCATTTTTACAAGCCCCCCTCCACCAAAAACAATACATATTCATTAATATCAACCGGTTGCATATAACCACAATATTAAGCGCCAATTCTACTTTAATTACGAATTGGCGCATATCACTCACTTCTATGTCATTTGCCGCATATGGCCTAATCTTTGCTTTTCTATTTTATGAAGGCAGCACTTTTTCACATATTTTTTCAATTTTTTAAGGAATAATAAATGAAAAGATTACATCTGGGAATCATCGTTTTTATCTGGGCACTCACCTCTAATTTGGCATTCGCCGTTACCATTAATTCAAGCTTGTTGAACGATTTTGAAGATAACTCAACCCACGGCTGGAAATATGGTGGTAGTGCCAAAGACAAACCAGAAATACAACCTAAAGTCGTCCAAGATGCGGACGGCAATCGTTACCTGGAAGTGATCTCGACAGGTGGTGAGCCTGGTGGACGCGGCCCAGGTAGCAGGATGACTTTTATTAATGAAACTGAGTGGCGCGGCAATTACAACACCGCCGGAGTGGGCTCCATCCAGGCTAGGATGAAAAACATGGGTGATGAAACCTTATATATGCGGGTCGGCTTCACCACACGTACTATTGAAGAATGGCATTTTTCCGCATCAGAAACCTACCTGGAATTACCTGCCGATAGCCAATGGTATGATCTTTCCTTCGCAATAAACAAAGAAAATATCACTCCTTTTTTCGGTAGTGAAGAGGAGTGTTGTTTTACTGAATGGGATTTTGATGAAGTGGTAGGTGGCGTTAATCAATTGAAGTTTCATAACGGTAAAGAAGCCCATTTCTGGGCCGGCGAAAGGATTTCCTCAGTCCTAGGTGTAGATGATATCCGCGTTTCTTCAGAGGTCTTGCAATCTATTTCTCTTAGCGAAGGAGATGTTGCTACTGTTTCAGTACCTGCCGCTGCCTGGTTTTTTATGACAGGTTTATTAGGCGTTGCTGGCATATCTAAAAAGCACAATAACAAGCAACCGATTTAACACACTAACAACTTTAATTCTGATCACGCCCTTAAGCATCAAAATATGGCAATAAGTGCAGGATCAAAGGATCGCTTTTATTCAGTCTTTGAATATCTAGCGGAAACATAATCAGGAGAACATATTATGAAATTAACATCCTCAATTGCCGCAGCATTATTATTTGCTGCCAGTAGTTCTGGCGTACAAGCGGTTGTTCAATATCAAATCACTGACCTTGGAACACTGGGCGGAACATCTTCTCGCGCGTATGGAATCAATAATATCGGTGATATCGTTGGTCGCTCCAGGCCTGCAATACCTGATGGCAGTAACGGAACCCGTACTGCCTTTCTATATTCCAATGGCCAAATGTTAGACCTTGGTAACTTTGGCGGTAGCAATACCATTGCTAGGGCTTCAAATTTCAGTCGTCAGGTTGTCGGTTACTCCAGACCAAACCCTGATAGCTCGGAATATAACGCCTTTCTATATGAAAGAGGAGAACTAAAAAACCTGGGTACATTAGGGACTGGAAAGTTCTCCTACGCCTATGGAGTTAATGAATCTGGCCAGGTGGTTGGGCATTCTCATACTAATGGCTCAGGCACTACATCTGAAGCCTTTATCTATGAAAATGATGTCATGACAGGAATAGGTACTTTGGGAGGGAAATCCGCAGGTGCTTTTGATATAAATGACAACGGCATCATTACCGGCACTTCCACAACTACAGAGACTGATACCCAAGGCTTTATTTACCAGAATGGGGCAATGACTAGCCTGGGATCGCTTGATGATACTGGCTTTTCAGAAGCAAGGGCTATTAACAACAACAATCAGATTGTCGGTAATTCCTTAACTGAAAGCGGCAGCTACCATACTTTTTTGTATGAAGATGGTGAAATGAAAGATCTCGGCAGTATCGAAGGAGATTCGTTTGCCTATGCCATCAACATGTCAGGACAAATCGTCGGGGGATATAGAGCCCATCTATTGGAGGGCTCCGGCCAAGCCTATCTCTACACGGACGGAGAAATGCTTGACTTAACCAGCTTGCTATCTGCGAGCGATCAGGAAAAATGGAATTTAACTGCTGCCTATGGAATCAATGATAGCGGCCAAATCGTTGGCTGGGGTTCAATCGGTGACCAATCACATGCTTATTTGCTAACTGCTGTTCCTTTACCTGCCTCTATCTCTCTCATGCTTCCTGCACTTGGATTTCTGGGGTTTCTTGGCAAAAGTCGTAAATTGACATAAAATCTGAGCCAAGTTTTTTAATCTTCCAAAAGCCGGCAATAGTTATATTGTCGGCTTTTGCATATTAATGGGCGATTGACAATATACTTGTAAAACATGACTACAAATATGAACACCTTGATTAATGCCCTACTAATATTTTTATCTACATTATTTATCCCCCCCGCTCAAGCTGAATTACCTAAACGGGTACAGATTGACAAACACATCAAAATCATCTCTGAAGCACAAAAACAAAATGATTGTGGAAAGGTCATCAAGAAAATGGAATTATTAGTCCAGTTGACAAAAAATATTCCGAATAATTTTTTCTATTATCAGGGAACATGCCTCTACCAGCAACGCCAATATTCAAAAGCAATGCTACACCTTGAAACCTATTTTACAAATACTACCAGTAAGGATAAATACTACCATCAGGCTTTGGATATCTACATGCGCGCTGAAGAAAAACAAGCGGCTACTCTGGCTAAACAAAAAAAACAAAAATCAAATACAGCCACTACGTTAGCTTATGCGAATAAACTACAACAAATAAAGATTCAAACAGGGATAGATTTTATTGCAGTTGAATCAGGCTGCTTTCTAATGGGATCTCCAACAACTGAATTGGAACGAGTAGATGATGAAAGGCAGCATAAAGTCTGCTTAACCAAACCTTATCTGCTAGGAAAATATGAGATTACTCAGGGACAGTGGGAAGCAATCATGGGGAACAATCCCTCTCATTTTGAAAAATGTGGCTCCCGCTGCCCTATTGAAAGTATGAGCAGGGAAGATATTCAAATTTTCATACAAAAATTGGACGAAAAAACTGGATTTAAATTTCGATTACCCACTGAAGCTGAATGGGAATATGCTGCAAGAGCAGGGACAAAAACAGCCTTTTCATTCGGCGAAAACATCAATACTTCTCAGGTTAACTATGACGGCGACCATCCCTACAAAGGTAAAGTCATAGGTCGTGATCGAAAAACGCCAGTAGCAGTCGGCTCCTTACCCGCTAACTCGTGGGGATTCCATGAAATGCACGGAAACGTTTGGGAATTAATACAGGATTGGCATAACATCAATTATTATAAAAACAGCCCCTTAAACGACCCTAAAGGACCCGCAAAGGGAACTTTTATTATTCGCCGTGGAGGAAGCTGGCGATTTGGTGCAAGATTCTGTCGATCTGCGTATCGTGGAAGATTTCGGCCTGATAGCAGCAGCCACCTTCTTGGTTTTCGGCTGGCAATGACAATCTAACGCTTCAACCTATACACATAGCCAACATTTCCTAAAGGGTCCTTAATACGCATTTGCAATGCGTCATCAAAAACCGGCAGGTAGAGAGGAAATATGCTAGTATTTGTAAATACGATTTATTATCATTTCCCTTGTTATTTAGCTGTAGGTCTTCTTATGCAATTGAAAAAATCTAATTGTTACCGTATTAATAGAATTAAGCGTGATGTGCCTGTGAGCTATCGACATAAACTGTTGTCTATGGGCTTGTTACCTGGCACTGTTTTTGAGGTACTCGGAGTGGCCCCACTAGGTGATCCGATTGCCATCAAGGTTAAGGATTTTTGCCTAAGTTTACGTAAGAAAGAACTTGCTGCTATGGATATTGAAGCTGTATGAGCGCTTCCATTACTATTGCGCTCATCGGCAATCCAAATAGCGGCAAAACCACGCTTTTCAATGATCTGACCGGTTCGACCCAAAAAGTAGGAAATTGGGCCGGGGTAACGGTTGATCGCAAAACCGGTCATTTTTCATACCTGGATAATGAAATCGAAGTTGTCGATTTGCCGGGCACGTATTCATTGACTACAGTTTCCGAACAGAGCGGTATTGATGAACGCATCGCTTGTGAATATATTCTGGGTGGCGAAGCTGATGTGCTACTGAATATTATCGATGCCGCGAACCTGGAGCGTAATTTATATCTGACCTTGCAAATACGCGAAATGCAGGTTCCGTGCGTGGTTGCGGTGAATATGCTAGATATTGCCAAGCGGCAGAATAAACAGATTGACTTACAGGCACTGGAAATCCAATTAGGCTGCCCAGTGATCGCATTGGGAACCAAAAAGAAAAAAGCATCACCCGCATTAAAAGATGCGCTGCTACAGCAAGCACATAAAAAAAGAGCGGAGCCTTTTCAGTTACCATGCCCACAAACATTGGCTGCAGCCATTTCAGAGCTAGAAGAAGCTATTGGTACTGTTCCAACCGGTGTATTAGTTGAAAACAAACGATACTGGTTAGCAACACATTTGCTTGAGGGCGATCTGTTTTCACAAAAGCTAGTGCAGAGCCATAGCGCGGATGTGTTGAAGCTACGAGACCGATTGTTGGTTCAAATTGAGCAGGCTGAGCATGAGGATGCTGATCTATTAATAGCCGATGCACGCTACACGGCCATAAGAGATATGACTGCTCAGGCCTATGTGCATACCAAGTCAGCAGGAATCAGCATGACCGAATGGCTGGATAATATTTTGATTAATCGCTGGTTGGGTCTACCTGCTTTTTTTCTTATCATGTATATCATGTTCGTACTGTCAGTGAATGTCGGTGGTGCATTAATTACCTTATTTGATGAAGGCTCGGCCGCCATATTTATTAATGGTGTAGACTATTTGTCCCACCAATGGGGTTTGCCAGACTGGTTAAATACGGTTTTGTCACAGGGTTTAGGTAGTGGTTTTAATACCGTTGCCTCCTTTATTCCCCAGATCGGGTTACTGTTTCTGTTCTTAGCTTTTCTAGAAGACTCTGGCTATATGGCAAGAGCTGCTTTTGTGATGGATCGCTTCATGCAATGGGTCGGCTTACCAGGCAAATCATTTGTACCGTTAATTATCGGCTTTGGTTGTAATGTACCGTCCATTATGGCAACACGCACACTAGATACACCACGCGACCGCATCCTAACCACCCTGATGGCACCGTTTATGTCATGTGGCGCGCGATTGGCTATTTTTGCCGTATTTGCAGCTGCTTTTTACGGTGGCAAAGGTGCCGGAATTGTGTTCGTGCTGTATCTAACAGGGATAGTAGTAGCCATATTGACCGGGCTAATTTTCAAAAAATCCATACTGGGTGGAGAAGCCTACCCGTTTGTGATGGAGTTGCCTGTTTATCATCTGCCACGGATAGGAAATATATTACGCATGACCTGGCAGCGGCTATCCCATTTCGTGACAAAGGCAGGAAGGATCATTATTCCAATTTGTTTTTTGATCAGCGTACTCAGCGGCTTCAGTATGAAAGAAGCTGGCTCCGATAGTGATAATCAATCCGTAAGTATAGATGACACCTACCTGGCTTATGCGGGTAAATTACTAACGCCCGCCCTGCGGCCTATGGGTATACAAGATGAAAACTGGCCGGCTGCGGTAGGTTTGATCACAGGCGCGCTGGCAAAGGAAGTAGTCATCGGAACTTTGAACGGAATTTATTCCAACGCATCACTCGAAACACTGGATTATGAAAACTACAGTTTCTGGGGTGAGCTGCAATCTGCCTGGAACAACACCTTAGAAGCAGTGCTCGACCTGTTCTCTCTGGAGACATTGAAAAACCCTATCCAGGCCAGTGCGGCTGACGCAGAAATGGAAGGAACAGCAATGGGACGGATGGTAACTTTGTTTGGGAGTTCGTCGGCGGCATTTGCGTATCTACTGTTTGTATTACTATATGTACCCTGTGTAGCAACTATCGCAGTTATTGCCAGAGAGGTGGGTAGTAAATGGGCTTGGTTGTCGGTATTTTGGAGTACCAGCATGGCTTATACATTAGCGGTTATATACTATCAATTGGCCAATTATTCCCAGCACCCAACTACCTCGTTGCAATGGGTTTTGGGGCTGTTATTCTACAATCTGTGCTTGTTTCTGTTATTGAAACAGTTCAGACATCAACTGGCACCAATACACCAGCCTGATGTGATTACTGCAACAGCAGGCGGAAAGTATCAATGCTGACGTTGCTGGAGTTGAAAAAACATATCGAAGAAACCCAGCTCGTTGGTTTAAAGGCTCTAGCGTCTCAGTTTAATATGCCGGAGAGCCTGGTTGAAGATATGCTGGAGCGACTAATGAGAAAAGGGCTGGTCTTGAAACGCAGACCTACTGCCCGCTGTGGTTCCGGATGTCAACAGAGTTGTCCCATCGCAGAAGATTATGTCTATTGTAGTAATACGAAGTATCCAGATGCTCCGCGCGTGAATTTTTAGCATTCGGGCGAGGAAAATCTATAACGAAAATAACTCTCTCATCTTTGCCCCTGGTTGTTCAGCTTTCATAAAAGCTTCACCAACCAAAAAACTATAGATATCGTTATCCAGCATCAGCTGGATATCTTCCTGACTATGGATACCACTTTCTGTAATAATTAAGCGATCTTGATCTTCAGGGACCAACTTCTGTAAGTCCAAGGTTGTTTGCAGTGAGGTCTCAAAGCTACGCAGATCCCGATTGTTAATGCCAAGCAAAGGTGTTTCCAACGTTAGCGCACTTTCCAGCTCCTGATGATTGTGAACTTCAACCAAAACATCCATCCCCAACTGCTTTGCAACCGCAGCAAGCTCCTGCATCTGGCTCGGCTCTAAAGCAGCGACAATCAATAAAATACAGTCAGCACCAAGCGCTCGGGATTCATGAATTTGATAGGGATCAATCATGAAATCTTTTCTTAATGTCGGTAAGGGGCAAGCCTGCCTTACCATTTGCAAATAAACTTCTGAGCCTTGAAAGTAATCTTTATCAGTTAATACTGATAAGCAGGTCGCGCCATTCATAGCATAATCCTGAGAAATTTCGACTGGCTGGAAATTTTCCCTGATGATGCCTTTACTGGGTGAAGCCTTTTTGATCTCCGCAATAATAGCTGGTTTTTTATTCTGCACTTTGCTTTGTAAGGCACTATAAAAACCACGCGGACTTTCCACACCACTGGCAATCTCTTCAAGGTTAGCAAGAGTCATGCGAGATTTGCGTTTTGATACTTCTTCTTCCTTTGTCGCAAGAATTTTTTTCAGAATATCTGGTTTGTCTGTCATGTTTTTTATTTTCTAGCGGTAATCCGATCAGCTTTTAAAAAGTGATTTTAACTCACTTCCCTAAGGACCAGGGACTATTTGGGCAAAACAGACCTATTGGGCTTTGAGTCGAGCTGGGGAATAAATCTTGGAAAGTGCTGAGGTCTATCGTCACCGTCAGTTAACTGCGCTTTCAATCGAAGCAGACCTTCGATCCTACCTTACTGTGAACTTAACGGGGTCTAGATTTCATTTGAAGCTAAAGACAAATAGGGCGGTGCGGTTGCCATCAGACTTGATGGTTGTATCATAACTCGCCCCAAAAGCAGGATATACTTCGCGCGGTCACGGATAAATGTTTTTACAATTCAGGGCAGACACTATAGCCCTGTTTTTCGGGCATCAAACTGCCTTATTGCCTTATTGCCTTATAAAAATATGAGGGGGGGGAGGGAATCCCCCCTCCATCAATCAAGTAATTAAATGTTAGTGTTCTTACGCTTTACAACCCCAATTAAACCCAAAAGGCCTGAACCAAACAGCCACACCGCAGCAGGCAAAGGCACCGCGCTACTACCAACATCACCAGACTGAACAGCCCAGGCATGTAAGTTAGTATTCTTAGTGGTGAGGTTCTTCAAACCATCGGACATCCAGAAGTTCCACGCGCTATTACCAGTAAGATCATTCTCGTAATTCGTATCTGTCCAATAGTAGCTGGTCTGAATATTACTAAATGGGCCGGTATTTTTTAGCCCTCCATCTGGTTGTTCGTTCTCATTGGTATCGAAGCCTCCCAGGTTACCTAGTACATTATAATACAGGTTCGCCATTTCACCTGTTGTAGTATCTACATTGTAGCCACAATCCGTACCATCGGCTGTAAAGTTACAACCTACTGTGCCTGTATCCACCACACTGGGTAAGCGCCACCCAGAAACACCGCCAACATTTAACTGTGCTGCCCAAGCATTAGCATCTTGCCAATTCATCTGACCATTGTCATCATGACCGCTGGTTAGGGAGTTGTTGGCATCTGCCAACCAAGTTAACCCGGCAACGGTATCATAATAGGCCTGATAGTCTGTACCGCCCGAAGTTACCGCCAAGCGACCCAATAACGCTGCATCGGCTGTTGAAACCAAACTTAAACTGATTAAACCGGCACTCACGGCGGTTAGTAACGTTTTTTTCTTCATTTTTCTCTCCGTTTTTTTATTTGTTGTTTTATGTTTGAGGCTTAAATCTCACCCTGTTATTACCCTTCAGAACAAAATATAGCAATAATTACAACCGCCTTGCTTCCTACCCTTTCAAGCGTATATCGAATTATTAATATATAAAGATCTGCTTAGTTTATAACTTTTACGCTAGTTTTTTGGTAAATGCAACTTTTTTCTTCCATATAACTGAGTTGACGCGGGAAAAACAACAAACTCCATTGAGTTCACCCAAAAACAGCAATTTTTAGCTCTCCCGTAAGGGTATTCCCGAAGAAAGTTGCAATTCTTGATAATCTAACGCCATAACTAGGGTGACTCAGAAAAAACCATTGATTTTTAAGCATAAATATGAAAAATTATAATCCTGGATATAAACAAAACCGGCCTGCCCTACAAAAATAATCTGGTGGCCCTAAAATGATCAATTCTCTGGCATCTTCTCTTTCTTCAGCTCCTTGTACTTCTCAGCTTAAATCTGGGGAAATTTCCAGCTTTTAGCTACACCAATAATCCATTCGATAAATTTCCGGGCATAAAACCAGAGTCTTTGGCTATATATAACTCCGCACGATCACGGATGCAGCTTTCTATTGGTTGCTTTTGCCCATAGGCCACCTCTAATAATAGCCTTTTTGTCCGATTTCGGCGTTGGATAATTTTCTGCGATCCTCATGTATTCCATATACACTGCGGTTCTCGAAAATCATCCGCCTTGAACTCGAACAAA
>VAPK010027841.1_pt1 | contig 20835 bp, 22 predicted proteins | sample 3395031 | NCBI WGS metagenome assembly VAPK01 (sample SAMN08290443, study PRJNA428436) | hydrothermal vent metagenome | isolation source: Deep-sea hydrothermal vent chimney 1 | place: Pacific Ocean: Juan De Fuca Ridge
CTCTTTTGTACATTGAATATTTAGTAATATTTTCATCATCCAGATATATTTGCCCTTCGTTGGGTTTAATCATACCAACTATCATGTAAAATGAGGTAGTTTTACCCGCTCCATTTGGACCTAATAAACCTATGATCTCACCTTGTTCAACTTGTAGAGAAATGTTTTTTACAACTTTTCTACTACCGTACATTTTCATTATATTTTCAGCTCGTAATCTCATTTATCTTACAAATTAACAATTTTTATATTTATCATAAAGGCCTTTTTTTTCTAAAATAAGAGGAATGATCTTTTTTAGTCTATTTTCTTTAGTAGTATCTCGTTTGGCAGTTTTTATGTATTCTGTAAATTCTCTTTGCTTAGAAAGGGTCAGATCATTGAAACAAGTTTTTAATGAATTATTAATCTTAAACTCTTGTTTTAATTTGTTGGGAATAACTATAGGTTTTTTATTTTTTTCAGGCTTAATAAATAAGCCATTTTTTTGATTTTCAATGGTTTCATTAATATATTCATCCAATTTACTAATATCTATTTCTTCAATTGTTTTAAACTGAATCTGCCTCATGGCTTTGGTCTTGCCTTCTTGTGCATTACTTAGAATACCGTACTTGTCTTTTAACAAAGCACCTTGAAAAAACCAAATACTCACATGATTTTTAAAAGCTCCAATTCCGATCAAGTTTTTAGCTTGATAGGTATATGTGGGAATTCCCCATTTTACAGTTTCTTGCATTGAAGATTTATGCAAAATATTTCTCAACTTAATTAGTAAGTCTCCCTTTTCGGGAAATTTTTCTATATATGCATCAACTTTCTTTGTAACTGACATTTACTTTATTTTTCTTTGGCCTTTTCTTTTTCTTCCTTCTTAATAATAAATCTAGAGATCTTAATACTCACTTCATAAAGAATAATCATAGGAATAGCTACTATAACCTGACTAATTATATCCGGTGGCGTTATAATAGCAGCTAAGATCAATACTAAAACAAGTGCATATTTCCTGTATTTTTTAAGAAATTCTGGGGTTACCAAGCCCATTTTAGTAAGAAAGTAAATGATTATTGGTAATTCAAAAATAAAACCAGAAGATAAGCAAGAAGCCTTTAATAAGGAAGAATAAGAGCTAAGATCAAAGTTGTTCTTTATTTCATCGGCGACTCTATAACTACCTAAAAAATTAACAGATAAGGGTGTTATAACATAATACCCAAATAAGATTCCTAAAAAGAATAAAAAAGAAGTTACTAAAATAAAGCTTTTGGCATTCTTTTTTTCATTCTCGTAAAGTGCAGGTTTCAAGAATTTCCATACTTCCCAAATAATATATGGAAAAGCTAATATAAATCCGAAAGCCATAGAAGTCCAAATGTGGGCCGAAAACTGACCGGCCATAGTTCTACTTTGTACTATGAACGGAATTTCATCAATACACAAACCATTCGTGCCAAAAATTTTAGAAACCCTGCATAAAAACCTATAGGTTACAAATGACGGGTCTTTTGGGGCCAGAATAATATGATTAAAAATGAAGTTTTTATTTAAAAAAGCAACTATACCGAAAATAAAAACAGCTATAGACGACCTTACCAAAGTCCATCTTAAGACTTCAAGATGGTTTAAAAATGACATTTCATTTTGTGGTTCTTTCATAAAATGATAATTCTGTAATTAAATAATTCCTTCTTGTAATAAATCATGGAAATGAACAACACCAATATAATTCTCATTTTCTGTGACTAAAATTTGTGTAATATTTTTTTCTTGCATTATATCTAATGCTTTAATTGCCATGGTATTAGATTTTAAAATAATGGGATTTGAGCTCATGATATCACCAGCAAGTAAATCACTTATATTCGCATTATTCTCTAGCATTCTTCTAATATCACCATCTGTAATAATACCAATTATCTTATTTTGATCGACTACTGCAGTTGTCCCTAAACGTTTTTTTGAAATTTCAATAATTACATCTTTAACAGGTGTATCTGGTTTTACTTTTGGAATTTCATTCTTAGCTACAATTTCTTTCAAACGTAAATATAGTTTTTTTCCTAAGGTACCACCCGGATGGTATTTTGCGAAATCATTGCTTGAAAAGTCTTTTAAATTTAATAAACAAACTGCCAGAGCATCTCCCATTACCAATTGTGCTGTAGTGCTGGTTGTAGGTGCTAAATTATTTGGGCAGGCCTCTTTTTCAACGTATGAATTAAGAACGAAATCGGCGTTTTCCCCTAAGAAAGATTTTTTGTTTCCTGTTATGGCAACTATTTTATTACCATAATTTTTAATAAGAGGGACCAATATTTTAATTTCCGGTGTATTGCCACTTTTTGAAATACAAATTACAACATCGTCTTTTAGTATATTACCCAAATCACCGTGAATGGCATCTGCCGCATGCATAAAAATTGCAGGCGTACCAGTTGAATTAAATGTAGCAACAATTTTTGTGGCAATATTAGCGCTTTTACCAATTCCGGTAACAATTACTCGACCATTTGATTGCAATATAGTGCGAACCGCATTTTCAAATCCTTCATCTAAAAGATCAACTAAATTTTTTATTGCTTCCGCTTCGATTAGAATAGTCTTTTTAGCAGTTTCTAAAATGTTTTTCTTCTTATTCAATAGATTGTTTATTTAAAAAAAAAAATATTATATTTATAGTATTATTGCAATTTATGTAATAACTGTTACAAATGCAATACAAATTAACTTCATGTAAAAGTTTGGTATTAATTTTGCAAAAATATTCAAAAATAGATAAAAAAGACGATGAAAGTGTCAAAAATTGATCTTCAAGAAAATTTAAAAAAATATTTTGGGTTTAATAAATTTAAAGGATTACAAAAAAGTGCTATTGAAAGTTTAATTGGAGGTAAAAATACCTTTGTGGTGATGCCAACAGGTGGAGGGAAATCTTTAATTTATCAATTACCTGCTTTGATTTTAGATGGAACGGCAATAGTTGTATCTCCATTGATTGCCTTGATGAAAAATCAGGTAGATTCTTTAAGAGGAATTTCTACAGAATACGGAATTGCACATGTTTTGAATTCTTCATTAAATAAAGGAGAAATCGCACAGGTAAAAAGCGATATTGAAAATGGAGTTACCAAACTACTTTATGTAGCTCCGGAATCATTGACCAAAGAAGAGAATATCGAGTTTTTAAAAAATCAGGATATTTCTTTTATCGCCATTGATGAAGCGCATTGTATATCAGAATGGGGTCATGATTTTAGACCTGAATATAGAAATTTAAAAAATATAATCACTAAAATAGGAGACTTACCCATCATTGGTTTAACTGCCACTGCAACCGAGAAAGTGCAAGAAGATATTTTAAAGAATTTAGGAATTCCTAGTGCGGTGGCTTTCAAGGCATCTTTTAATAGACCAAATTTGTTTTATGATATTCGCCCAAAAACCTCGAATGTTCAGAAAGATATCATTCGTTTTGTTAAAGGTTATGATGGTAAATCGGGAATAATTTATTGTTTGAGTAGAAAGAAAGTAGAAGAAATTGCACAGGTTTTACAAGTTAATGGAATTAAAGCTTTGCCCTATCACGCAGGATTGGATGCAAAAACAAGAGCCAGACATCAAGATATGTTTTTGATGGAGGATGTAGATGTAATTGTAGCTACCATAGCATTTGGAATGGGTATAGACAAACCTGATGTGCGATTTGTAATTCACCATGATATCCCAAAAAGTTTAGAAAGTTATTATCAGGAAACCGGTAGGGCAGGTCGTGATGGGGGAGAAGGTTATTGTTTATCCTATTATGCATATAAAGACATTGAAAAATTAGAGAAATTCTTATCAAATAAACCTGTCGCAGAACAGGAGATTGGAAATGCCTTACTTCAGGAAGTTGTTGCTTATGCAGAAACTTCTATCTCGAGAAGAAAATTTTTATTGCATTATTTTGGTGAAGAATTTGACGATGTAAATGGAGATGGAGCTGATATGGATGATAATGTAAGAAACCCTAAAAAGAAATCGGAAGCTAAAGATGAAGTTTCCATGCTTTTAAATGTTGTAAATCAAACAAAAGAAGAATACAGGTCAAAAGAAATCATAAATACACTTATTGGAAAAGAAAATGCTTTACTGATTTCACATAAAACAAATAAGCAAGAATTTTTTGGTATTGGAAAAGAAAAAGATGACAAATACTGGATGGCATTGATAAGGCAGGTTTTTGTTGCCAATTTATTGTTTAAAGAAATTGAACAATATGGTGTTTTGAAATTAACAGAAAAAGGATTAGATTTTATCAATAACCCTTCTTCATTTATGATGACCGAAGATCATACCTATTCAGCAGAAAATGATGCAAGTATCATTGTAAATTCAAAGGGCTCAGGTGGAGTAGTAGACGACCAATTGATGGGAATGTTAAAAGATCTGCGTAAGAGCGTAGGTAAAAAAGTTGGCGTACCACCATTTGTTGTTTTTCAAGATCCTTCGTTGGAAGATATGACTTTAAAATATCCAATTAATTTACAAGAAATGGCCAATGTACATGGAGTTGGTGATGGGAAAGCTAAAAAGTATGGAAAGGCTTTTGTGGAATTAATTGATAAATATGTTAAAGAAAATGATATTGTTAGGCCAGATGATCTAATTGTTAAAAGTACAGGAGTTAATTCGGGTTTGAAATTATACATTATTCAAAATACAGATAAGAAATTACCCTTGATTGATATTGCCAAATCTAAAGGTATTGAAATGGAAGAAATAATTAAAATAATAGAACAAATTGTTTATTCAGGTACTAAAATAAATATAGGGTATTGTATTGATAATCTGTTAGATGAAGATCAACAAGAAGAAATATATGATTACTTTATGGAATCGGAAAGTGATAAAATTCAATTGGCACTAGATGAATTTGATGGAGATTATGATGACGAAGAATTGAGATTGATGCGGATAAAATTTATTAGCGATGTAGCAAACTAATGAAAGTATGAAATTAACTCTTAGGCTTGTTTTTATTTTTATATTATTTAGTTCTATGGCCTATTCAAAAAAAGGTTTTGAAGAAGGCTATATTATTACCAATAAAATGGATACCATTTTTGGTATGCTTAAAGATAGAAAATTGGGGACATTCAATAAATTGTATTCCAAGATAATCTTTATAAACAAAAAAGGGAAAAAACGAAAATATGGTCCGAATGACATTTTAGCGTATAGAATAGGTGAAATTGAGTTTGTGAGTTTATGGTTTTTAGAAAATAACTACTTCTTTATTTTAAATGCAAGAAGTATTGAAAATGAAGGAGAAAAAAGATTCTTTAAACATATAATAAAAGGGCCACTAGATTATTTTTATTTAGAATATGTTGAGGAAAACGGAGTTATTGATCATAGTGGATATTTTAAACGAGAAAATGAAGAAGTAATGCTATTTGTAAGAACTGGTATCTTTGGTTTGAATAAAAAACAAGTGATTCCCTATTTTAAAGATTGTAAAGCGCTTCAAGATAAAATTTTGGATAGGTCCATTATTAATCCTTATAAAATTGTAAACTACTACAATAAACAGTGTTGGAAGGAAAATAAAAGTCTAAATTGAGTGCTACTATAAACTCATAAAAGCAACACCAAATCCAATTAAAATTGCTATAAACTTATTCATATTAAATTGATGATTCTCGGAACTCTCAAATAAAATTGCGGTAGAAATATGAAGAAAAACTCCTATTATTAATGCATTTATCTGAGTTTCAAATTGTTTAATAAAATCAATTTTGTGTGAAATAAGATTGCCCAAAGGGCTCATAATTGCGAATAAGAATAAAAAAAGAAAAATATAGAATTTTGGCAGGCTTGATTTTTTAAGAAATATGGCAAGTATAATTGCTATAGGGATTTTGTGAATTACTATAGCCCAAAATAGATCTTGATTTCCTTGCAACCCTAAAGGCAACCCTTCAATAAAGGCATGAATACTTAAACTAATCAATAACAACCAAGGAACGTTTTGGTCAAAATCATGTGAGTGAATATGACCGTGTTCTGCGCCCTTAGATAAGTGCTCTAAAATAGTTTGAAACACAACACCCAATAGAATAAATAAACCAACGTTCTTGTTATTTGTTTCAAAAACATCTGGCAATAAATGCAATACCGTAACAGAAAGTAAATAAGCTCCGCTAAAAGATAATAAAAATTGAATTTGTTTTGTTTTCGGATTTATCAGAAATACAATTCCAAAACCTAAGGCAACCGCAAGTATTAAAATAATATAACTCATTGTAATATTAGTATTAATCGATCAGACTTTCTTTCATCAAATTTTGAAAGTTTATAATCTCCAAATACATGAGTTAGCTCAAGAGATAAACTATGAGCCATATCGCTCATTTTTATTAGATTTAAACACTGTAATTTTTCAATATAATTATGTTTTTCACCCTTGACTTCGAAACTAATTTTTTTGATTAAAAAATCATTTTTAAAATACTTATTGATTTTAAAATTTATACCATTCTTATTAATACTTGTTTCTGGTATTAATTCGTTTTCAATTTTGACAATATTTAAAAAATCAATCACGATATAGCCATTTGGGAGTAAGGCATTTTTGAAATGTTCTAAAACTCTGATATTGGTCATTTCTTCATTAAAATAACCAAAACTGGTAAATAAATTGAAAATAGCATTGTATTTAGCCAATAGAGGGTCCCTCATATCGTGAATCCTAAACTTCAATTTATCATTTTCATACAATTTGGCAGCTTGAATACTATTCTTAGATAAATCTGCTCCAACTACTTCAAACCCCTTTGAATTTAAAAAACGGGAATGCCTGCCTTTACCACAGGGTAGGTCTAATATTCTATCCCCTTTTTTTAATTTTAGGAATTGAATTAAGCCTTTCATGAAAAATTTCGCTTCTTCATCATTTCTATGATCATAGAGTAAATGATAATAGGGCGTATCAAACCAATTTTGAAACCATTCCGTTTTGTTATCCATAGGTAAAAATTCAAACAAATGTAAATAATTTAAGCTATACTATTTTAGTGTAATTCCAATTAAGCATAAATTAATATATTGTATGCACATTTTAGGCAAATTTTATTTTGAGATTTTCAAAAAAGTTTCTTTAAAACCTAATTGCTTTATTATATTTTAGCCTAATGGAAGAAAATTTTAAAATGCTCGCAAAATCACTTTATGGTTTTGAATCAATTTTGGCGAAAGAATTACGAAACTTGGGTGCTCAGGATGTTAGAGAAGGAGTAAGAAATGTACAATTCAAAGGAGATAAAGGCTTTATGTATAAAGCAAATTTGGCTTTGCGGACAGCAATAAGAATTCTGGTTCCAATTCATAGTTTTAAAGTAAACAATGAAGATGATTTATACAATAATTTAAAAAGTATTAATTGGGAAAAATATTTAGATTTAAGTAAAACCTTCGCTATAAATTCAGCGGTGCACTCAGATAATTTCACCAATTCACTTTATGTTTCATTAAAAAGTAAGGATGCAATAGTAGATTTTTTTAGAAGAAAATACCAGGATAGACCCAATATTGACCTTAAGCATCCAGATATCTTATTAAATATACATATTCAAAAAGACAACTGTACAGTATCTTTAGATAGTTCTGGCGAATCATTACATAAAAGAGGGTATAAAACGGATACGAATATAGCTCCAATAAATGAGGTGTTGGCAGCCGGATTGGTATTGCTTTCTGGATATGATGGATCACAACATTTTATAGATCCAATGTGTGGCAGCGGGACTATTTTAATTGAGGCAGCCATGATTGCAAACAATATTCCTGTGAATATAAACAGGCCTGAATTTGCTTTTGAAAAATGGAATGATTTTGATGAGGATCTTTTTGAAATTATTCATGATTCTTTATTAAAAAAAGTTAGAAATTCTGACAGAAAAATCATTGGCTTTGATAAGGCTCCATCGGCAGTTAGAAAGGCACAAAACAATGTGCAAAACGCATCATTAGAGGAGTTTATCACCATTGAAAGGCAGAATTTTTTTGAATCGGAAAAACCTGTTGAAGGCCCAACAATTCTATTGTTTAATCCGCCATATGGCGAAAGATTGGAAATAAATGCACCAATTTTTTATAAAGAAATAGGAAATGCCTTAAAGCAAAGTTATACAGATACCAATGCCTGGTTTATTACTTCTGATTTTGATAAGGGCCTTAAAAGTGTTGGCTTACGTACCTCAAAAAAAATTAAGGTTTTTAATGGAAAACTAGAATGTAGGTTTGTGAAGTATGAAATGTATAAGGGTTCTAAGAAAAGGGATTATAAGTTATGAGCCCGCCTGCCGGTGTGACTGGTTATGAGTTTGATTTAAAATTTACGATTTGTGTCATATTAAGTATCTGAATGTGTTTTGTAATTTAGCATTGACATTTAGACATTAGTTCAATTCAAAATCTAGCAACCAGTAACTAAAACACCAAATCAATTTAAAATGATCGAAATCAAACAAATAAAAGTAGAAGACACCTATGAAATACGTAAGGAAGAGCTGCGAAAAAACATGGATTTGACTACACATTTTGATGGTGATTACGATAAAGGAACCATTCATTTAGGTCTTTACAAGAATAAAGAACTAGTTAGTATTGTTAGTTTTACACTTTCGAATTATAAAGATTTCTCAGGAATTCAGTATCAGTTGAGAGGTATGGCAACAAAAGAGGAATTTCAAGGAAAAGGAATGGGAAGAAAATTGGCAGAATTTGCCTTAAAAAAATTAAAGAGTAAAAATGCAGATGTAGTTTGGTGTCATTCTCGAATAACGGCTATTGATTTTTATTCTAAAATGAAATTTAAAAAAATTGGAGAAGTCTTTGAAATACCTAAAATTGGTGAACATATGGTGATGTTTAAAAAATTACCAGTTAAATAATTAAATATCGAGTTCCTAAAATTTTACTAATTATAACATTTTATTCATTTTAGCGTTATCGTATTATAAACAATAACAGCGAATTATGATCATTTCAGAAAAATACAGGGAAGTATTTGTAAAAGTAGTATTTGGAGTTGCTTTGATTTTATTTTTGGGAGTTGTTTTTTACTTTAATCATTAATTAAAAAAAAGCCAAGATTAATTTCTTAGCTTTCTTTTGTTTACAAGTAGCGAGAGGGGGGCACGATCCCCCGACCTCCGGGTTATGAATCCGACGCTCTAACCAACTGAGCTACCTCGCCAAATATTCCTATAAAAGTATAGCGGTTTTCCTATTTTTGGATCTTTAAAAAACGAGTTTGAAATCTAATCCGCCATTAGTTAAAAACCTTGCCATTTTTGAGTTTGCAAATATAAAAACAAATTTATTTGCTACAAGCAATACCTTAAAATATTTCTAATTTAAATTTTTTTTAAAGTAAGATATTATATATATTGCCTCAAATTATATCAATAATGTCAAACAAAGTAAAAATAGATCTTGAATTTCCTATTCATGCCTCACCAAGTTTTTTGTTTCAATACTTGTCTACTCCTGATTCATTGGGAGAATGGTTTGCAGATAATGTAAATTCTAGAGGAAAAAAATTTATTTTCATTTGGGATGATTCTGAGGAAGTAGCATTTAAATTATCTCAGAAAAACGATGTATTTGTAAAATACAAATGGGAAGAAGATGAAGACCCTGATACTTATTTTGAATTCCGTATTCAGGTAGATGCTCTAACCAAAGACGTTTCATTATTAGTAGCTGATTTTGCCGATGAAGATGAAGTAGAAGAATCTAAAATGTTTTGGGAAAATCAAGTGGCAGAATTAAAACATGTTATTGGAGGATAAAATATTTTTTTATATATACGAAAAGCCTTGATATTTCAAGGCTTTTTCAGTTTAATATACTAATAAATAAGTACAAGGTCAAAAATTTAGGTTATGATCAATTTGAATGGAGAATTAGTAGAAAATTCTAAGCTGGATTTCAACTTGCAAAAAAGGGAATTTGATTTTGCAAACGCCATAACGGATATCTTAAAATACGAAAACAAAATAGCGCATCACATTGAGGATCATTATTTTAGATTAATGTCTTCTATGAGAATGATTCGAATGAAAATTCCAGTTGATTTCACTTTAGACTATTATGAAAAACAAATTTCAAAATCTATTCCAGAACCAGAAACTAGTTGTACATACCAAATAAGGGTTGTAATATTTAGAGAAGATAGTCAATTGCTCTATCGACAATTCAATGCGATTAATTTTTTAATTGAGGCAAAGGAATTTGTAAGTGTTGAACCTAAATTTTATGAAATTGACTTGTACAAAGATTTCTATTTATTTTCTGGAATATTAGCAAATCTAAAAACCACTAATGGATTGATTTTTAATCTGGCAAGTATTTATGCATTGGAAAATGGTTTTCAAAATTGTATATTAATTAATGAAAGAAAGAATATTGTACAAGTTGTCGATTCAAATATATTTTTAGTAAAAGGTAATGAGGTTTTAACTCCTCCCTTATCGGAAGGCTGTATAAAAGGAATTATTCGAAAGAAAATAATAGATTTATTGCTTATTGATAAAAGTTATACCCTAAAAGAGATAGCTATTTCACCATTTGAATTGTTACTTGCAGATGAAGTTTTTATTACTAATTCGATGGAAGAAATACAATCTGTATCGAAATACAGGAAAAAAGTATATCAAACCATTGAGACAGAAAATATAAAAAGATTATTTATTAAAGAATTTGGCTAATTGAGGCTTGGATCTTTTGGAGCATTTGCCCATATTTGATAAATACCACCAATTTTTAACAATTCATTCTTCCAAAAATTATTATGGTTGATCTTAAATAAATTTTTAAATTTATTTTCAATAATTAACCATGAAGTTGTTAATAATTCTTCTTCGAGCTGTTTTTTACTCCATCCCGAATATCCTAGAAAAAAGCGAATATCATTTTTAGATATGATATCATCTTTAAGCAATTCGTGAACTTTGTCGAAATCACCACCCCAATATATACCATTTCCTATTTCAACACTGTCTGGAATAAGTTCAGGTATTTTATGAACAAAATAAAGATTGTCTTCAGAAACTGGTCCACCAAAATATATTGTTAAATTAGAATCTATTTCGGGTAATAGATCTTTTATTGTATGGGGTGAAGGTTTATTAAAGATAAAACCCACAGAACCAAATTCATTGTGTTCGGTAAGTAACACTATAGAACGATTGAACGAACTATCACTTAAAATAGAAGGCTCAGCAATTAATAATTTTCCTTTAGTTAGTTTTTTAGTAGTCATTATTGACATAAATATTCTGTTTAAATGTACAAAAAAATAATTAATAAAAAAATCCCCTTCAAACGAAGAGGATTTTTTAAAAGATTCAGTAAGAATATGACTAGTTTACAGAATTTTTTAATTCAGAACCTGGTTTGAATTTTACCACATTTCTTGCTGGAATTTTAATAGTTGCTCCAGTTTGAGGATTTCTACCATCTCTAGCAGCTCTTTTAGCAACTGAGAAAGAACCAAAACCTACTAATGAAAGTTTTCCTCCTTTTTTAAGTGCTCCTTTTACATTAGCCATCATTGAATCTAAAGCTTTACCAGCAGCAGCTTTTGAAATTCCTGCATCAGAAGCCATAGCTTCAATTAAATCTGATTTGTTCATAATTTAAATTTGTTTTAAAAAATTGGTTAAATATTATTTTTGCGTTTCAATAGCATAACAAATATAGATTTTATAAGGGTTTGCACAAGTTTTAGCCTTTAAAAAGTATCATTTTGTTAATAATTAGTATAAAATTGTTGATAACACCGGTTTATTTTACAAGATTATCTTTAAACCTTATAGCTATAGTCTTTATATCATTTTTGCATTTTCGCTAAATGTAAATCCATTAAGCAGGCTTATGGTATCCATTTTTCGTTTTCCGGGTAGTTTCAATTCCAGTATATCTATATACCCACTTTTTACTGCAATAAGTATCTTTTTCTTTGAAAATATAACTTTTCCTATTTCAAATTGATGCAGTTCTTCTATTTTCTCTACCTCATATATTTTAATTTCCATTTTTTGCTCCTTATTCACCAGGTAGGACCATGCAGCAGGAAAAGGACTTAAGCCTCTAATTTGATTGAATATATTGTTCAAAGTATCCAACCAGTTGATCTTACAGTTTTCTTTATCTAATTTTGGAGCAAGATAATTAGTAGTTTCAGGTTGCTCAGATAACTTATAGTTCTTACTTTTAATTAATTTTATTGAATCAATAATTAATTCACTGCCAGTATGCATGAGTTTATCATGTAGTTCTCCTGCAGTAAAGGAGTCTGGAATATTAACTTTTTTTTGAAGTAGGATAGATCCGGTATCAATATTTTCATTGATAAAAAAAGTAGTTACACCGGTTTCTTTTTCACCATTTATAATAGCCCAATTAATAGGAGCTGCCCCTCTGTATTTGGGTAATAAGGAAGCATGCAAATTAAATGTTCCCAATTTAGGCATATTCCACACTATTTTGGGTAACATTCTAAAGGCGACTACAATTTGTAAATCGGCTTCGAGTTTAGCCAGTGAATTAATAAATTGAGGATCCTTTAAATTGGTAGGTTGTAATAAGAGTAATTTTTGTTCGTTGGCATATTGTTTAACAGCAGATTGGTTTAATTTCCGACCCCTTCCTGCGGGCTTGTCGGGTGCCGTTATTACCCCCACAATTTTCAGTTTTTCTTTTAATAAAATGCTTAAAGATGCTACAGCAAATTCTGGAGTTCCCATAAAAACAATTCGTAAACTATTCATTTTGCTTCAAATTTATTTTGCGAATTTACTGCTATTGTATTTCTATCCATCAACAATTGTAAGGTTTTAATGATATTTTCTCTCTTATGATCTAGTTTGTTAATTATGTCATTTGAACTTAGTTGAGAATCAGATTTGAACATTTGCATTATTTCATTTGCAATTATTCTATAGTCTACCTTTGGGTTTGCAGACAGTTGATCAATACAAACATCACAAGTTTCACATTTTAATAAATGAGATTCTCCAAAGTATTTTAACAATTGAATATTCCTACAAATTTGGTTATTTTGAATATAATCAACTACAGATTTTGCTTTATTGATCTTGTTCTTATTTTTAAATTCTAAATTTTTAGAGATACTATTTATTATAAAATTATCATCTCGTGGTTTTAGAAAACGCATCTCTGTGTCTGAGTCTAATTTATTGTAAATGATAATATTATCATTATTTAATTTATTTAAAAGGTTAATTACTTCGGATTTAGTAAAGTTTAATTTTTTAGCAATAAACCTTTCGTCAATTGGAATAAATTGCTCAAAAGTCCCACCATAATTTCTAAGTATAATCTTTATCAGCTCATTTAGTTTAGCATTTCTTTTTTCGTAATCAAATAAGTAATTACTACTTACGATAATTTTTATTCTCGATTTTCTATTGTAATTCTTTTTGAGATCAATAATTAATTCATTTTCTAAATTGTTTAAAACCGAAAAAGTTTTTAAAATTGACAAATCGTATTTGGAACAAAAATCGGATATATTAAATGCAAAAGACTTTTCTGTACTTTCACCAATTCCTATCTGATAATAATCATGAAGTTTTATGTAGACATTTTTTGTGAATTTCGTGTCTGCGATACCTTTTTTTAAAATGTTTTCACTCTCAAAAACTGTACTGTTGTTATATAACAAAAAAGCAAAAGATTTTTTATTATCTCGACCTGCTCTTCCAATTTCTTGCATATAACTTTCTATACTATTTGGTACATTCAAATGAATAATAGCCCGAACATTTTTTTTATCTATTCCCATACCAAAGGCATTGGTTGACACCATAATAGGTGTTATTTCTTCTATCCATTTATTAAGAGCAGTTGATTTTTCTTGAGTAGTCAAACCACCATGGTAAAAGGTGCTTTTAAAATTATGACGATTTAAAAAATTTGAAATATCGATACAGCTTTTCCGGGTATTTGTATAAATAATAAGGGGTTCATTTATTTTTGACAGAAGGTTTTTTAATCTGTCTAGGATATCATCGGTATGGATTAGTTTTATATTTATATTTTTTCGATAAAATGATTGCTTAAATATTTTAACCGGCTCTAAATCTAAAATATTTATAATATCCTCCATCACTTTTGGAGTTGCAGAGGCAGAAAGAGCAATTATATTGGTTTTTGGATGTATTTCTTTGATTATAGAAATTTTTAAATAGGCCGGTCTGAAATCATGACCCCATTGAGAAATACAATGGGCTTCATCTACTGCAATGAGATTTACCTTAAGCTGACCTATTTTTTCTTGAATAAATTCAGATTGCAATCTTTCGGGTGATAAATAAAGAAATTTATACTTACCAAATTGTAAATTATCAAAGGCTGTGATACACTCATCCATATTGTATTTAGATGTTAATGCAATTGCTTGGATCCCTTTTTGCTGTAAACTATTTATTTGATCTTCCATCAAGGCAATCAAAGGTGAAATAACAATACACACACCTTCTTTTAATAAGGCTGGTAGTTGAAAACAAACAGATTTTCCGGCACCAGTGGGCAATAGTGCTATTACATTCTCGTTTGTAATTACCTTGTTTATAATTTCTTCCTGATTTGTACGGAAGTTTATATGACCCCAATATTTTTCTAAAATGCTATGTACATTGGTCATTTTAAGATTGAATTGTATTTAGAATAAAACGAACTCTTTCTAAAACACTACCTATTGGAACTTCAACGATATCATAATTTAATCGAAGGTAGGTTTTTTTTAAATGATTATAAATGGCTAGAGACTGTTCATAACTTTCATATCTCTCATTGTCTGTTGCGTAAATCTCTTCCCATGGTGGCATCATAAATACCTTAGAATACCTATGTTTATTGCTTATATCAATATATTTTTTCGGATAAGTAACGCCTAAATAGTTCATATATCCGTGCACATCAGGAATGCCTCTGTCAAAGAAAATCATTTCCTTATTTTTTTCATTGGCATCTAAATATTGTTTTTTGCGTCCGTCGAGTAAAAGCTGACTAAATAACAAGGGTTTCTTTAAAAATAACTGATCGATGCCTTTTTTTTTCGCATTCAAGGTTATTTCTCTAGAAATTTCAGGCATGCAGGTGTATTTTAATTTGGTTAATTCTTCAATAATAGTTGATTTTCCCGTACCAGGTCCACCAGTTATAACAATTTTTTGCTGCATGAGAATATAAAATTACTCTTTAATAAAAAATTCAAAATTAAGAAAATAATAATTGTAAATTTGTGCACTTAATTTAACATAAAATTAAAATGAGTAAGGAATCTGATTTTTATAAGAAATTAAAACTTAGTTTGGAGGAAACTACTTCTTTTCCAACTGAATATATGTATAAATTTATTATTCCGACAAGCAAAGAAAAATTTGCAATGATTGAGAGTATATTTAATAACTTAGGTGCGGTAATTAATTCAAAATTATCTAAAAATGATAAATATACGAGTTTGACAATTTTGGTACAGATGAATTCTTCAGATGAAATAATAGTAAAATATAAGGAAGTTTCAAAAGTAGAAGGAGTAATTTCTTTGTGATATTTTTAACAGTCGAAATAAAAAATAAAAAATATTTTTGGGCTTCGTAACCTAGCCGGATAAACGTAATATATGAAATTGAATAAGCTTATTGTATTTACCTTGTTTTTAATTGTTTTTGGAGTAAATGCCCAAGAAACTGATGAAGTTCTTTTTACAATTGATGGAGAAAATGTTTTCACTTCAGAATTTATGAGAGTTTATCAAAAGAATAAGGATATTATTATTGATAATGATAAAAAGGACTTTGATTCTTATTTTGACCTTTTTGTTGATTTTAAATTAAAAATAAAAGAAGCAAAAGATTTAGAATATGACACTTTATCTAGTTATAAGAATGAGTTGATTAAATACAGAGAACAACTTATTTCTCCTTATCTACAAGATCCAAAAGCAACCGAATCTTTAATTGTTGAGGCTTATGATCGAACCATAAACGAGGTTAATGTAAGCCATATTTTAATAAAAGTCAATCCAAAGGCGAAACCAAAAGACACTTTGATCGCTTTTCAAAAAATAACTACTGCACGAAAAAAAATAATAAGTGGGACTCCTTTCGAAAAAGTTGCAATACAATTTTCTGAAGACCCATCGGCTAAAACAAACAAAGGAAATCTTGGCTATTTCTCGGCGTTTTCTATGGTGTATAATTTTGAAGATGCTGCTTATAACACAGAAGTGGGAAATATTTCAAAACCATTTAGAACCCAATATGGTTACCATATTATTAAGGTAAATGATAAAAGAAAATCTTATGGGGAAATTGAAATAGCCCATATCATGGTGAAGAATAAGGAGAAAGACTCAAGTTACTCTAAAGATAAGATTTTCGATATATATAAAAAATTAGAACAAGGAGATGATTTTTCAATTATTGCGCAAGAACATTCCGACGATCAAAGTTCAGCAAAAAAAGGAGGTAAGTTGCCAAAATTTGGTACAGGAATGATGATTAAATCGTTTGAAGAAGTTGCTTTTAATTTAAAAGAAGAAGGAGATTTCTCTAAACCGTTTCAAACACAATACGGTTGGCATATTTTAAAGCTCTTGAAAAAATATCCAATAAAAAGTTTCGAAGAACTTCATGATAATCTGGAGAGTAAGATAAAGAATGGCAGCCGATCTAAATATGTTGAAAAAGCCTTTGCAAAAGAGCTTTCTAAATCGTACACTATAATTATTAATAAAGAAACTTTATCTTATTTTTATACATCAGATAATAATTTAAAAAAATCAAATAAAACGATTTTAACTATTGATAATAAGATATTTACGGCAAATGATTTTTATAATTTTGAACTTGAAAACAAAAATAAAAACATGGTAGAATTGTTTGATTTGTTTAAAAATAAAAATGTAATAAATTACTATAAAGAACATCTCGAAGAAACTAACCATGATTTTAAACTTATTTTCCAAGAATATAAAGATGGCCTTTTGTTGTTTGAATTGTTGCAAAAAAAAATATGGGATAAATCGGAAAAAGATTCTGTTGGTTTGAAAAATTATTTTAATAAAAATAGAGATAATTATACTTGGAAAAAACGTGGAGATTTAACAATAGCAAGTTGTACGGTTAATGAAAAGGCGGTTTTAGTTAAAAATTATTTGGATGAAGGTAAATCAACTGAAGAGATAAAAGAATTATTAAATGAAGGGGCTACCATTCATGTTCTTTTTAGCAGGGGTACCTTAGAGGAGGGAAGTAGTAAATTGCCGGAAGGTTATGTTTTTGACCATGGTGTGTCTCAAATTTATAACGATAAAGACAAACAATTTACAATTATTAGGGTCAATTCAATAATTGAACCCAAAAATAAAGAACTGAATGAAACAAGAGGTCAGGTTGTTAATGACTATCAAAATTATTTAGAGAAAAAATGGATAAAAAGTCTCCATAAAAAGTATAAATTAAAAATAAATAATACAGAAGTAAAAAGACTTAAAAATCTAATTAATAATTTATAATGAAAATTATAAGCGGATATATTCTATTGATATTTATTTTATTGTCTTGTGAGAAAGATGACAAAAAAGTAAATGCAATTGCACGAGTTTATAATAATTATTTGTACCAAGAAGATTTAAATAAAAAAATCCCTAAAGACCTTACAAAATCAGATAGTGTTTTATATAGAAATAATTTTATAAATAATTGGGCTACAGAACAATTGTTGTTGGAAAAGGCGAAGATTAATGTGGAGAGCGAAAATGAAGAGATAGAGAATTTGGTAGAGACCTATAAAAGAGAATTATTAATAGACAGATACAAACAAGCATTACTTCTACAAGAATTGGATACTGTAATTACGGAAGTTGATTTGGAAGAATACTATAATAAAAACAAGAATATTTATAAACTAAATGAAGATTTGATTCAGTTAAGGTATATTCATTTTAGTAATGATCTTAGTGATAAACAGGAAATTATAGAATTGTTTAAATCAAATTCTGAAGAAGATTTAAATATTTTGATCGATCGGGAATTAGAATTTAACTCTTTTAACTTTAATGACAGTATTTGGATTAGGTATAAAATAGCAGAAATGAAATTGCCAATTTTAAAAAATAGTAAAAAAATAAAAAAAGGTCAATATATCGAAAAAGAAGATTCATTAGGAGTATATTTGGTGGCTGTAAAAAATATGTCATATAGAAATGATATTGCTCCAAAAAGTTATGTTGTACCTACCATAAAACAGATGATATTACATAGAAGGAAATTGGAATTAATGAAAGAGATTGAGCAAACTATTATAAATGATGCAATTAATAACAAACAATTTGAACAATATTGAAATGATAAAGAATATTTTAATAATAGCAATTTTAACTTTAGGCTTTCATGCTGAAGCTCAGGAAAAAGTGAAAATTGATGGTGTAGCAGTAGTGGTGGGAGATAATATTGTACTAGATTCTGAAATTGAAGCTTTTAAGCAAGAATTATTGCAGCAAAGTGGCGGTAAATTGGAGATCTCAGATTGTGAGATGTTAGAGCAAATAATGAATAGGAAACTGCTGGCACATCATGCCGTAATTGATAGTATTGTGGCTAGCGAGGCAGAGGTCTCTCAAAATGTACAACGTAAAATCAGTTATTTCAAACAACAGTTGGGCTCTACCGAAAAATTATTAGATTTTTATGGTTTCGACAAAATGAAAGACCTTACTGAAGAATTAAATAGAGTAGAGAAAGAATCGCTTTTAATTTCTAAGATGCAACAAGAATTAACAGCAGATATAGATATTACTCCGGAAGAAGTAAAGAGGTATTTCAAGAGTTTAGAAGATGAAGATAATCTACCGGAAATAGGAGCTGAAATTGAATTGGCCCAAATTGTTTTGGATGTCAAATCTGGTCCAGAAGAAACGAAAAGAGTGATAGATCGATTGAGAGAAATCAAAAAAGAAGTTGAAGAAGGGGCTAATTTTAAGATGAAAGCCATTTTGTATTCAGATGATCCGGGTGTAGTAGAAAATAGTGGTTTTTACACCATAGAAAGAAATAGCCCTTTTGTTAAAGAATTCAAAGAAGCAGCCTTTAGCCTGGAGGAAGGTGAAATTTCTGAACCTTTCCAATCTGAATTTGGCTATCACATTTTGATGCTTGAAAAAGTAAAAGGTAAGCAAAGAGATGTGAGGCATATTTTAATGCAGACCAAAGTAGGGGATGACGCAAGAGATAATATATTAGACTCATTAGAAACGCTAAGAAACAAGATATTGAAATTAGAAATTGGTTTTGATGAAGCTGTTTTAAAATATTCAGATGATAAAGATACAAGACAAAGTAAGGGAGTGATAATGAATCCTGTTTCTGGCGATTCACATTTTGATCTAACGAATTTAGATCCCGATTTGTATGCAAAAGTTAGTTTCTTAAAAGCTGGTGAAATAAGTCGTGTTTTTTATGAAGAAACCAGACAAGGAAAAAAAATGTATAAAATGTTAATGGTAAAGAGTAGAACAGATTCTCATATAGCCGATATCAATGCAGATTATGTGAAAATTCAGGATTTGGCTTTACAAAAGAAGAAAAAAGAGTCAATAGAGAAGTGGGCAAATGAAAAAATAAAAGAAACTTATGTAAAAATTAATGAGCGGTACAAAGATTGTGATTTTAAAAGTAACTGGACTAAAAAATAGAATGTACCATGTCTGACGTAGCAAAAATTAATAACCTGGTAAGTGATTTCAATATTTTAAAAAAGGAAATAGCCAAAGTAATTATTGGTCAGCATGATGCTGTAAACCATGTATTGCTTTCTATCCTTTGCGGAGGTCACTCTTTGTTAATTGGTGTTCCCGGATTGGCTAAAACATTATTGGTAAATACCGTAGCAGAGGCTTTAGGGCTTGATTTTAAAAGAATTCAGTTTACACCAGATTTGATGCCTTCAGATATTTTAGGAAGTGAGATTTTGGATGAGAATCGAACATTTAAATTTGTAAAAGGACCTATTTTCTCAAATATCATACTTGCAGATGAGATCAATAGAACACCACCAAAAACACAAGCCGCTTTATTAGAAGCCATGCAGGAAAAATCGGTTACCATAGCCGGTCAGCATTTTAAATTGGATTTACCTTTTTTTGTATTGGCAACACAAAACCCTATAGAACAAGAGGGTACTTATCCTTTACCGGAGGCTCAATTAGATAGATTCATGTTTTCTATATACCTTAATTATCCAACATTTGAAGAAGAAGTTCAGGTTGCAAAAAACACTACAAATGATGAAGATGTGAAGGTGAATACAGTCCTTACTTCGCAAGATATAATTAACTACCAACATCTTATCAGGCGTATCCCAATTGCAGATAATGTTGTTGAATACGCGGTTAATTTAGCTGCAAAAACAAGACCTGAGTCTAATACTGCACCCGAAATAGTAAAAAATTATATCGACTGGGGAGCAGGTCCAAGAGCTTCTCAAAACCTGGTGTTGGCGGCAAAAGCTTATGGAGCCATTAAGGGCAAGTTTTCACCAGATATTGAAGATGTGCAATCTGTAGCTGCAGGTATTTTACACCATAGAATTGTAAAAAATTACAAAGCAGAGGCAGAAGGGATAACTGAAATCAAAATTATAAAATCACTTTTATAATAATATTCATTGGGTTAATAAGGTTTAAATGTTGAAAAGTTGTAAAGTTATAATGTAAAAGAATTATTATTCTCTTCTATCTTATATCTTCTTGAA
>VAPK010018804.1_pt1 | contig 20828 bp, 14 predicted proteins | sample 3395031 | NCBI WGS metagenome assembly VAPK01 (sample SAMN08290443, study PRJNA428436) | hydrothermal vent metagenome | isolation source: Deep-sea hydrothermal vent chimney 1 | place: Pacific Ocean: Juan De Fuca Ridge
ACATGACATTTTAAACATTTACCAGCTATATTATTATATGCTTGAAGTGCTTGTGTTGCATCACCATCCGCGAAACGAGCTTCTATATCTTCTGCTTTCTTTTTTATTCTTTTTTGTATTTTGTTTGTCATTCTCAAATCATTTTGAAGCCATTTTTCATAAATATCTTTATTGTTTACCTCTGCATCAATAGGTCGTATTTTAACAATAGTCTCTTTTAAAGACTTTGTTCCAGCTTTTACAATATCAATATTATTATAGAAAAATCCTGACTGTATATCTTGCATAGCTTGTGCCATTTTTTGCATATCTAGTATCCTGTCACCCTGTGTATAGCCTTCTGCTAAAGCAAAAGTAGCTGTCAATATTAATCCAAATATTAGTTTTTTCATGATCTATTCCTTTATTTATTAATCTTTCACATTGTAACAGATTAACTTTAATAAAACAGTTTCATTGATAAACATCATAAAGTATAATTACTTTTTTTTATATTATTTAAGTTTTATTTCAAATACTTAGTGCTAAGATTGGGTTATCTTAACTAATAAAAGGATTGAAAGATGAAAAAAACCGTTATATTATGTGTAGCTGCTGCTGCATTAATGACAAGTGCTCAGGCAGATTTTAGTTTTGGCGATATGTTCAAAGATATGAAAGAAGCAGCTATCAGCATGAGTAAAGATGCTAAAGATTCTGTAGAGTCTATGAAAGATGGTGCTGTTGAGACAAGTAAAAGTGCTGAAAGAACAGTAACTAACGTAAGTAAAGATGCTAAAGATTCAGCAGTAAAAGTATCTGACGATCTTAAAACAGCTGAAATCTCAACAACTAAAGATGTAAGAGATTCTGTAGTTGAAGTCGCAGAAGATACAAAAGATTCTATTACTAACACAACAAAAGATCTTAAAGATAGTACAACTATAGCTTCTAAAGATATGAAAGATTCTGTAGTTGCTGTCTCTAAAGATACTAATGATGCAGTTAAGACTGTTTCGAATGACAGTAGAGATTCTGTAAAAACCGTTTCAAACGATATGGATGATGCAACTAAAACTGTTTCTGATAATGTAAATGATTCTACTAAAACTGTATCAAATGATACAAGAGACTCTGTAAAAGATGTTTCTGACAATGTAGGTGACAAAACACTTTCATCTGATGAGTATGCTGAATATCTAAGACTTAAAGCTGAAGCTAAAAAATAATTTAAGACTTCTTATTCTTAAAAAGCTACCAGTCACTTTTGGTAGCTTTTCACTTTTACTGATTAAAAATCATAATTTTAATTTATTTTATATATAAACTTTATGCTATCCTAATATATTAAGATAAATTGTTAAAGGATATTCATGAATAGATTAAAAAAAGTAACTCTTCTGACTCTAATGCTCTTTATACCTTCACTACTTTTAGCAACAACCCCCCAAACAATCAACATTACTGCAACTCCACAAAAAGAGACCCTTGCCGTATTTTATACCATTGAGGGAGATATAGAAAAGAAGTTTAATGCTATAGTAGAAACAAAGTTAAAAACCATAGGTTTCAACATCACAGACCCACACAAAAGAGTTAATGATCATTATAAAGAGAAGTATGGCTCAACCACTTTAGATGTGCTTAGTTTTATGTCTGTCGTTAACGACAATAATATTTTGCCTCTTTTAAACATCGATCCACGTATTGCAGCATTCTCTCCATTCAATATGCTTATACATAAAAGACTTGATGAGAAAAATACACATGTGGGTCACCTCATGCCTGAAGCTATCTTAGACATGATAGGCATAGAAGACGTCAAGGTAAGATCAGAGTTTATTGCTGCACTTAAGCCTCTTGATGAAATGCTAGAAAAAGAGCTTTCAGCAGATGGAGCGAAAGTAACAAAAAGCTATACATCATATAAAAAACTTCCAAAAAAAAGAATGATAAACTTTGAGTTTGAGTTTAAAATACCTGAAGATATTGATGATTTCATAGATGAATTCCAAGAGGAGTTTGAAGATGCATTTATAGCCAAAGAGTATCTTATTGCTGGTTATCATAACTTTATGGAGAGTAGTGACAATGCAAAAGAGATACTTAAAGATTATGATGCCTTTTGGACATATTCACTCTGTCACCTAGAGTTTTCATACAACATGTTTGACAACAAAAATGCACATCCTGAAGCTGGTCTCTTTGCTCCATGTTCCATGTATATGTACATTAAAAAAGGTTCAAATAAACTAGTCATTGGTATGCCAACACTGGTTAACTGGTCAGATACTCTAGGCATTGAAGATGAAAAAAGAGTAGGACTTGTTCAAAAACTTGACAAAGAGATACCTGAAATTTTAACTTCTCTTGGCATGAAAACTATGGCGAATATCAATCCTTTAACAGTAAAGGTAGAGAAAAAAGAAGGGGTAGTCAAAGCTACTCCTACTACTGAAAGACAAGAGATAGTATCAGATATACCAAAAGAGACTCTTGCCATATTCTACACATTTGAGGGAGATATACAAAAACCATTTAATGATATTATGGAAAATAAATTAAAAAGTATTGATTTTTATACTTCTGATCCACATAAACGAGTCAATGACCAGTATGAAAAGAAATATGGATCAACCACACTTGACGTACTTAGCTTTATGCCTATTGTTAACGATAGGGAGATCTTACCACTTTTAAATATCGATCCACGTATAGCAGGATTCACTCCTTTTAATATGCTTATACATAAAAAACTTGATGAGAAAAATACACAGGTAGGTCACTTAGCACCTACAGCAATTTTAGATATATTAGGAATTAAAGATAAAACTGCAAGAGCAAAATTTATAGCACACTTAAAACCATTAGATGAAAAAATAGAAGCTGAATTTAAAGCAAAAGGGTTAAAGTTTACAAAGTCTTACCTTCCATACAAGAAACTTACACAAAAAAGAATGATCAATTTTGAATATGAATTTGAGAGACCTGAAGATATTGATGATTTTATTGATGAATTTCAAAACAAATTTTCGCTTGCCTTTATGGACAAACAATATCTTATCGCTGGATACCATAACTTTATGTATGATCTAGATGATGCGGAAGAGATACTAGAAGGGTATGATGCTTTCTGGGTCTATTCTCTCTGCCACTTAGAGTACTCTTACAATATATTTGACAACAAAGCTGCACGTCCTGAAGCAGGACTATTTGCTCCATGTTCTATGTATATGTATATTAAAAAAGATTCAAACAAATTGGTCATTGGTATGCCAACATTAGCTAATGTGTTAGACACTTTAGATATTACAGATGAAAAAAGAGTAGAATACATACATAGACTAGATAGAGAGATACCTGAAATATTAATGGCACTTGGCATGAATGCCGTCACAAACGTCAACCCTTTAACTCAAACACCAACAGCTATTGAAATGAAAAGAGAAGTACCTAAAGTATTTGTTAAGAAAAAGGTTGAAGTAGAAAAAACCAAGATCGAAACAAAGCCTGCTCCAGTTACTGCTACTGTAAAAAAAGAGGAAGTAAAAGCATCTGCTCCAACTGCCCCAAAAGTACAGAGTATTAAATCAAATGGTAAAGTAATTAATATAATCATTCCTAAACCACCAAAGCCACCAGCAGTCATAAAAATCAATACAATCAATGGAAGCTCTATCAATACCTCTAGAGCAATCAAGTTTTCAAAACGTGTGCCACCAAACTATATACCACCCGAACAACGTATAAAAGAGGTTAAACCACAAAATACAAATATAAATATTGGTGAAGCTACAAATGGAAAAGTTTCTGCCTATCTAAGAGGTAGATTTATGGAGGTTGATGAAGCCAAAACAAAACTCAAAGAAGCTGGTTTTGAAGTTATTACTGCAACACCTGTTAATAAAAAAGGTAATCTTATATCTATTGTTTTTACAGACAAAGTATTGGTCAAAATGGCAAGTAAAACGAACAGGGGCTTTGGTGCATCACTACGTCTTCTAGTCAATAAAAAAGACAACCATATCAGTATCACAAACCCACTCTATCTAGCCAAAGCATTCATGCAAGATAATTATGATGAAAAAACAGCCAAAGATACTTTAGCCAAGATCACTTCTATTTTTACAGGTCTGCTGAATTCAAAAGATACTTTAAAGTTCCAACTTTTGCCTAAGTATCAGTTTATGAATGGTATGCCTCATTATGAAGATATGACTGTTGTTGCCAGAGGAGACAATCTTTTATCAAAAATTAAAAACAATAAAAAAGTTCTCTTCATACAAAAACTAGAAAATGGCTCAACTCTTATAGGTATAAAACTAGGAAAAAGGACCAATAAATTTATAGGAAGGATTGGTACGAATAATGCTGGATTGTTACCATACCCAGTTCTTATAGAAGATGGTGAGGCAAAGATACTAGACCCAAAATATTATATCTCAGTTATGTACCCACTACTACAAATGTCAGAATTCATGACTATTGCTACTGTACCTGGTGCAATTGTGAAAGATTGTGAGAAAGTATTTAAATAAGAAGTTTGTAGGATGCGTTTGTAACGCACCCTATTTTGCTTTTTCTAAGTATTTTCCCTCAACTGTATCTACAACAATTTTTTGACCTTCAAGGATAAAGAATGGCACTTGTACCACAGCACCAGAATCAAGTGTTGCTGGTTTTTTACCACCTTGTGAGTCACCTTTGAAGTTTGGTGGTGTTTCGACTACTGTAAGTGTGATAGTCTGTGGAATCTCCACTGAGATTGCTTTACCACTGTGAAATAATATCTCAGCTTCCATACCATCTATCATATAATCAAATGTATCTTTACCTACTTGCTCATGTGTGAGTCCTATTTGATCAAATGTAGTTGTATCCATAAATTGAAGAAACTCACCATCATCATAAAGGTATTGCATTGTTTTTTGCTCTAACTCTGGCACATCAAATTTATCTCCAGCATGAACTGTTTTTTCTATCACTTTTCCTGTTTGAAGATTTTTGATTTTCATACGTACAAATGCTGCACCTTTTCCTGGCTTTACATGATGTGCTTCTACTACCCTATAAGGATTTCCTGTTACCTCAAGTCTCGCACCTTTTTTAATGTCACCCATTCCAATTGTAGCCATTTTTAGTCCTTAAAAATTAATTGAATGATTATAGCAGATGCTTGGTTAAAAACATTGTAGTGGCACCCTTTTTATGGGTGCCAAGAAGAAGATTATTTAGTAATCGAAATATTATCTTGATGAGCATCTGAGACTGCATCAAAATTCATCGCTTTGGAATTATCCATAAGAACAGGAACAAATAACAATGAAACAAACACAGCAGCAACTGTACCAGAGATGAGTGCCACTCCAAGTCCACCAAATACTGGATCACTTGCAAGTAGTGCAGAACCTAAGATGATGGCAACAGCAGTCAAGGCAATAGGCTTTGCTCTAGTTGCAGCAGCAACAGCAATGGCTCTACGTTTCTCCATACCATGAAACTCCATCAAAGACTTAGCAAAGTCTATGAGTAGAAGTGAGTTCCTTGAGCTGATACCTATGAGTGCAATAAACCCTATGAGAGAAGTTGCTGTCAAGAAGAATGTCTCATTAGTAAAGAAATTTGCTACCCAGTGTCCTACAATCACACCAATAAGCGAGAGAAACGAACCAAGCAAGACAATGCCTGCAATAGCATAACTCTTATAGTAAATTACCAACAATAAGAATATCAATATAAGAGCAGAGATAAATGCACCACCCAGATCTCTAAACGTATCTAACGATACTTTCATCTCACCATCCCAACGCAAGAGAAATTTCTCTTTTGTCTTTTTATCTGTTAAATGAAGATCGAACATATAAGTTGTGATACCTGGTTCTTTTTCTACTTCATACTCTTTGGCAAACTCTTCGAGCATTACGTCGCGTGCTTCCAAGAGTGGATATAGTTGAGAAACCATATCTGTCTCTGCCAATACGTTTACCATACGCGAAAGATTTTTATGCATGATCATTGGACTTGAATCAACTTTACGAAGTGTGACCACCTCACTCATAGGAACCATCATCCCTTTCATATTCATAAGATTTAGTGAAGAGAGTTTGCTTTGAAGGGCATTTTCTTTTTGTGAATAGAGACTTTTACTTCCTTTTTCCAAAATCAAGAACATAGGTATTTGATCTGGAGAATTTTTAGAGTTTTTGTGTGCTATAACCATACCCTCAAATGCAAGATACAAGATATTATTGACTTGTTTTACACTCAAACCAGATCTTGCTATCTTCTCTTTATCTGGGATTAGTTCATACTTAGAAAAGATTTCATCTGCCATGATATCCACATCTACTAAACCTTCTGTTTTAGTCAATATTTGTGCTACTTTTGTCGATATGGTTCTTACTTTTTCTAGATTTTCACCATGTACTTCAACAACAATAGATGCAAGTGTCGGAGGACCAGAAGGCTGCTCTACAAACTTAATGTTTGTTCCAAGAAGTTTTGGCAGGCAAGCTTCTTTAATAATAGGTCTAAGACGTTGTACCATTAAAAAAGATGGTTCATCTCTATGATGTTTATCTGTTAAGTTTACTGATATCTCTGAAACATTTTCTGTATTTTTCATAGCTGCACCCTTAACAAGTCCAGCATAATCTAAAGGAATACCTTGCCCATAAAAGAGTTCAATATTTTTCACTTCTTTCTCTTTTTTAAGAAAATCAACTACACAAGTGCTTATATTTTTTGTCTGCTCCACCGAAGAGCCCGCAGGAGTATCTATATAAACAGAAAATGTATTGGCACTTTTACCTGGAAGCATTTTTGCTAGTACCATTTGAGTAGGAAACATCATCAATGAACCAAAAAAAGCTAAAACAGTGAGCAAAACAACAAGTGTTTTTTTAGACCTTTTATCTAAAATATTATAAATTAATACTTCAAGTTTACTCATTATTTGCCTCCTTTTTCATCATGATGTCCATGTTCAGGCTTCTTTAGTAACTTTAGACTCAAATAAGGTGTAAATATATAAGCTACAAATAGTGAAGCAACAAGTGCCACAGGTACATTGTATGGGATAGGCTTCATAAATGACCCCATCATCCCTCCAACAAATGCCATAGGTACCATCGTAAGAATAATAGCCAAAGTTGCTATGTTTGTTGGAGCCCCTATCTCATCTGTTGCCTCTATAAGAATTTCACCCATCTCTTTGTCTTCAACTCCATGACTATGCAAATGCCTATGGATATTTTCGATAACAATGATAGCTGCATCAACAAGAAGTCCTAAGGAGAGTAGTAGTGCAAAAAGAGTAATCCTGTTCATGGTTTGCCCTGTCATCCATGCAGTAAAAAGTGTTACTGCCAAAATAGCAGGAACAGAGAAAGTAACGATAATAGACTCTCTCCAACCCAAAGCGAAGACAAGCATAAGAGCAATAATTATAATGGTAATCATAAGATGATGCATCAACTCATTTACTGCCTCATTTGCCCTCTCACCATAGTTTCTACTTATCAGATACCCTACACCAACTTTACTAAACTCTGCCTCATACCCCTTTAGAACTTCAACTACATCTTCTGCAACAAATACAGCATTAGTCCCTGCAAGTTTAGCTACAGTCATAGTGATTTGATTTTTCTCTTCACTCAAAGTTGTAGAGTTGGCATCTTCTTGCAATAATATTTTAGCTGTTTTAAAATTTTGAATATCCAAACCATTTCTAACCTCTGCTACATCTCTCAAATAGATAGGTGAACCCATATATTGTGCAACAATCACAGAGCCTACATCTTCTACACTTTCTATAGCATTTTTTACGCCAAATACTACAAGCTTATTATCTACAGTTCTTCCTTTTACACTAGGAACATCTACTGCAACAGACTGAACTGCTTGCATAATTTGACCCAATGAGAGGTGATAAGCCGAGAGCTTCCCCATATCAACTTCAATATTATACTGAGCTTTTCTAGCACCTTTGAGTGTTGTCTTTGCTACAGCTTCAACACCATTGATCTTCTGCTGTACCTTTCTTACCATTTTAAAAAGGTTTACTTCATCTATACTGCTACCAGTTTTAGGATAAAATGCCACCGTGATAATAGGTATATCTATATCTATATCAAAAGGTTTAATGAGTGGCTGCATTACCCCTTTTGGCATCAAGTCCATATTTTGCATTACTTTATCGTAGAGTTTTAAGTTAGAGTCTTCCCTATTTTCTCCAATATAATACATAACACTAACCACACCGTAGTTGTCAAAAGCTGAACCATAAACGTGTTCAATACCTTTGATCTCTCTAAGTTTTCTCTCCAAAGGTTTTATAATGACATTCTCTATCTCTTTTGGGCTTGCTCCTGGCATCGCTACTATAACTCCACCACCAGAGATAGCGATCTGAGGATCCTCTTCTCTTGGCATTGTGCCTAGTGCCAAATAACCCATAAGCAGCAAAAAAGCTCCCAATACTGCTGTTAAAGGATTACGCAAAAAACCTTTCGCCAATTTACCTGCTACATCTGTAACTTGATATTCTTTCTTTTCTACCATAGTTACTACTTGATAAGGATTTTGGCATACATGCCAGGATAGACAGAGTAACCTTTAGAATCAAACTGCATCTTAATCTTAAACTTATGCGTCATAGGATTTGAACTAGGGATAATGGAAGTGATCTTACCAGTAGTTACAAAACCTATAGATGGTATTTCAACACTAACTTCTTTTTCTAGGTTAATATATTTAAGTTGTGTTTCTGAAATTTCTGCAACTATTTTTAAACGACTCAAATCAGTAAGAATAACTGCTGGCATACCAGGAATTGCCATTTCACCTTCGTTTAATTTTTTAGAAACTATCACACCATCGTTAGGTGCTTGGATTTTAAGATAATTATACTGATTCAATACTTCTTCTTTTTTTGCCTCTGCCTGCTTTACTTGTTCTTCAGCTATCCTAACCATATCTTTAAGGTTTTTTGCTGCAAGTTGAAGTGTCTCTAGTTCATACTTTGAAACCATTTTTTTTCTATAAAGTCTTTCATGTCTTGCAAGATTTGTAAGTACATTATTGTATTGATTTTTATTCATTTGAAGAGCTAATCTTGCTTGAGAAATACCAAGATCAACTTGCCTCTCTGCTGACTCTATCTCTTTGGAGTCGATCTCATAAAGCAACTGTCCTTTTTTGACAATATCCCCTTCACTAACAGCCATATTCTTCACATAACCCATATAACGGCTTGTCATCATTTTTTGATTATCTGAAACAACTGATCCGCTTAAGTTTATCTCTATTGCACCTGCTGATGTTAATAGTGTTATGATAATAGTTATAATGATTTTTCTCATGATTTTTCTCCTTTGCTTGTATTATTTTCTTCTATTGGCTTTACTACTTTTTTAATATTATAAACACTTGCACTCTTTTGTTTATTTATAAGTGCTTCTAATTCAAATATCTTGGTATTACGACTATTTTTAGCTGTTAAGAGTTTTAAGAGAACTTCTAGCTCCTTAGACTGCTTTATAAGTACATCAGAGATAGAAACCATTCCTTCTTTATATCTTGCTCTATAATTCTCATACACTTTTTTAGCAAATTTTAACTGCTTTTTATAATTTTGAATATCAGAATTTGCACTTAAAACTTCTGTCTTTAATTTTTTCGATTTAAGAGCTATACCCTTCTTTGCCAACTTTACCTGATCATTTACCATCAAATAATTTACTTTAGCCTTTTCAAGATTTGCAGCATCAATACCACCATTAAAAAGATTCCATTTTAGCTGTACGCCAACAGTATATGAATCTTTATCAAAAAACTCATTCCAAAGTGTGTTATCTGCAGATCCATACTCCGCAAAGGCTCCAACTTCTGGACGAAAGTTTGCTTTTTCAACATTGAGTGCCATTTGCGTAATTTGTAATCCTAAAAGTGCTTTTTGAATATCAATATTATTGGCTTCAAGACTTTTTTTACTAACATGTGGCATAGGTGCCATATCATTCATTTTTTTAATCGAACTTACACCTGTATTTAATAAAAAGGAGAGGAACTGATAGGCTAAATCTTTATTTAGTTTCGCCTGGTTGTACATACTTTTAGCTTCTGCTTTACGTGCCTGTACTTCAAGAAGGTCTATATTTTGTGCATATCCTTCTTTTTGCATATTTCTTACAATTGATTCTAGTTTAACAATATTACGAATAATTTTAGAAAGATTTGAAATATAATGCTCTACTAAAGAGATATCATAAAATGCTTTTTTAGTTTGAAATATCTTCATATTAAGAAGTTTTTGTGTATCAAACTTACTCATACGATGCAAAGAGTCTGTAATGCGTCCGTACTCTGTTAGTTTTCCACCAGTATAAAGAGGGAGCATATAAGAGAATTTTGTTTGAAAATGATTTCTTGATCCTGGATAATTTAAATCATTTGGCTTAAGAGAGAGAAGTCCACTCATATCTGCTGGCATTTGCCCCTGAGATGCACCTCCAATAGCTTGACCTAAAGGTGTTAAAAAGTCACTAAACCCAAAATCTCCAAAGTTTGCTTCTCTACTCTGAAGTTTAAATCCAAAAACATTTCCAGCATCATTAGAACGCATACCCTTAAGAGTTACATCCAATTTACCATAATTATGTCCTTTGGCTGCTTTTGCCTCATATGCTTTCATTTGTTCGTTAAAACGAGCTATTTTTAATTCTAAATTATCTTTTTTTAATATATTAATTGCATGATTAAGTGTTAGGTTCTTCATTCCCGCAAAAATAGGCAAAGAGACAATCAATAAAAAAAGTATTATTCTAGTAAACATATATAGTACACTCCTAAGATAAAAATATATTATAGCACAAGATATAACAGCACGGTGTGCTACATATTGTATTAACGCGATTATATCCAATTGAATTTAATTTAATGATTAAAAACATCAGTTTCTATCAATTATTTTGAATATTTAAATTATGGTGAGGGTGAGGTAGGAAAACTACCTCTAGTACAGAATTTAATTAAAGTGTTGCGTGACTCACACTTATACATGCTTCAAGTGATGACAGCTCATCTAGCACTTTTTTAGAGATCTGTCCATCTACACGAACAACTGCCAATGCCTGCTGTTTACTGTCTCTTCCTAATCTAAAGTCAGAGATATTTAAATCATTACTAGCCATAATATGACCCACATCACCAATAACACCTGGTGTATCTGTATTTCTAAAGAAGATCATTGTACCTTTAGGCTCAACATCCAAGATATAATCATCGATCTCTATGATCCGCTGAACAGTATCATCAAATACTGTACCCTCTATAGAGATAGTACCTTCAGATGTCGTAAGTTTAATACCTACTTTATTTGTAAATCCACTATTATTTGGATTTACTTCTTTTGTAATCTCAATACCACGTTCTGCAGCAACAAACTCAGCATTTACATAGTTTACTTGATCACCTAAAGACTCAGTAAGCACTCCTACAGTAGCAAATGTCCCCATAGATTCTATATGATCAGAAACAGGACCCTCTGTCATCACTTTAATAGATTTTACCGCAGATTTGGTAATCTGAGCAGACATATGTCCTATTTTTTGAATTAGTTCAAGGTATGGTCTTACAAAATCAGGTAACTCATTCTCTTTGATAGGCAAATTAAGTGCATTTGGATATGAGATACCTTTTGCAGCAGCTATTGCATTTTCTGCTGCTTGAATAGCAATATTACGTTGTGACTCTTTTGTATTGGCCCCTAGGTGTGGTGTAACTGTTACATTATCAAGATCAAGCAGAGGATGATCTGTTGCAGGCTCTTTGTTAAATACATCAATCCCTGCCATAGCTATCTTACCAGACTTCAAACCTTCTAAAAGAGCATCTTCATTATAAAGACCACCTCTTGCACAGTTAATGAGTATAACACCATCTTTCATTTTAGAGATCTCTTCAGAGCCTATCATGCCAACAGTCTCTTGATTTTTAGGTGTATGAATAGTGATAATATCACATGCTAAAATATCTTCAAAGTTTTTTGTATAAGCAACATCAACATCTGTAGCTTTACTTGGATCAATGTAAGGGTCATAAGCAAGCACATCCATTTCAAATGCTTTTGCTCTTTTCCCCACTCTTGAGCCAATGTTACCAAAACCAATAACACCCAACTTCTTATCTTTAAGCTCCGTACCATACCAATCTTGTCTTCTCCATACACGGTCAAGCTTGAGATTATTATGTGCATAAGGAAATTTTCTTACACATGAAAGTAAGTGTGTCATAGTAAGTTCTACTGCAGCAATAGTATTGGCAGTAGGTACATTCATAATAACGATACCTTGCTTACTTGCCCCTGGGATATCTACATTATCAACACCAACTCCAGCACGTACAACAGCAGTAACTTTTTTAGCTGAAGCTAAAAATGCATCATCTACATCTGTAGAAGAACGTGTAATAGCAACATCTGCTAGAGGAATAATCTCAGAGATTAGCTTGTCTTTAGGCTCATCAGCTGCATTTATAAATTCTATCTCACTATCATTTGCAAGTATGTCTAATCCAGTTTGGTGTATATGGTCACAAACAACAATTGTTTTTTTTGACATCTAATAACCTTTTTGTAAATTTTAATGTACCAAATAGTACGAAGATATGCAAAAATGCATAAAACTAAACACCCAAAAGAGTGTTTAGTGAAGTAATTAGTTTATTTTTTTAGCATATCACCAAATGCATCACCAAGAGTCATGCTATCATCTTGGTCAAGATTTAGTTGATCCATTGCTTCACGCTCTTCCTGACGCTCAAGTCTTTTTACAGAAACTCTGATTCTATCAGTGTTCCCGTCAATAAAGCTGATCACACCTTTTATCTCTTGACCTTTTTCGATCTCATCAAACTTAAGTGGGTGAAGATCTTCTGTTCTGATAAGTGCATCAATATTGTTTTCAAGTGAAATAAATACACCAAAATCTTTTTTATCTTTAACCGTACCAGTCACGATAGCACCATTTTTATGTGTTTGGGCAAATGCTTTTACAGGTGAATCTTCAAGTGCTTTTTTGCTCAATGAAATCTTACCTGCATCTCTATCTATCTTGATAATTTTCACTTCAACTTCATCACCAACTTTAAGTTCAGTTTTTGCATTTTGTGATTTATCCCAAGATATCTCTTGATTATGAAGAAGACCTTCAATAGCTCCAACTCTTACAAATGCACCAAAGTCAGTGATAGATGTTACCGCACCAGTTACAACATCACCTACTCTATTTTGAGATACAAATGCATCCATTGGTTTAGGAAGAAGATTTTTAAGGCTCACTCTAAGTCTTCTACCCTCTTTATCTACTTCTATCACTTCAACATTGATCTCTGCATTGTTCTCTAGATAATCTTTAGGATGCTTAACATTTTTATCCCAAGAGATTTCAGATACATGAAGGAATGCTTCAAGATCTTCACCAAGATCAACAAATACACCATAAGGTTCGATGTTAGAAACAGTTGCAGTTACCGTATCACCTACACCAATGATAGCATCAATGTCAGCCCAAGGATCAGGATTAGCATCTTTAATAGAAAGTGAAAGGTGTCTTTTCTTTTTATCGTACTCAAGAGCGATAACATTTACTTCATCACCTTCAGCGAAGTATTTAGATGGGTTCACTGGACCTTTGTGAGAGATTTGTGAGTAGTGAACAAGACCGTCCATACCACCAACATCTACAAACATACCATAAGAAGTAATCTTCTTAATAGTTCCAACTACTGGCTCTTTGTTTTCAAGTAATGCACCAACGATTTCATCAGTTTTTGCTTTATCTCTCTCAATAAGCTCTTTTCTTGAAACAACTACTGAACCTTTTTCTTTATCAACTTTAACGATAACTGCTTTTACTTTTTTACCCTTAGGGTCGATTTTTGAAGAGAGGTAAGAGAGTGTACGTGGCATAAAGAATTCTAAACCATCTACTTCAACAACATATCCACCTTTGTTTGTCTTTGTGACAACACCTTCAATGATATACTCTTGATCTTCATCATACTCAGCTATAAACTCGTTAAGTGCTACTCTGCTTAATGCTGCTTTATGAGAAATACGACCTCTACCCATAGTCACAACATCAATGCTGTCATTTACTGCAAAAGTAATGTTGCCTTCTGCATCTGTGATTTCTGCTAAGTCAAGATTTGCATCTCTACCACCACCGATATCTACAACAACTAAACTGTCTTTCTCATCAATCTTTACGATCGTACCTGTAACCAAATCACTTCTTGACTCTGACTTTTTAAACGATTCCTCGAGCATCGCTGCAAAATCTTCTGTTTCATCTATTTCGAAATCTTCGAATTTCATACCTATCCTTATGTGTACACAAATTTTGCGTTATTATACCCATTTAAACATAAATAATTCTTACCTAGCATGTCTTCTAATTTAAGTAAGGTCGATTGTATCGACCCTACTGGAATTACGGGTTTATCATGTCTATACAATCACCCGCTAATTGAATGTAGAAATACTCTCTAAGACGTTAAAATAAGTAGGAAAAGTTTTAGCTGTACATTCAGGTTCGTTGATGGTTACAGAGGCTGGATCAAGTGCCAAAAGAGAGAAACACATTGCCATTCTATGGTCGTCATAAGTATCTATAGCTGCATGCTTTAACTGTTTTGGAGGGGTGATTTTTAAATAATCCTCACCCTCTTCTACCTCAGCTCCAACTTTACGAAGTTCTGTAGCCATTGCAAACAATCTATCTGTCTCTTTAACTCGCCAGTTATATATGTTTCTGAGCGTTGTTGTACCCTCTACAAAAAGTGCTGTTGTAGCTATGGTCATTGCTGCATCTGGTATATGATTGAAGTCCATATCTATGGCATGGAGTGAGTCTTTTGTTACTGAGACAAAGTCATCTCCCCACTCTACTTTTGCACCCATTTTTTCAAGCACATCAACAAAAGCAACATCCCCTTGAATGCTGTTTTTGCCTATACCCGTAACTTTTACTGTACCGCCTTTAATAGCAGCCGCAGCCAAAAAGTAAGATGCAGAAGAAGCATCACCCTCTACCATATAACTCTCTACAGCTTTATAGGTTTGCCCACCTTGAATGGTAAATGTTTTATAATTATTATTTAATACCTCAACACCAAACTTTTTCATAATATCTAGCGTAATATCAATATATGGCTTAGATACAAGCTCACCTATAATATGAATGGTCATATCAGATTTAGCCATTGGTGCGGCCAGTAACAGAGCTGTTAAAAACTGACTAGAGATGCTTCCCTCTATCTTTATATTTCCACCCTTTAAACCATCTGCTTCTATCTGCAGTGGTGGATAACCATCATTTTCAAGGTAGCTAATATTTGCTCCAGCTTGTACCAACGCATCTACTAAATGCCCTATGGGTCTCTCTTTCATGCGAGGTTCACCCGTAAGCAAGTATGAACCTTTTCCTAAACATAATGCTGCACAGAGTGGACGCATGGCAGTACCAGCATTTCCTAAAAAAAGTTCTTCTACTTTTTTACTATTTATTGCACCACCATTACCTTCAATAGTACATTGGGTTTTATTTTCAGAAAGTTTATATTTGATGCCTAGCTGTTTTAAGGCATTTAACATATGTCTAGTATCATCACTCTCTAAAAGATTGGTAATTTTAGTTGTACCTTTTGCTAAAGCTGCAAGTAGCAAAGCTCTATTGGAAAGGCTTTTAGAACCAGGAAGGTTTATTATACCCTCCACTTTTTTTATGTGTTTAAGTGTAAGTTGATGCATCTATCTCTTACCCAACTATCTCTTGAATTTTATCTATAACATTTTGAACTATCCAGTCAGGAGTGGATGCTCCTGCTGAAATACCACAAAGTTTTTTATCTTTAAACCAAAAGCTTTCAAGCTCTTTCTCGTTCTCTATAAGATAACTATCTTCACAATAACTTTTACATATAGAGTGTAGCTGCTTTGTATTGGAAGAGTGTTTCCCTCCTATAACTACCATCACATCTGCATCTTTAGCAAGCTCTGCAGCTGCATCTTGGTTTTCAAATGTTGCATTACATATCGTATTGAATACTCTTACTTCTTTGTGTGCAAGTATAAGTGCATTTACTACCTTTAAAAAATCTTCTGGTTTTCTTGTCGTTTGAGCAACAACAGCAACCCTAGAGAGTATCGGCAGACCTTCCAACTCTTTTTCGTCTTCTACTATAAATGCATCTCTCAAATCTTTAGCATAACTCACAACACCTTTTATCTCTGGGTGGTTTTTATCTCCAAAAATAACGATGCTATACCCCTCTTCACTCATTTTTGCAACTATGTTTTGGGGCGTGGTCACATATGGACAAGTTGCATCTATTATCTCATTCTCTTGTGCTTTAAGCTGTAATAGTTCATCTTTAGGGATACCATGTGTACGAATTACTACAGCGTCATCAATATTCACATCACTTATATCTCTTGCGATACCAATACCAAATCCCTCTTGAAGACGATTTATTTCATCTTTATTGTGGATCAGTGGACCATAGGTAACACTCCCTTGATGTTCTTCAGCTATTTTAATAGCCCTTTTTACACCAAAACAAAATCCATAACTTGATGCTAACTGTATCTGCATTATTATCTCAACTCCGCACTGCACTCTTTTTCAAGTGTTGTCATTATTTGACTCATTACTGCTTCTATATCACTATCTTCAAGTGTTTTTTCCATAGACTGGATGAAGAAACGCACAGTAAGACTCTTTTTATCTCCAAGCTTTTCATCTTCATAAATATCTACCGGATATGTATCTTTTAACATAGGAAGCTCCAAAGCATTAATTACTTTAGCCACTTTATAATAGCTCATAGACTTGTCAATCACTACAGACAAATCTTTATAAACCCCTTGGAATTTTGAGATAGGTATTGCATTGATATGTTTAGGCAACAAAGCATCAAAATCAAGCTCTGCAATGAATGTATCTGGTATGTCAAAACTCTCTTGTACTGTTGGGTGAAGTTTTGACATAAATCCACACACTTTACTATCTATCACAATATCAGCTGACTGATATGGATGTATAAGCCCATTTTCATATGTACATGGTACAAGTTCAAATGAACCAATCACAGCTCCTATTTTTTGTACAAAAGAGGCAAAATTTATCATATGTGGTTTTCCAGCATTTCTTACATTTTCACCATCAAGATATCCAGAAAATACAAAACTCATTACTTCACTCTGTTCTCTTTTGTTACCAAATACTGCTCCCATTTCAAAAAGAGGGATAGATTTTTTCGTATAACTTACATTACGTTTCACTGCATTCAGTAAATTTACTAAGATTGTAGATCTAAGTGTGTTAAGCTCTTCAGCTATAGGATTAGCAAGTTCTAGTGATTCATCTGTCACTACAAAACCATATTTTTGCAACAATGCTTTTTCAGAAAATACATAAGATACATTTTCATAGAACAATGCACCTACAGCACGATTTTTAAACTCTTTTTTGGCTTTATACCTATCAGTTGTATCATTAAGACGTGGTTTCTCAGCAAATACAAAAGGTTTAGCCTCTATATTATTGATCCCAATGATACGCACTATTTCTTCTGAGATATCTTGTATATGTTTAATATCATGCCTAAAAAGTGGGACTACAACAGCAATAATATCATCACCCATCGAAGATATCTCAAACCCAAGTTTATGTAATATCGTTACAACTTTACTTACTTCAATATCTATACCGATAATAGATGAAATTTCTTTTACATCCACAATAACAGTTTCATTTTCTCTATCTACTACTACATTAAGTGAGCCTTCATAACAAGAAATATCTGTATATCTATCCATCAAAGAAGCCAATAAAGAAAGCCCAAACTCAAGATCAGGATTTGCCCCTCTTGAAGTCTTATAATAAAGGTCATCTGTTTTCAAAGATGTTTGAGAAACTGCTTCTACTAAAGTATCAGGATTAATGTAACTAGCTTCAAGTAAGAGTTCTTTAGTTTCATCATCTGCTTTGGCTTGGGCATCTTGATTTACTCCTGCAACAGAAACTACTTTTCCATTACTTATAATTTCTATAATCCCTTTATCTTTAGCTGAAGGAAGTACGGAAACTTTATTATTGGTATCACGGAAAATATTGCTATCATATGCACGTAAAATAACCCCAGTGGTATGTGTTGCATACAAGAGTAAAGAAGAGAGTTTGCCCTCTGTCTCTACATTTACCATAGCTAAACGCAATTGTATAAGCAAACTTTGAGATATTTTATCTATGGTTGCTAGTTTATAATGTAGATCTGCATCCATTTTACCATCAGTATGAAGATTTGCTTCTCTAGCAATACCTAACTTCATCTTCTCTTCTTGTCTATAGTCAAAAGGTTTCATCTCTATATCAAGTGCAGCACTCAAATCTCTTGCCACACCATATACAGAGAGGCAATCACCCCTATTGGCTGTAAGTTCAAGCTCTATAATGGTATCTGCTACTTTTTCATAAGAGCCAAGCTCACATCCCACCTTAAGTTCACCAATACTCTCATCAAGTATCATAATACCTTTGCCTGTATCTGGAAGTCCTAACTCAGATGATGCACACACCATCCCTTCCGACTCTACACCGCGAAGTTTAGCATGTTTGATTTCAAAATCACCAGGAAGTACAGCACCTATGGTTGCTACAGCTACATACTCTGCATCCACTACATTGGCTGCACCACATACGATTTGTCTCGTTCCTGAACCTACATCTATCTGACACACATTTAGTTTGTCTGCATCAGGGTGTTTTTCACATGAGAGTATTTTACCTATTACTACTTTTTGGGCAATTTTAATCTCATTGATACTATCAACCTCAAGTCCAATGCTGTTAAAAGTCTCATAGAGTTTCTCATTAGAGACATCACTAAGGTCTATAAATTCCTGTAACCAAGATCTTGTAATTATCATCTAAACTGCTCCAATAGTCTTATATCTCCCTCAAACAAACTTCTAAGGTCTGGTATCTTATGCATTAACATTGCAAAACGCTCTACACCTAAACCAAAGGCATATCCACTTACATCTTCATAGCCTACAGCCTTAAAGACATTTGGATCTACTATCCCACATCCAAGCACTTCTAGCCAACCCGTATGTGAACAAACTCTACAGCCATTTCCCTCACAAAAGATACAAGATATATCTACCTCAGCTGAAGGTTCGGTGAAGGGGAAGAAACTTGGTCTAAAACGCACTTCAACATCCCCAAACATATACTGCAAAAAGTCTGTCAAGATAGCTTTGAGGTTTGCAAAACTCACTTTACCTTTGTCATCTACCACAAGCCCCTCCACCTGATGGAACATTGGTGTATGTGTGAGGTCATAATCTCTACGGAATACTGTACCTGGTGCAATCATACGAATAGGAGGTTTCGTCTCCAACATTGTACGTATCTGTACTGGAGAAGTATGCGTACGTAAAAGTCCACCATCCTTAAAGTAGAAAGTATCTTGCATATCACGTGCAGGGTGGTATTTAGGAAGGTTTAGTGCTTCAAAGTTATGAAAGTCATCCTCTACCATCGGTCCACTCTCCACAGCAAAGTTAAGTGCTACAAAATAGTCAATGATCTTATCCATTGTTTCCATTACTGGATGCAATGCACCCTTCTGTGCCATTGTCCCATAGAGTGAAACATCTATTGCTTCAGACTTTAAAACTTTTTCTATCTCTTGGGACTTCAACACTTCGTAACGAGCATCAAATTTAGCTTGTAAGGCAGCTTTATTTTTGTTAAGTCCCTCTGCGAAAGCTTTCTTGTCTGGACCAGGTACATCTTTCATCTTGGCAAACTCAGCCGCCAAAACACCCTTCTTCCCAAAAAGTTCAACACGCACTTTTTCCAATATTTCAAGTGAGTCAGCCTGAACAATCTTCTCTTCTAAATTTTTCATAAAACCTCTATGTATAGTATTATAATTATCGTGATTTTATCCAAATGTAACTAATAGTGGGATTTATTGCTACTTTTCTGTGCTATAATTACTTAAAATCATTACGTTATTCTCGTGCTTGACACAGGTATCAACAAGTCGATATGATTAAGAAAAATAAAAAGTAAATTAAATAGATAAAGGACAAAAATATGTGCATATTTTGTAAAATCGTAAATGGAGAAATTCCTAACAATACTGTTCATGAAAGTGAACAGTTTTTAGCATTTCATGACCTCTACCCTAAAGCACCTATCCATATACTTATCATCCCAAAAACACATGTAGATTGCTTTCAAGATGTAACTGCTGAAACTATGGGTGCACTCACAGAATTCACACAAGAAGTAGCAACGAAAACAGGCATAGATAAAACTGGTTACAGACTTATAACCAACAACGGATCAGACGGTGGACAAGAAGTAGATCACCTACATTTTCACATGCTAGGTGGAGCAAAACTCGTATGGGATCATACACATGAGGATGCACACAGAAGTTTGTAACAAAACTTCAAGTAGCCTATAAATTAAAGATGCGTTAGTATCCTACGCATCAATCTCCTCTAACTTTAATTCAAACCGAGCCATGATCTCATCATCAATCTCTGTAGCAATCTCCAACTTCTCAAACAGCCCATCCACTTCTTGCTGCACAAGTCCAACTTCACGAGAAAGTTCCATAATAGCATCATTGTCTCCAGAAGCTGAAGCCTTTTCAAGTTCTGCATTTTTTACTGCAAGTTCTGCTTCAGCCACCTCTATCTTCTCTTCACAAAGCTTTATTTCTTTAGTATAAGGTTTACGCTCTTCATTACGCTCTTGTGTCAC
>VAPK010138367.1_pt1 | contig 20828 bp, 16 predicted proteins | sample 3395031 | NCBI WGS metagenome assembly VAPK01 (sample SAMN08290443, study PRJNA428436) | hydrothermal vent metagenome | isolation source: Deep-sea hydrothermal vent chimney 1 | place: Pacific Ocean: Juan De Fuca Ridge
TAATGAACTACCTCGTACCCTTGGGTCGAGGTAGTTCATTTTTACAGAGTAGAATAAGTTTAACAATTAGATAATCAGTATATTATATTAATTCTGTTAATTTTACAATTATCTGTATTTAAGCTACTTATAAAATAGATATAGTAATTAATATAATGAAACGGTTAAAAACTAAATTCCTCTTTAAAGGTATTCAATACCTGCAAAAGCGTTCTGGTTGGAATATCGGTTAATGCATTGATATTTTTGTTAGGATTCACTTTTAATTCACGCATTTTTAATTGCTGATTGATAAACAACATTTCTAAATCTGGATAAATCATTTTAAAAGTATCTGCAATATGATTGATGGTTAAATTATCTTCTACCAGATCATAAATCCCCTGATCCAGATCGCTAAAAATCAGATTGGTTAAAATATTGGCAGTTTTATCAATATGAATAAAAGATCTATGTTGTTCGCCATCACCTTCCACAGAAATTCTATTTTTAAAATTAGCTTCGAACATGAACTTATTGATTACAGAATCAAATCGCATGCTTTTGCTGTAACCATAAATATTACCACAACGAATGACGTAGGTTTTGGTATCTTTTGCCATTAATCTGTTTACATGTTCTTCCCCTCGTAATTTAGAAATACCATAAAAAGTCCTTGGATTGGGAGTAGATCTTTCATTGGCCTCGTTTGCAGAAGCACCATACACAGAAGCGCTACTGGTATAGATAAACTGCTTTACATTACTTTCTTCAATAGCATATACTAACTCTGCTGTACCCCAGTGATTTACCTGTTCAAAAAAATGTGCATTCTGATCGGCAAAAGGAGTGGTTACTTTGGCTGCCAGATGATATACTACATCTATATTTTTTAAGGTTTGTTTTAACAAACGGGTGTCCAAAATATCTCCCTGAATAAATTTTACTTTATTGCTTAATTTAGATTTACCAATAAATAAATTGATATTACTCCTGCTTAAATTATCGTAGATAATAATTTCTTTTACTTTTGGATTTTTATCTAACTCAAAAGTTAGTTCTGTTCCTATATATCCGGCTCCACCGGTGATTAAAATATTCATTTTACAAAGTTTAAAGTAAAAAGTTTAAAGTAAAAAGTACAATTAGATAAGTTGAAAATATTCCATGTCAAAATGATATTTCTCATACTATTTACTTCTTGTTTTTGTAGTTATCGACCCCAATATATTTTTTAATTCAGTCGATTCTTCTATCAAATCATGTAAATCTTCATATTTTTTCTCATTGATCGCTTCAATTATTCTCAACCAATAATTTGATTCTCTCATTTCTTTCAATGAGATAAAAACTTTATTTGAAAAATCTGCACGAGAACTGGCCCCTTGTGATTCTTCATAATTTGCTCCTGAAGATGTAGAGCATTTGACTAATTGATAATAAATTACTTTATACTCGGTATCTTTTGGTAATTTTCTTAAAAATTTTATTACTCTAACTGCAAATTCAAACAAGCGTTTAGATAAATCATTTTCTTTTCTCATACTTTTTACTTTACACCTTAAACTTTTTACTTACCATTCCCTGCTAAATCGGTGTGTAAACCGCATTCTGTTTTATTTAATCCAGCCCACCTGCCTGATCTGTCATTTGCTGCATTGAATTTTTGTGTACAGGGTTCACAACCAATACTTAAATAACCTTTTGCTTCTAAAGGATGCTTTGGTAAATTATATTTTTTGATATAATCAAATATCATTTTATTATTCCAGTCTAAAATAGGGTGGAAGCGTTTGCAGTCAAAGGCTCCATCCTGTTCAATCTGCATATTTTTTCTATTGGCGTTTTGATCAGCTCTGATTCCATTGATCCAAATATCATTTGCTGCCAAAACAGTTTCCATGGGTTGGGTTTTATTTAAAAAACAACAGCGATCAGGATCAGAAGTAAATAAAAAATTACCATGACAATCCTTTTGATACATTCTTGATACAGAAGAACTCACACTTTTAAGATTCAAATGAAGTAATGCAACAATTTCATCTCTAAAAATGAGTGATTCAGGAAATAAAAATCCGGTATTGATAAAATAAACGGGGATGTTATTATCGATCTGGCTGATTATATGCAAAAGAGGTATGCTATGTGTTTGAAAGGAAGATGTTATAAAAAGTTTTAATCCTTCCTTTTTGTAATTGTCAATATATTTTTTAATATTTTCAATGGTCATAACATTGTTTTTGTAAGCCGTACAAAATTAATACATACAAATTTAAAATCTACATATTTTGTACAAGTATTTAGAACTTCATTATACCTTAACCCATATCCGTAAATAATAATGTAAAACAGTAAATATCAGTATGTAAAGAAAAATAAAAACAATAAAAACAAATCAATATCTTTATAAAAATGAAGAGATTAATCGTGCAATTGAGTATTTTAGGAACTTTAACCTACTTTCCTTTAACCAGTCTGTATAATTTAATTCTTTACTGAATTGCAGATCATCCATAAAACTTATTTCCAATTCAGTAGCAAAGCTTTTACCATAAATGAGTGACATAATTTCAAAATTTAAATCAAAGCTTCTTAGGTCCATGTTTGCGGTACCAACCACACTTAAATAAGAATCAGCCACCAGTGTTTTGGCATGTAAAAATCCTTTTTGATATAAGAATATTTTAACACCAACCTCAAGAAGTTCTTTAAAATAGAATTTAGTGGTAGCACCTACCAGGGCAGAATCTGATTTTTCAGGTACCAGAATACGAACATCTACGCCACTGATTGCAGCTTGTTTTAAAGCATTTAAAATACTTGAATTTGGTATGAAATACGGATTTGAAATATACAATGTTTTGGTGCAAAGAGTAAATATTTTAAAGTAAGTAAGCATGATATTTGGAATGTTGTCCAGCGGTCCGCCGGCAACAATTTGTGCCAAATCCTTTTTTCTATCTTGATTCGTATCAGGAAAATCAGGAAATAGTTCTTTCGAAAAGCTTAGGTTCGTTGATTTTGGAGCAGAATTCCAGCTAACAATAAAATGACGTTGTAAATTTAAAACAGATTCACCTTTGATTTTAACATGTGTATCCCTCCAGTATAAATTTGTATCTATAGAATTATCATATCTGTCAGAAATATTGATTCCTCCAACATAGCCAACAATGCCATCAATAATTATAATTTTTCGATGATCACGATGATTAGATCTACTGGCCAGTTTTGAAAATATAATTCTGATCATTGGATGAACTTCTACGCCAGCTTCCTTAAACTCTTTTACGATGTTTTGCTTAATTCCCCGTGAGGCATACGCATCATATAAAACCCTGACCTTTACACCTTGTTTTGCTTTTTGAAGTAAAGCATCTTTAATTTGGTTTCCACGAATATCATTTTCCCAGGCATAATATTCCATGTGGATATAGAATTGTGCTTTTTCTAACTCTTGTAAAACATCCGGAAATTTACTTTCACCGTTGTTCAGTAAAAAATAATCATTGTAGTTTAAATTTTCATGACTTTGGTTACTCACAAATTTTACCAGCTCTTTGTATTGTTTTAATTCGTTTGCATAATCCCTCAGTAATTTTGGTGTATTATCCTCATTTTCAAGATTGATGGCTCTTGTCAAGGCTCTTTTTTCCTTATATCTTAATTCTGTTAGTTTTACATGCCTGAAATCTCCTCCAAAAGCAAAAAAGAAAATAATACCAAGCAAAGGAACAAATATGACCAGCATTAAGTATGCTAAAGTTTTAGGTGTTGAAAGGGTATCCAGTAAAATTCTAACAACTGTATAGATAATTATTAACAGGTAAATAAATCCAATAATTTCATAAAAAGTAGTGTAAAAATCTATATTTAGATACATATAATCAAGCTTAGTTGTTTAGTAAAAATAACAAATAATTACTAATAAATAAAGTTCAAGAAGTCTAATTTACATTGGAATTATTGTTTGAAAAAGTTGTATTTGATATTTCTATGCTTATTTTTACCAGCCTATTTTAAAAGCCAGCATCATGAGATTAGTTTTCGCAACAAACAACCAAAATAAAGTCAAAGAATTGAAAGCTTTAGTGCCTGAAACTATTGAAATATTGACCTTATCGGATATTGGTTGTCTGGATGATATTGAAGAAACAGAAGATACCCTCGAAGGTAATGCAAAATTAAAAGCCAATCATATTACCAAAAATTATGGTTATAATTGTTTTGCTGATGATACAGGGCTGGAAGTAGAGGCTTTAAATGGAGCTCCAGGAGTATATTCTGCCAGATATGCAGGAGAAAATGTTACTTATGAAGATAATGTGCAAAAAATGTTACGTGAAATGGAAGGAAAGCAAAACAGGCAAGCACAATTTCGGACATCCATTGCATTGAATTTGGGAGGAAAACAATACCTATTTGATGGAGTTTGTAAAGGTGAGATAACAAATACGAAGCACGGAACAGATGGTTTTGGTTATGATCCTATTTTTCGACCAAGCGGATTTAAACAAACCTTTGCTGAAATGAGTTTAGACCAAAAAGGAAAGATTTCACACCGAGGATTTGCTGTTCAAAAGCTGATAGCGTTTTTAAAAGAAAAAGTTTAAAATATCATTTATTTATCTCCACCAATCATTTTTGAAACAATGCCTTTTTTGTTTGTAAATTCTGCAATAAGAACTCCTGTGAAATGCATAATTAAGAAAGGAATGACAAAATAAAGTGTCAATTTATGTACTTCTTCTGAAAAATCATTTAAATAATCAGGACCAAATTCCATATACAAACCTGTTAACAAGGTAATACCTAATAAAATATAAAAAACCCGATAAACACCCAGTTGAAACTTCTCTTTACTGGTATTAGGCTTATACATTTTTTTATGTAGAGAATTGTATAACACTCTCAAAACAAAAATACCCGATGCCACATATCCAATGTAAATATGCCAGTCAAACATAGGTTTTCTAATTTGTTTTGCAATTTTAATTGCCTGTTCTTTACTAATTGAAATATCAATAAGAGAAAGTTTATCCATCAAAATGGCAGCAACATGATTTTTTTCCATCCAGTACAACCTTAAAAATACGGTTAAGAGAATAAAAATAATGGCAAAGGCAAGTGTCCAGTGTAAGATACGGTCGAGTAGGGAGTGTGATGTTTTCACTTCAATATAAATTTAAAAATTAAAATAATGTTATCTGACCATCATCATCAAGATCTTCATCATTTTCATCTGGAGTGTCTTGATCACCTGTCTTGATAATTTCTTCATCAACCAATTCTACATTATTAACTTCCGGAGCTTCATAGAGTAGAGGCTCTAATAGGTTGATGTCTTTTATTTTTTCAGTAGTAAACTGATTACCAAGTGCTTTAATACCTTTTATTGCAATAAATTCTTCAAAGTTTAAAGTTTCATTTTCTAAACTTTTTTTAGAATAAATTACCTCAGCCATCGGACGATAATCCAAAGCTACGATCTGTAGTTTTGAACTAGGATGATCTGTGATAAATTTTTCCTCTTTATCCGGATGTTCAATCATAAAACGTTTTACATAATAACGTTCTCTTTCCCCATCAAAATATACAACCGAGATAGGCTTGTTGGGTTGCCATTTTTCTAAAATGATCATGTCATTATCAAAATGAGAGTTCAAATTTGGAATAATGGTTTTTACAATACCTTTCTGGGTAATAATCAATAACCTGTCGTCTGCAGTAAATTCACCAATTAAATCGCCACGGTCATCTACATTTAGCCTTTGAACTGTTTCATCAAACCATATTTTTCTTGGTTTTAAGGTTGAGATACCTTTTTCTTTCAATTCAATTTTCCTGATAGTAAACTTGGTAACAGTATTACCCCGACTTCCTCTTCCTTTTATTGCAAGGTCAGCAAAATTAATATCCCATTTTAATTTTTTGATACTTCCAACAGCGCGTAAATTAATGGTAACAATTTCTGCTTCACCATTAGGATTGGCTGTAAAATATAAAACTTTTGAATTCTTGTTTCCAACAGTAAGATCGTATTCTTTGTCTCTGGTAATAGAGGTGACAGAGAATCTTTTCATAAAGGTAGTACTCGTTTTACCATCTTTATAGATCATGTTATAAACGGTACGTTTATCTTTCTTTTTAAAAACAGCTACATGAAGAATATTTTTTCCTACAAAAGTTTTGCTATCGACCTTGGTAACAATCATTTTCCCATCATTTCTAAAAACAATCACATCATCAATATCAGAACAATCACTAACAAATTCGTCTTTTTTTAAGGATGTACCAATAAATCCTTCCACCCGGTTGACAAACAATTTGGCATTACGCATTACAACTTTTGTCGCAACAATATCTTCAAAGATCCTTATTTCGGTTTTTCTTTCTTTTCCTTTACCGTATTTAATCTTTAGATCTTTAAAATAATTAACTGTAAAATCTATTATATGCTCTAAATGATGTTTGACTTTTGTAATTTTATCTTCCAGTCCTTCAATGAATTGCTTGGCTTTATCGATATCAAATTTCGATATTTTTTTGATTTTTATTTCCGTTAAACGGATGATATCTTCTTTGGTAACGGGTCTTTTTAGGTGTTTGATAAAAGGTTGTAATCCTTTGTCAATTGCAGCAATAACACCATCCCATGTTTCCTCTTCTTCAATATCCCGGTATATTCTGTTTTCAATAAATATCCTTTCTAAAGAAGAAAAATGCCATTGTTCCTCCAGTTCATTCAATTGAATTTCCAGTTCTGCTTTTAATAACTCAACTGTATGGTTGGTTGAATATTTTAAAGCCTCTGAAACACCAATAAAAACAGGTTTATTTTCTTTGATAATGCAGCATAAAGGTGAAATTGACATCTCACAATTGGTAAAAGCATAAAGAGCATCAATAGTTTTATCGGGCGAAATTCCGCCAGGCAAATGGATTAGAATTTCAACATCTTTCGCTGTATTATCTTCAATTTTCTTTATTTTGATCTTCCCTTTGTCATTTGCTTTCAGTATGGACTCAATCAGCGAAGATGTTGTTGATCCATAAGGAATTTCATTTATTACAAGAACTGTTTTGTCTTTTTGATGAATTTTTGCTCTTACCCTTACTTTCCCACCTCTTTTTCCATCGTTATAATTGGAAACATCTGCAATTCCACCAGTTAAAAAATCAGGAACAATGTGAAATGATCTTCCTTTTAATATTTTTATAGAGGCATCAATCAGTTCATTAAAGTTGTGTGGTAATATTTTGGTAGAAAGGCCTACAGCAATACCTTCTGCTCCCTGTGCTAATAGTAGTGGGAACTTTACTGGAAGATCAACCGGTTCTTTTCTTCTCCCGTCATAGGAAGCCTGCCATTCAGTAGTTTTTGGATTGAAAACAACTGCGAGGGCAAATTTTGATAATCGTGCTTCAATATAACGTGATGCAGCAGCCCTGTCACCGGTTAAAATATTACCCCAGTTTCCCTGCATGTCAATGAGTAATTCTTTTTGACCTAATTGCACCATTGCATCTGCAATACTGGCATCACCATGGGGATGATATTGCATGGTGTGACCAACTAAATTTGCAACCTTATTGTACCTGCCATCATCTAAATCTTTCATTGACTGCATAATACGTCTTTGCACCGGTTTAAAACCATCATCAATTGCAGGTACAGCTCTTTCTAAAATAACATAGGATGCATAATCTAAAAACCAGTCTTTATACATACCTGATACTTTTGTAATGGTATCAGTATTCTGATTGATATCTTGCTCTAAATTGTCGTTTTCTTCTTCCATCCTTCATTTCTTTTCAAAAGAAAAGAGATTTATTTTTTGAAATATATTTCTAACTATCTTCTATCAGATCTAGTTCAACTTTCAAATTATTGATAATAAATTTTTGTCTATCGGGTGTGTTTTTCCCCATATAGAATTCAAGTAACTGATCAATAGAGGTCTCTTTATCCATCATCACCGGATCCAGTCTGATATTTTTTCCAATAAAGTGAACAAATTCATTGGGAGATATTTCACCAAGTCCTTTAAATCGGGTTATTTCCGGTTTTCCTCGTAATTTTTCCATTGCATTTTTCTTTTCCTTTTCAGAGTAACAGTAAAAAGTATCTTTTTTATCTCTTACTCTAAAAAGTGGTGTTTCTAAAATATACAAATGTCCTTCTTTGATCACTTCAGGAAAAAATTGCAGAAAAAAAGTAATCAGTAACAACCTGATATGCATTCCATCAACATCTGCATCTGTTGCAATTACAACATTGTTATATCTTAAATTTTCAATCCCATCTTCAATATTCAATGCTGCTTGCAATAAGTTAAATTCTTCATTTTCATAAACTATTTTCTTACTTAATCCATAAGAATTCAATGGTTTACCTTTTAAACTAAAAACAGCCTGGGTATTTACATTTCGTGATTTTGTGATAGAGCCACTTGCAGAATCTCCCTCGGTAATAAATAAAGAACTATCTAAACGATTGTCTTTTTTCATTTCATTTAAGTGTACTCTACAATCACGTAATTTTTTATTATGCAAACTTGCTTTTTTAGCACGATCACGTGCTATTTTTCGGATACCGGATAATTCTTTTCGTTCTTTTTCTGCTTGTAAGATCTTTCGCTGGATCTTTTCAGCTGTTTCCGGATTTCTATGTAAGTAATTATCCAGTCTGCGTTTGATAAAATCAAGAATAAAAGTACGGACAGTTGGTAAGTCGCCTCCCATTTCCGTAGAACCTAATTTGGTTTTGGTCTGACTTTCAAAAACCGGCTCCATCACTTTGATACTGATAGCAGTAACAATGGATTTACGAATATCAGAAGCATCGTAATTTTTTCCAAAAAAATCACGTATTGTTTTTACAATGGCCTCCCTGTATGCGTTTTGGTGGGTACCTCCCTGGGTGGTATGCTGCCCATTTACAAAAGAATGAAACTCTTCACTATACTGTGATTTACTGTAAGTTAGTGCTATTTCAATATCTTCTTCCATCAAATGAATGATTGGAAAAAGTTTAGATTCTTCGGCAATATTCTCTTCTAACAGATCTTTTAATCCATTTTCTGATTTGAATTTTTTTCCATTGAAAACGATGGTTAGCCCGGTATTTAGGTACACATAATTCTTGATCATCTTCTCTACATATTCACTTCTGAATTTGTAATGAGAAAAAATTTCCTGATCGGGTATAAACGAAACCTTGGTTCCTTTTCTTAAACCGGATTCTTCTTCAGGTGCATCATTTACCAAAACACCTTTTTCAAATTCGGCAATTTTAGATTTGTTATCCCTGATAGATTGTACTTTAAAATAAGAGGAAAGGGCATTTACTGCCTTTGTACCAACGCCATTTAAACCAACAGATTTTTTAAACGCCTTAGAATCATATTTTCCACCGGTGTTCATTTTAGAAACAACATCAACCACTTTTCCCAAGGGGATTCCGCGTCCGTAATCACGAATGTTGACCTGGTCACTTTTTACTGATATTTCAATGGTTTTCCCGGCACCCATCACATATTCATCAATCGAATTGTCGAGCACTTCTTTGATTAAAATATAAATTCCGTCATCTGGTGCAGAACCATCACCAAGTTTACCAATGTACATGCCTGGTCGCATACGGATATGCTCTTTCCAATCCAGTGAGCGAATATTATCTTCGGTATATGCAGTTTCTTTTGCCATTAAATAATTTGGGTTTGTAGCGATGCTAAAGTAGTGATTAAGCGCAAAAAATAAAAAATATGATTAAGATTTTATTAACACAATAGTTAAATAAGTATTTGTTTACTTTATTTTGTTATTTTTACCTTATTAATATTTCGATATGATAAAGAAACAAATACCTAATTTATTCACTTTATTAAATTTATTATCAGGCATTATAGCGGTAATGTTTGCTTTGACGGATAAATTGGTGGAAGCTGCATTATTTGTCTTTTTAGGCATATTTTTTGATTTTTTTGATGGTTTTTTTGCGAGAAAATTCAATGTTTCAGGAGAATTAGGTAAACAGCTGGATTCTTTGGCTGATATGGTTACATCTGGTGTTGTTCCCGGACTGGTAATGTTTCAGTTACTATTATATGCCACAAAGCAACAATGGTTTATGGAGTTGTCCTACGAAAGTATGACCTCATGGCAGGATTATAGTGATACTTTTTATTATTTTATTCCGTTTATTGGTTTGTTAATACCTTTGGCTTCTGCATACCGGCTGGCAAATTTTAATATTGATGAGCGACAAACAAGTTCATTTATCGGTTTACCAACACCAGCGCTTGCCATATTTGTATTATCTCTTCCGTTGATCTTGCATTATTCTGATCAGCAATTTTTTATTCATTTCATCCACAATAAATATATATTGATCATAATAACCCTTTTGGGAAGCTATTTGTTAAATGCCGAGATACCGTTATTTTCTTTAAAATTTAAAAATTATAGCTGGGCTTCTAATAAGGTTAAATATATTTTTCTAGTATGTACTGTTATTCTATTGGGTACTTTAAGAACAGTTGCCATTCCACTGGTCATTATTTTATATGTTTCTATTTCAATTATTGAAAATAGTTTTAATCAAAAAAAGAGTATTTAAAACACTTACCAACAGGTTTTTATCAAATTACAACTGGATTTATTATTTATGCAAGAATAAAAATTGGTGTAAATAATGTAATTATTGTATTGTAAACACAATTTTATTAACTTTTTGATGTTATTGGTCTTATATATTTCAATGATATAGAATCTTCTCCCTGTTTTATTCATTATTAAATTTTAACAATCTTGTTTTAAATTATAATAGTATGAAAACAGTTTTTCGAACAGTTTATTCAAAATATTTTTTACTTTTTATTTTGTTTAGTTCATTAGCAGGCTTTGCGCAAACCACAACTCCATTTGTTAAAAGGTATGAAACAACCGGTATCAATGGAGATCTAACCATTATAGGTAATTCTATTTTAGGAGACAGTCCGGATACTCCATATAACGGAGATACACAAAATAACTACATAGATATGGTTTTTGTAGATATTGATGGAAATGTGAATACTTTTAATTCAAGTTCTGCCAATTTCACTACCAATTCCTGTAACAGAATAGTTTATGCAGGTTTATATTGGGGAGCAGTATCTGCCCCTGCAAATTTAGAACCGGATAAAGTAAAGTTTAAAATTCCTAGTGCAGGTTATCAGGATATTACAGCAGATTTAAATATTGACATGATCTATTACAAAGATGTTACAGATATTGTAACAGCCAGTAATAGTGTCTCAGGTGATTATTTTGTAGCTAATATAAGTTCTTCTGAAGGAAGAAGTTCGGCAGCTGGATGGTCGCTGGTCATTGTTTATGAAGATGCCAATGAATCACGAAAATATATCTCCACATTTGATGGTTTTTCAGCGGTTAGAGATGCTCCAAACAATGTAGTTGATTTCTCTTATTCAGGTTTTGTGACACCGCCATCAGGTGCTGTTGAGGGTAGAGTAGGAGTTGCAGCCTTGGAGGGAGATCTAGGATGGTTTGGTGATCAAATGTTGTTTAAGGCAGATGCAAACACAAATTTTACTGCTTTATATGATGCTGAAAACAATGTAAATAATTTTTTTAATAGTAAAATAACAGAAAATGGTGTTCAGGTTACAAATAGAAACTTAAACAGTACCAATACTTTAGGATGGGATCAAAAATTGTTGAATATTACAGATCTTAATGCTGGTAACAGTTTGATTGGAAATAATGAGACCGGAGCAACCGTAAGAGTAACAAATACTGCTGGTGGTGACTGGATCTATACTTTTTTAAATACTTTTTCCATTAATATTATTGAACCTGTATTGCAGGTTATTACCAGTGTAGAAGACACTTCAGGTAACCCAATAACCCATAATTCACCGGTTCCACTGGGAGCTACCGTATGGTATAATATACGTTTTCAAAATATTGGAACAGATAATGCTCAAAATACCTATATTTTAAATACCCTGCCAATCAATGTCACTTTAGATGAGAGTAGTTTTGTACTTCCAACAGGAGTAACCTATTCATATAATAATGCAACAAGAGAATTGCGTTTTAATATAGATAATTCACTGGTGGAGAAAAAATCACTTTCAAGTTCTCATGATATTCGATATCAGGTGACAGCATCTAATGATTGTTTTGACTATACCGATGCCTGTACTAATTTACTGGAAAACAGTATTACTTCTTATTATGATGGTGAAACATCTGGTGATAACATTTCTGGTCAGCCAGGATTGAATGGAATTAATGGTTGTGGATTAGGTAGTGTAGGTTCTATGGATCTTTTTGTAGATACCAGTTCCTGTTCATTTGATAGTGAATTATTCTTTTGTAATAATACGTTGACCTTTCAAGGAGATGATGGATATGATACTTATATCTGGACAGATGCCGCAGGAAATGTAATTAGTAACACAAAAGAGGTAACAGTTACTGGTGCAGGAGTTTATGTGGCAACACAAACCAGAACGGGTTGTACAAAAACGATCAGAACAGTTACCGTAAACGGACTGGATGTAACAATTACTCCAAGTGATGTTTTATGTATGGATGCTATAAATGGTCAAGTAGAAATTACAGTTAATGAAACCTCTACTTCTTTTAGTTATGAACTTTATAAAGGAGGAAGTTTAATTGATTCAAAGAATAATATAAGCAGTAATACACACACATTTACGAATCTTGATATTGGTAATTATAAGGTTAAATCTATCAATGCAGATGGTTGCTTTGATGAATCTACCTTCTCCATTGCTCAGCCAACTTTATTACAGGCTTCTTCAGTTAAATTATATAATGTAACAACCTGTAACGGAGCTATTTTAAATGGTAGTGTTCAGGCATCAGCTTCAGGAGGTATTCCACCTTATGAATTTAGTATTGATGGAGGAACCACTTATCAAACGGAAGATACTTTCTCCGTTGCAACAGAAAAGAATTATGAAATTCTTGTAAAAGATGCCAATGGATGTGTTACTCCAACAATTGTTGCTGTAGGCTTTGATCCTGAAATTATTTACGAAATCAATAAAGAAGATGTGATTTGTGTTGGTGATTCTGATGGTAGAATAAGTGTTAATTTAAGCAATGATCAAGGCTATAAAGTAACCTATAGCATGGACGGAACCAATTATCAAACCAGTCCAAATTTTAATGGATTGGCCAAAGGGATTTATAGTTTATGGGTGAAAAAAGACAATGGTTTTAATGTTTGTGAAACAGAGAATACAGTTGAAATTGATCAGTTGATTTATTTACAATTGACTGCAGATACTGATTTTACTTGTGAAGGAGCAAGCAATATCATCATAGCTCAGGTAGATCCAATTTATCAAAATGATGTTACTTACTATTTAGATGGTGGGAATGCAAATACTTCAGGAATTTTTGAACAGGTAACCAAAGGAAACCACATTGTTACCGTTAAACACAACGAATATGGTTGTAGTGATACACCGGTTGAAGTTATGATACAGGAATATATTCCAATTACATTCCAGGTAGAAAATACTTATATAAATGAGTACACGATCAATGCAGCAGGAGGAGAGCCAGGTTATGAATACAGTATGAATTCTATCAATGATTTTGGTTCAGATAATGTATTCCAGATTAGAAAAACGGGTGATTATACTTTTTATGTAAAAGACCAAAGAGGGTGTATTGCAGAAATCACCATGTTTATTGAATTTTTAGATATTGAAATCCCGAATTTCTTCACTCCTGAAGGAGATGGAATTAACGATACCTGGTATCCAATAAATATAGAACCTTATCCAAATATTACTGTAAAGATATTTGACAGATATCAAAGATTGATAGGTAATTATAAAGGACTGCATAGTTCCTGGGATGGAAATTATAAGGGGAAACCTTTACCAAGTGGTGATTACTGGTATTTCATTAGATTAAATGAAAGTGCAGATAATCGTGAGTATAGAGGAAATTTCAGTTTAGTTAGATAATAATAAAGATACCGATGAAAAAATTATTTATTATAGCAATTTTATTAGTAGCCGGATTCAAAAGTTATGCTCAAGAATTTAAACTGGCTCCATATACACAATATTTAGTTGAGAACCCATTTGTTATTTCGCCTGCATATGCCGGAGAAGGAGCAATGAACCGATTGCGCTTTAGCGGAGTTTTCCAATGGGTTGGATTGGAAGATGCACCTAATACACAATCATTATCGTATGACACTCACATATTTGAAAATTCTGGTACCGGAGGTATTTTATATAGAGACAAAAATGGAAATACGAGTCAAATAGGAGGACAGCTAACATTTGCACACCATTTAACGATCAATGAATCTAACTCACAGTATATTTCGTTTGGTTTATCCTACAAGTTTACCCAGTTTAAGATTGATGTATCCGGTTTTGAAACAGTAGGTGATTATGATCCAAATGACGATCCAAATATAGGAGCAAATATATCATCCTTTAATTCAAATTTTGACGCTGCATTTTTATACCGACTGGGAAGGTTTTATTTGAGTTTCAATGCTGCTAATATTCTGAATAAAAGTGTAAAAGTTTTTGATGATTCAGAACCGATGAAGTTGCGTAATTATTATGTTTATACAGGTTATATATTTGATATACAGGATGGTGAATATGAGATTGAACCATCTGTATATTTTAAATTATTTGAAAGTGACAACAGATCCATTACAGATATCAATGTAAAGGCTAAAAAAATTACAGATGATGGTTATTACTGGGCTGGATTTAGTACAAGATTTATAAATGATCAAAGCTTTGATGCTACAGCAATTGTACCAATGTTAGGTTTAAAAAAGCAAGATTTTTATGTAGGTTATGCCTTTCAATACAATATAAATGAGGCTTCTGAGTTAAATCATGGAGGAACACATTTACTTACTTTAGGGTATGATTTTGAAACTTCAAAATCTACCAGATGGTAATTGAAAAAAACATAAAGATTATGAAAAAGATAAAAATGGTATTATATTTGCTTTTAATGGTTATATTGAGCTTTTCAACTTTTGGATAAGCCATAAAAACGAAAGAATAATTTAAATTTAAAAAAAATGAAAAAACTATATATTTTATTAACAGTACTGTTTTTAACAGCAGGATTTGGTATGCAGGAAATGCATGCGCAGACCAGTCAAAAAAAAGTTTATAAAACAACGAAAGCAAAAACTCCGGATGCAGTAAAAAAATCATTAAAAGATTATGCAGATTATAATATTTCAAACGAAGTGACGTTTACTAAGAAAGGGAGTGAAAACATTTATAAGTTCAAAGTGCAAAAAGGAAACTGGACTCACTTTTTATTAATCAATGAAAAAGGAAAAATCATTGGTATAGAAACCGGTGAGCACAGTAATTAAGGTCTCTGACGAAAATTTTCATAAGATTTTCAGATTTGTTTGTATGCCTTATTAGTTAACGCTAATAAGGCTTTTTTTTTATATCTTTAATTTCTTTTTAACTTCTTTCAATTCAAAACTCTCTCCTAAATAAACTTTTCTAACCATTTCGTCATCAGCCAATTCTTTTGGAGTTCCTTCTTTTAAAATACCACCCTCAAACATCAGGTAAGTCTTATCGGTAATAGCTAAAGTAGCATGAACATCATGATCTGTAATTAAAATTCCAATATTTCGATCTTTTAGGTGTGCAACAATATTTTGAATATCTTCTACTGCTATTGGATCTACGCCCGCAAAAGGTTCGTCCAGAAGAATAAATTTTGGATCGGAAGCCAATGCCCTTGCAATTTCTGTACGTCTTCGTTCACCACCTGATAACAAGTCACCACGGTTTTTACGAACATGCCCAAGGCCAAATTCTTCTATCAGAGATTCCAGCTTTTCTTTTTGTTCCTTTTTGGAATGATTCGTAAATTGTAATATTGACATGATATTATCTTCCACAGATAATTTTCTAAATACAGAAGCTTCCTGAGCGAGATAGCCAATACCCTTCTGGGCACGTTTGTACATGGAATCATGTGTAATATTTTCATCATCTAAAAAGATTTCACCTTCATTGGGTTTGATCATTCCAACAATCATATAAAAAGAGGTGGTTTTTCCTGCCCCATTCGGACCTAAAAGTCCGATGATCTCACCTTGTTCCACCTGCAATGAGATACCTTTAACAACCTTTCGGCTGCCATACATTTTCATTATATTTTCTGCTCTTAATATCATAATTATCGTTGTTTAGCAATTCTTAGCCCTTTTTTGATCATTTACTTAAGTTAGAATTGCTGTTAAAGATTTTTAATCTCTAATTTGACTTCTTTTCTTTTTGGTAGTAGTCGGCTTATTTGTTTTTTTAAATTCTTTTTCTTCTTTCTTTTTCTCTTTTTCAATAATACGAGCAGATATTTTGATGCTAATTTCGTATAAAGCAATCATTGGTATAGCAACAATAATCTGGCTGATAATATCTGGCGGAGTAATAACAGCAGCTAAAACCAATACTAAAATCAGGGCATATTTTCTGTATTCTTTTAGAAATTCGGGTGTTACCAAGCCCATTTTGGTAAGAAAATATATAATAATTGGCAATTCAAATATAAATCCTGAAGATAAACAGGAAGCTTTTAATAAACCTGTATAAGAACTTAGATCGAAATTGTTTCTCACTTCATCAGAAACACGGTAACTACCAAGAAAATTGATAGAAAGTGGTGTTATTACATAATATCCAAAAAGAATTCCTACAAAAAACAAGAAAGAAGTGATGATGATAAAACTTCTGGCATTTTTCTTTTCTGTATCATATAATGCTGGTTTTATAAATTTCCATATTTCCCATACAATATAAGGAAAAGCCACTATAAACCCGAAAACAATAGAGGTCCATATATGTGCAGAGAATTGCCCTGCCATTGTTCTGCTTTGTACAATAAAAGGGATTTCATCAATACAAAGTCCATTGGTGCCAAAACTTTGGGATACAGAACACAAAAAACGATAAGTTATAAAAGAAGGATCTTTTGGTGCCAATAAAATAGAATTAAAAATAAAATCCTTCATGATAAAGGCAACAATACCACCTGCAAATACAGCTAAAGCTGATCTTACCAAAGTCCACCTTAAGATCTCAAGGTGGTTTAAAAACGACATTTCATTTCTTTCTTCACTCATTTGTAAATTTCCTTATTGGAAGTTTTTATATTTTTATTATTACGTTCTTATGCTTAAATAATCCCTTCCTTTATCAGGTCATGAAAATGTACCACACCTATATATTTATCATTTTTTGTAATAAGTATCTGTGTAATATCATTTTTTTTCATGATTTCTAAAGCCTTAATTGCCATTGTATCACCATCAATTATAATAGGATTTTTACCCATAATATCTTCTGCTTTCAACTGGTTAATATTACTATTTTTCTCAAGCATTCTTCTAATATCTCCATCTGTTACAATTCCAACAATGAACTCATTTTCAATAACAGCTGTGGTACCCAGGCGTTTTTTTGAAATTTCGATGATAACATCTTTTATCAAAGTATCCCTTTTTACCGATGGTACTTCATTTGCTTCTGCTAATTCATTTACTCTTAGATATAATTTTTTACCCAAAGCACCCCCTGGATGGTATTTTGCAAAATCTTTACTTGAAAAATCATTCAAATCTAACAAACATATGGCAAGGGCATCACCAATAACCAATTGTGCTGTTGTACTGCTGGTTGGTGCCAGGTTATTGGGACAGGCTTCTTTTTCAACATAGGAATTTAATACAAAATCGACATTCTTTCCTAAAAAAGAATTTTTATTACCTGTAATTGCAGCTATTTTATTACCATACTTTTTAATAAGAGGAATTAAAACCTTTATTTCAGGAGTATTACCACTTTTTGAAATACAAATGACAAAATCATCTTTTTGAATATTTCCAAGGTCACCATGTATTGCATCTGCAGCATGCATAAAAATTGCCGGAGTTCCTGTTGAATTAAGGGTTGCTACAATTTTATTTGCAATAATAGCACTTTTCCCAATTCCGGTAAGGATTACCCTGCCATTAGAATTCAGAATAGATCTTACCGCATTTTCAAAGTCTTTGTCTAATAAATTTATCAAATTACGAATTGCATCAGACTCAGTTAAAATAGTCCTTTTAGCAGTTTCTAAAATGTTTTTATCGTAATTCAAATTAATTATTTTTAAAAATTCAAAATATTACATTATATTTATGGAACAATTACAATTAGATTGAGAACATAGTTTTTACCAATTGTAAAAGAAACACTACAGAGATAATGTATTTCTGCAAAAATATTTAAATTTAGATTAATACGAGGATGAAAGTGACAAAAATTGACTTTAATTCAGAATTAAAAAAACATTTTGGATTTAGTAAATTTAAAGGATTACAAAAAGAAGCTATTGAAAGTCTTGTTGAAAAAAATAATACATTTGTTGTAATGCCAACAGGAGGTGGTAAATCATTGATATACCAGCTTCCCGCACTTGTTTTGGAAGGTACTGCTATTGTGGTATCACCACTGATTGCTTTAATGAAAAATCAGGTAGATTCCTTACGAGGGATCTCAACAGAGCATGGTATTGCACATGTTTTAAATTCATCTCTTAACAAAGGAGAAATAGCTCAGGTTAAAAGTGATATAGCAAATGGTATTACCAAATTGCTATATGTTGCTCCCGAATCCCTCACAAAAGAGGAGTATATTGAGTTTTTACAAAATCAAAAAATATCTTTTATTGCTATTGATGAAGCGCATTGTATCTCAGAATGGGGACATGATTTTAGGCCAGAGTATCGAAATTTAAAGAATATCATCCAAAAGATTGGCGATTTACCTATTATTGGTTTAACCGCTACTGCAACTGAAAAAGTACAGGAAGATATTTTAAAGAATTTAGGCATGTCAGATGCCAATTCATTTAAAGAATCATTTAACAGACCTAATTTATTTTATGAAATAAGATCTAAAACAGTCAATGTTGAAAAAGACATTATACGTTTTGTTCGTAATTATGAAGGAAAATCTGGGATTATTTATTGTTTAAGTAGAAAAAAAGTAGAAGAAATAGCACAGGTTTTGCAGGTAAACGGAATAAAAGCGGTACCGTACCATGCAGGGTTGGATGCTAAAACCAGAGCAAAACACCAGGATATGTTCTTAATGGAAGATATTGATGTGGTAGTTGCTACCATTGCTTTTGGAATGGGAATTGATAAACCAGATGTTCGTTTTGTGATTCATCATGATATACCTAAAAGTCTGGAAAGTTATTACCAGGAAACAGGAAGAGCAGGTAGAGATGGAGGAGAAGGTTATTGCCTGGCATTTTATGCTTATAAAGATATAGAAAAACTCGAAAAATTCTTATCGAATAAACCCATAGCAGAACAGGAAATAGGGAATGCTTTGTTGCAGGAAGTAGTTGCTTATGCAGAAACTTCTGTTTCACGACGTAAGTTTTTATTACATTACTTTGGAGAGGAATTTGATGAAGTGAATGGAGATGGAGCAGATATGGATGATAATGTTAGAAATCCAAAAAAGAAAATTGAAGCCAAAGACAATGTTCAAAAGTTGTTGCAGGTTGTAAAAAGCACCAAAGAAGAATACAGATCAAAAGAAATTATCAATACCCTAATAGGTAAAGAAAACGCTTTATTAATATCTCATAAAACCCACAAACAAGATTTTTTTGGAATAGGAAAGGACAAAGATGATAAATACTGGATGGCTTTGATACGTCAGGTCTTTGTTACCAATTTGTTATTCAAAGAAATTGAACAATACGGTGTTTTGAAATTGAGTCCTGAAGGGTTGTATTTTATTGACAATCCGAAGTCATTTATGATGACAGAAGATCATATTTATGCAGAGGATGGTGATACGAATATTATAACAAATTCAAAAGGATCTGGTGGTGTAACTGATGAAGTTTTAATGAAAATATTGAAAGATCTTCGCAAAAGTGTTGGAAAAAAATTAGGAGTTCCCCCATTTGTTGTCTTTCAGGATCCTTCATTGGAAGATATGACTTTAAAGTATCCGATTGATATCAAAGAACTTGCTAATGTGCATGGAGTGGGAGATGGTAAGGCAAGAAAATATGGAAAATCTTTTGTAGAATTGATTGCAAAATATGTAGAAGATAACGATATCACGAGGCCTGATGACCTAATTGTAAAAAGTACTGGAGTAAATTCAGGTCTAAAGCTTTATATAATTCAAAATACCGATAAAAAATTACCATTGATGGATATTGCCAAATCCAAAGGACTGGAAATGGAAGAATTGATCAAAGAGATGGAAAGAATTGTTTATTCAGGTACTAAAATAAATATCAAATACTGTATTGATACTTTGCTGGATGAAGATCAGCAGGAAGAGATTCATGATTATTATATGGAAGCCGAAAATGATAAGATACAGCTGGCTTTAGATGAATTTGATGGAGATTATGATGAAGAAGAACTCCGTTTGATGCGTATTCAGTTTATTAGTGAAGTAGCTAATTAGTCACAAACCAGTTTTCTTGATTCTATTACTTAAGACAAATAGGAGCTTGTAAAAGCAATGGCAAAACCAATAATAATAGCTATAAATTTTTTGAAATTAAATTGATGATTTTCAGAGCTTTCAAATAATATTGCTGTTGAAATATGTAGAAAAATACCTATTACTATGGCATTGATCTCCGTTTGAAATTGTTTTAAATCTGTCAAAACCTGAGCAAACAAACTACCAAGAGGTGTCATCAATGCAAACAAACTTAAGAATAAGGCAACTTTTTGTAGAGAAAGATTTGAA
>VAPK010003816.1_pt1 | contig 20784 bp, 19 predicted proteins | sample 3395031 | NCBI WGS metagenome assembly VAPK01 (sample SAMN08290443, study PRJNA428436) | hydrothermal vent metagenome | isolation source: Deep-sea hydrothermal vent chimney 1 | place: Pacific Ocean: Juan De Fuca Ridge
AGCCACTTTCTACTGACTCGGGATTTTCTTTGAACTTCCGGTAAAGTTCCTCAATTACAGCAGGATCCGTACTATTTAAAAAATTGTAATTATCCATTATGCTTACTTGCTAATGACATCACAAAAATAATAATTATTCAGGTTATTTAGAATTATTTTAAAGAACCCGATGAAAGATGCTATTTTTTAAAGAAAATGACACCAAAATCGTGTCAGTAAACAAAAGGAAAGATACAAAAAAATCCCGCACGATTTCATGCGGGATATATCTCCGGTAACAGTTCTCTATTCCGGATGTATTGCTTCTGTGGGACAAACATCAGCGCAAGCGCCACAATCTGTACATAAATCGGGATCAATCACATAAACATCTCCTTCAGAAATAGCTTCTACAGGACATTCGTCAATACAACTTCCACATGCAGTACATAAATCGGGATCAATTTTATATGCCATAGCAATAAATATTTAAAGTTAAAAAAAGTGGAGCAAAGATATAATGAATGTTTAAAAGCCACAGCCATTTCACTCAAAAAAATGATCAGCTCAACTAATTAGTACTCAGTCTTAATAACAAGTTAAAATCCAAAGCACACAAATTTAGACTCGTTTTAATTAATGGAATCAGGCTGTAACTTGCTAACAATTGCGTTTTAATGCATTAATATATAGGCCATTTAAAAAATCTATTGTATCTATATATTTTTAAGCAATCGTTTTTAAAAAAAAGCCGTCAATTCGTGTTTAGGAAAATAATTGCCTTAATTTTGCCGTGTTTTATTAACAATAAATTTATGACAACGAAAAAAGATAAAGTGGTTGAGCTAGAGTCTGCTGTTGTTCGATTTGCTGGTGATTCCGGGGACGGAATGCAGTTAACCGGAAGCCTTTTCTCAGATTCGACCGCCTTTGCGGGAAACGATTTTGCGACTTTTCCAGATTTTCCGTCTGAGATCAGGGCACCTCAGGGCACCATCTCAGGAGTTTCAGGTTTTCAGATCCATTTTGGACACAAAAGTATTCATACCACCGGCGATTTGGCAGACGTGCTGGTAGCCATGAACCCGGCTTCCTTAAAAGCAAATTTGCAATGGATCAAAAGCGACGCTATCATTATTATTGACAGGGACTCTTTTACGGAAAAAAATCTCGACAAAGCCGGCTGGATATCCAATCCTTTGGAGGATGAGTCGCTAATTGATCATCAGGTTATCTGGGCTCCCTTGACGGAGATGACTCGTGAAGCTGTTAAAGACCTCGACTTGGATAATAAATCTGCGTTGAAGTCCAAAAATATGTTTGCACTGGGAATTATTTTTTACCTGTTCAATAGAGATTATAAAAAGACCTATAGCTATTTCGAAAGTAAGTTCAAAAAAAATCCCCTCGTTGTTGAAGCAAATAAGAAAGTGTTGGCAGCAGGATATAATTATGCAGAAACCCTTGAAGCTTTCACAAATACTTTCCGTATCGAGAAAGCAGATCTGAAAAAAGGCCATTACAGGAATGTTACAGGAAACCTTGCTACTGCCTGGGGTCTTTTAGCTGCTTCGGAACGCTCAGGAAGAGACATCTATTTAGGTTCATATCCAATTACACCCGCCACCGATATCCTTCAGGAATTGTCCAAACACAAACAATTTAATTGTGTTACTCAACAGGCTGAAGATGAAATTGCTGGTGTGGTTTCGACCATTGGGGGCAGTTTTGCCGGTGCGTTAGCAGTAACGACTACTTCAGGTCCTGGACTTTCGTTAAAAAGCGAAGCCATCGGGTTAGCCATCATGACGGAATTACCCATGGTGATTGTGGATGTACAGCGCGGAGGCCCGTCAACAGGACTTCCCACCAAATCAGAACAATCCGATCTGATGCAGGCTTTATTTGGAAGAAACGGTGAAGCACCGGTTATCGTTATGGCAGCCACCAGCGCAACTGACGCTTTTTACTCTGCCTACGAAGCTGCCAAGCTAGCTATGGAACACATGACTCCCGTTATTTTGCTTACCGATGGTTCTATCGGTAACGGTTCAGAAGTCTTCAAAATTCCAAAAGTTGCCGATTTGCCGGCCATCAATCCTCCAATCGCCAAAGCCAATGATACTGAATACCAACCTTACAAAAGAGATCCTGAAAAATTAAACCGCCCGTGGGCTATTGCAGGAACACCGGGTTTAAGACACCGTCTGGGAGGTCTTGAAAAAGAAGATATTACAGGAAATGTTTCGCAAGACCCGATGAACCATCAGGTTATGACCAATCTTCGTCAGGAAAAGGTGATGAGGGTTGCTAATTATATTCCCGACTTGGAAGTTGAAGGAGACCAGGAAAGTGAGGTTTTAGTCGTAGGTTGGGGAAGTACACACGGCGTTTTACTTACCGCTGTGGAAGAACTTCGTGAGAAAGGAAAATCAATCAGCCTGGCTCATTTTAAACACATCATGCCATTACCCAAAAATGTGGATGATGTCTTTTCCAAATTCAAAAAAATCATTGTTTGCGAAATCAATATGGGACAATTTGCAAATTACCTGCGGATGACCCACCCCGATTTTAAATATGAACAATATAATAAGGTACAAGGGCTACCATTTATGGTGTCAGAATTGACAGCAAAATTTGACACCCTTTTATAATGAATAAGATCATGGATCAAAAAATAGAACTTCAGGAATTAGAGCTTACCAAAGTTGATTTTGAAAGCGACCAGATGGTGAAATGGTGTCCAGGTTGTGGAGACCATGCCATTTTAAAATCAGTGGAAAATATTTTTCCGGCGGTAGGAGAAAAAATGGGTTATAAAAAAGAAGATTTTGTAGTTGTTTCCGGTATTGGATGCTCCTCACGTTTTCCTTATTACATGAACACTTATGGGATTCATGGAATTCACGGACGTGCAGCTGCACTGGCAATGGGAATAAAACTCACCAATCCGAAATTGTGCGTTTGGATGATCAGCGGTGATGGCGATTCAATGGCTATTGGCGGAAATCATTTCATTCACATTGCCCGGAGAAACCCGGACATCAATTATTTAATGTTCAACAATCAAATTTACGGCCTTACCAAAGGGCAGTATTCGCCGACAACGCCAAAAGGACAGAAAACAAAAACATCCCCCCAGGGATCTTTTGAAACACCTTTTAATCCTGGCGAACTGGTTATTGGTGCCAGAGGTAAATTCTTCGCCCGCGCTATAGATACTAATATTAAACTGATGCAACAGGTTTTCCTGGAAGCTGCTTTGCATCATGGAACTTCTATTGTTGAAATTCTGCAAAACTGCGTGATTTATAACAATAAGGCGCATGAATTAATTTCAGGAAAAGAAACCAAACATAACAACCAATTGATTTTGGAAGCAGGGAAACCTATGCTTTTTGGAAAAGACAAAGAAAAGGGACTTCTCTTAGAAGGAACCCGGTTGAAAGTTGTAGCATTGGGAGAAGACGGAATTACTTTGGACGACATTCTCGTTCACGATCCTACAACGGAAGATGCAGGAATCCACATGATGCTTGCAAGCATGTCATTGCCTGAATTTCCTGTTGCATTTGGGGTGATTCGTTCCGTTTCTTCTGAAACACTGGAAGATGCAGTTTGGAATTCTGTAGAACATGAAAAAGAAGTTTCTCCGTATAAATCTGTTGATGACTTACTTAACAGTGGAAATACCTGGGAAATTAAATAATGAAATTATTTTGTTAAACACAAAAGGCTGTCTTGAAAGGGCAGCCTTTTGTGTTGAAATTGTTTTTGGCAAAGAACAGAACTAATATCCGTTTGAAAAATCCACAATCGCCCGCGCATGAATTTCCGTTGTATCAAAAACGGGAATTTCCGTATTGGTTTGTTTGATCAGCATAGGCAGTTCCGTACATCCTAAAATAATGCCTTGACTTTTTCAGTAAGTAACAACTCTATTCCCTGCCACTACTGATGCATCATCATCTGAAGAATATCTTCAAAATTCATAGAATAAAGAAGTATCTCCGCTGTGTTATGAGTATCCAAATACTTGTTGGATAATCTGTTTATCAACCTGTAATAATCTATGGTAGATGTCCATGTAACACCGCCAATAAGTCCTGCTTTTTTCATAATCAAATCTGGAATTTTATGGTTTAATTATTCAAAAATAGGATATAATTGTGACGCAAAATTTAAAATATTCCGTAATTTCGGAAAGGCAAATTGAAATTCATACAATTACACGAAATCACCAGAAGCCGTTCGCCGTTTACCGACCAGCTTCTCCCGTTCACCGAATTTTATTTTACTAGCCAGTGACAACATTCTATATTTGCAATATATAAAACTCAAAAAAATGGAAAGCAACAGAAAATATCATCGCGCATCAGATGGTAAACTTGTTCTAGGAGGACTGCTGATTATAGCAGGGGCACTTATAATGCTCGGGAATTTTGACTTTATCAACATAAACTTATCCTACTATATTTTCAACTGGAAAAGTTTTCTTATCTATTTAGGTCTTTATTTCCTGATTACCCGGCCTAATAAAAATACAGCTTATATACTTATTGGATTGGGCATTTTCTTTTGGTTTCCTTCTATTTTAGGGGAAAACGTCCAATTAGGAGACGTGTTTTGGCCTTTGATCCTGATTGCTTTGGGATATTTATTAATAACACGGCAACATAGATCCTGGAACGGCATTCATCATCATTATGATGCCCAAAACAAAGATGAAAAAGAAACCGGTTTTCTGGATCATTTATCCTTTTTTGGTGGAAGTGTAAAAATTATTCAATCGACTCATTTTAAAGGAGGTAATATCACAGCCATTTTTGGTGGTTCTGAGTTTGATCTGACTCATGTTGAAATGGATTCTGATACAGCCGTTATTGATATTTTTGCTCTTTTTGGGGGCATGAAATTTATAATCCCTGAAAACTGGAATGTACAGTCGGATACTGTTACCATATTTGGCGGATTTACAGACAAAAGAAGAAATACTCTGACCCAGCCAGATGGGAAAGTCCTGATTGTTAAAGGACTCATTATTCTTGGTGGTGTTGAAATCAAAAGTTTTTAACAATAATTATTCCCGACATGAAATCAAAAGCAGCAACTTATTTTTTATGGTTTTTTTTGGGGGTCATCTCAGCCCATAGATTTTACCTTGGAAAAATCACAAGTGGGATTATTTACCTGCTCACAGGTCAGCTCTTCGGTATTGGGTGGATTATCGATCTATTTCTTATTGACGGCATGGTAGAGCGATACAATCTGGAGAACAGAGTTAGGAACATTGAAACCATTCATATCTAATCCCCAGTTTTTTATAAAAACCCTAGTTTTCAGAAGTCATGCTAAACCCATTATCTCAAAACAGAAGTTATCTTGTAACCTATGTCATGGTTTGGGGCGCTATAATTGCACTGCACACCCTTATCATCAATTTATTTTACGGGATTAACAGCATGACCAGTTTGGGAGATTCGTTAGTTTTTAATATCTTTTTTATGATCATCGGTTACAGCCTGTGGTATGTGATCCGGTTTAACCTGAGAGAAAAACTATCAATACTTGATGGGATTTTCAATCATCTTCTTATTGCATTGGTGATCATCGTTCTTTGGCTTGTCGCCGGATATTTTACACTGACCTACCTGTTTCCCAACAATGCTGATTATCTGACATTTTTAAGACAATCAATGGCCTGGAGAGCCGTTACAGGAATATTTTACTATTTACTTTTTGTGATGTTTTATTATCTCATATTGTATTACGATGACCTTCAGGAGAAATTAAAAACAGAAAGCGAACTACAAAAGCTGGTCACCAAAGCAGAACTGGACGCCCTGAAATCACAAATAAACCCGCATTTCCTTTTTAACAGTTTAAATTCTATCAGTTCACTCACGATAACAAAACCCGATAAAGCCCAAGATATGGTTATCAAGCTTTCAGATTTTCTGCGCTATTCACTGGGTCACAGCAAGAACGAGCAGGCAAGCCTGAAAGAGGAATTTGAAAACCTGAGACGTTATCTGGATATTGAAAAAATCCGTTTCGGCAACCGGTTGAAATTTGTTTTTAACGTTCCTGAAAATTGTCTCGAAAGCCGTATCCCTAATATGATCCTTCAGCCTTTGATAGAGAATTCTATTAAACACGGCGTTTATAAAAGTTCGGAAGAAACTGAAGTGGAAATAAAATGCAGGGAAGAAAATGATTATATTGCAATAGAAATTACAAACGATTATGATCCTGACACCAAAAAACCGAAAGGGGAAGGTGTGGGACTGCAAAATATCAAAAAAAGGCTCCAGCTCATTTATGGTAGAAATGACTTACTGGAAACCATTGCCGAGAAAATGATTTTCAAAGCTATTTTAAAACTGCCAAAAAATTAATCTATGAAACCAGATATACGTGCCATTATCGTTGAAGATGAAGAGCCGGCAAGAGATTTGCTCAAAGCGTACCTGGCCTCACATGAGAACATACAACTTGTAGCCGAATGTGAAAACGGTTTCGCCGGAATAAAGGCCATCACCGAAACGCTTCCCGACCTGATCTTTCTGGATATCCAAATGCCAAAACTCACCGGATTTGAAATGCTGGAACTTCTTGACGAAGCACCTGAAATTATTTTCACCACGGCTTACGATCAGTTCGCCATCCAGGCTTTTGAATTAAACGCAGTCGATTATCTGATGAAACCTTTTTCAAAAGAGCGCTTTGATCAGGCTTTGGAAAAGGCTTTCGATCGCATGAAAAACAAATCGCAATCATTTCAGAGAATTGAAAAACTAAAAGACAAAATCAGGGAAGAAGGCAGAGATGTAGATCGTATTTTTGTAAAAACCGGCAGTCATATTGATGTGATCCCTGTGACGGACATTTTATATATCGAAGCACAAGACGACTACATAGAACTTCATACTCCCAAAGGCAGGTTTCTGAAAAATGAAACCATGAACAGCATCGAACAACGGCTTCCACAGGAATATTTTATCCGTGTTCACCGTTCATCCATTATTAATGTTCAGCAAATTGACAAACTGGAAAAATACGGCAAAGAAAACTATCTCATTATTTTAAAAGACAAAACCAAAATAATGGTAAGCAAAAGCCGGGTCAAGCAACTTAAAGAGCAGTTGGGAATTTAATTTAAGGTTATTCCTCCCGCAAAATTTTATTCCAAACCATACAAAGCTTTCACCTTTTCAACGATCGTTGCAGAGAGTTTCAGATTTGATTCATGGGTCCATCCTGCAATATGAGGTGATAGCACAACATTATCCCTTTGAACCAATTCGGCGAAAGCCTTCGGAAAGCTCTCCTGATCCAGGCTTTCAAATGACAACCCTTCAAATTCAAGCACATCCAGACAAGCGCCCAGAATTTTTCCGGATTTCAGGTTTTCAACCAGATCATCAGTTTTTACGATTTTTCCCCTTGATGTATTGATAAGGAAAAAAGGCTTTTTAAAGCGGCTGATAAAATTATTGTCAACCAAAAATCGGGTTTCTTCGGTCAACGGCAGGTGCAGACTGACTACATCACATTCTTCAAACAACTGATCCATAGTAGCTTCTTCCGCATAGGCGTCAGAAAAATTCATTTTGTATTTATCATAGGTAAGCACTTTCGGGCGAAAACCACTCAGTTTTCGGGCAAAAGAACCGCCAGTGTTTCCGTAACCAATGATACCAATGGTTTTGCCTTCGATTTCCAACCCGCGGTTTTCCTCACGACGCCAGATTCCTTTTCTTACCTCAACATCTGCCCTCAGCAAATGATTAAACAACATTAATAACATGCCAGCAGCCTGCTCGCCCACTGCACCCCGGTTGCCTTCAGGCGCATTTAGGCAGGTAATCCCCCGGCTTTCTGCGAAAGCAACATCAATATTTTCCATGCCAGCACCTACTCGCCCGATAAATTTCAACTGCGAAGCTTTTGATAAAATTTCTTTATCTATCTTAATTTTACTGCGTATGATTACTCCTTCATACTCATCAATTATTTTCATAAAATCTTCTCTCCGGTAATCAGGAAAATAGTCACAGGTAAACCCGGCTTTTCCCAAACCTCCGGGAAGGGACGGATGGGTACTGTCAACAAATAAGACTTTTTTCATTTCAGACACTTAAAATTTTATCTACGAGATAAACTCCTTCCTGCAAATTTCCGAAAAAAGCGGTTTGAAAAGATAAACCATGGCTAATTTATCAAGGAACCATCAAGCATTGCTAAAAAGTAATAATTCTTTATCAACGTTTAGAGCTAAAGGGTTCACATCAACAACTTTCAAGCCCACCGCAATTTCCACGTAAAATTCATCTTAGCAATATTTTGCAGGCATTAAAACAAACCTTACCTTTGCCGACTCTTTTTCAGCCATCATTGATAAATGTCCCCGGCTGAAAATGAGGCAATAAATAATGAATTCTTGGTTTTTGAATACGAATAAAGGGATCCATGTGGCAATTTCTCGTTAAGTTTATCCTTAGAAACAGATTGGCAATATTAATCGTAATTGGACTTCTAACCGTTTTTATGGGTTATGAAGGGTCAAAGGTAGAACTATCTTATGAGCTTGCCAAAATGCTCCCATCCAGCGATCCCACCAGCATAGAATACAATACTTTTAAAAAGGAATTTGGCCAAAGCGGAGATGGAAGTGTCAGTTTTGTAGCCGTTCAGGATCCGAAATTGTTTACCCTGGAACATTTCGACGATTGGTACGACATTACCCATGAACTGATGGATATTCCCGGGGTAACCCAGGTCATTTCTTCAGCAAGGCTCTTCTCTCTGGTTAAAGATGAGAAAAAGCATAAATTCGATTTCGTGAATCTGGTCTCCAGGCGTCCCACCACACAAAAGCAAGTTGATTCCATAAAAAATGCGTTGTACAGTCTGCCTTTGTATCAGGGGCGGTTGTATAACAGAAAAAATCATGTTCACCTGATGATGATCACGGTGGAAAGTAAAATACTCAATTCCAAGGCAAGGATTCCGCTGATGCGGAAGATCACCCAAACGGTGAATGAGTATGGCCAGAAATATCACCTCACCATGAGGTATTCAGGATTGCCTTATATCCGGACCATTCAAAGTCAGCTTATCCTTAAGGAATCTTTCCTTTTTATTTTTTTATCGGCCTTCGTCACTTTTATCTTGTTATTCCTGTTGTTTCGGTCCAGAAGGGCGGTTTTTTTTGCGATGGTGTTGGTTATTGTCGCGGTTATCTGGACTTTAGGCAGCATTACTCTGCTGGGCTATAAATTCACCATCCTAACCGGAGTTTTACCCCCTTTACTTATTGTGATTGGAGTGGAAAACACCATATTCTTTCTAAATAAATATCTTGATGAAATACGCATACACGGTAATAAGACACTAGCCCTTTCACGAATGATCACACGGGTTGGTAAGGCTAATCTGCTTACCAATGCCACTACTGCGGCTGGATTTGCATCATTTGTCATCACGTCCAACTCATTTCTTGTCGAATTCGGTATTGTAGCCACCATAAACATTTTGATCATTTATGTGCTCTCCATGTTACTGTTGCCCATCTTGTTCAGCTACTTTCCCCTTCCTACAGCCAAGCATTTAAAACACCTGGAAAGTGATAAAAATTTAATTTCCAGGTTCTTGAAAAAAGTGGCTGCTATAGTGTCCGGCTACCGGGGTTGGGTTTATCTGGCTACCCTCTTGTTGATCTTGGGAGGAGTTTACGGAACTACCAAGCTTAAAACCACCGGATCTATTGTAGATGACATTTCCAAAAGCAACAAACTGCGCAAAGACCTGAATTTTTTCGAACAGAATTTTAAAGGCGTCATGCCCCTTGAAATCTCTGTGGATACAAAAAAGCCAGGGGGAGTCTTGAGTTTATATAACTTAAATAAAATCAATCAGCTACAGGATACTTTAGCGCTTTATCCACAATTTGCAAGGCCAGTGTCTGTGGTGGAAATCGTAAAATCGGCCAAGCAGGCTTTCTATAACGGCAATCCTAAGATGTATTCCTTGCCCAACAGTCAGGAAAAGAACTTTATTCTTACTTACATTCCCCATATTCATAGCAAGAAAAAGAGTATTTTGAATTCATTTGTAGATTCAACCTATCGCGTGACAAGGATTTCAGTACAAATGGCCAATATCGGCACCAACGAAATCGATAGCATTATCCGTACCATCCGGCCAAAAATCAATAAGATTTTTCCACCAGAGAAATATAACGTTCACCTTACGGGAACAAGTGTGGTATTTTTAAAAAGTACCAATTATCTCGTAAAGAATCTTTTCATGAGCTTACTGCTGGCCATTTTTGTTATCGCTTTATTGATGTCAGCGATTTTTTCATCAATAAAAATGATTCTTATTTCTTTTATTCCCAACACAATACCACTTATTTTGACAGCAGGGATGATGGGCTATTTTGGAATTTCCATTAAGCCCTCCACCATCATAATCTTCAGTATTGCCTTGGGAATTAGTGTGGACAATACTATACAATTTCTGTCGCGATACCGTCTTCATCTAAAAGCTAATAACTGGCGAATTCGCGAATCGGTATTTGCTGCTTTAACAGAAACAGGCCACAGCATGATTTTTACGGGAATTGTACTCTTCTTTGGATTTCTTGTCTTTATACTCTCTTCCTTTGGAGGAACCCAAGCATTAGGATTTTTGGTGTCTTTAACCCTGCTGGTTGCACTGTTTACCAACCTTATTGTTTTACCTTCTCTACTGATTACGCTAGATAAATGGTTACTCACTCCTGCTTTTAAAAAGTCAAAAAGTAAGATCTTTATCGATGATGACAATCCGCAAATAGACAAAGTAGTAAAAGAAGAGTTGGAAAAGAAGCAAGAACATTAGTATATTGAAACCCAAAAATAACAAATTATGAAAGGTATCATATTGGCAGGCGGTTCAGGCACAAGACTCCACCCACTTACACTGGCAGTCAGCAAACAACTTATGCCGGTTTATGATAAACCCATGATCTATTATCCATTGTCAATCCTGTTAATGGCAGGCATTCGGGATATTCTGATTATATCGACACCCCATGACATTCCAAATTTTAAATTGCTTTTGGGAGATGGTTCAAGCATTGGTTGTAATTTTCAGTATGCCGTGCAGGAAGTACCTAACGGACTGGCACAAGCATTTGTCATTGGTGAAGAATTTATTGGGAAAGACAAAGTGGCCCTCGTTTTAGGAGATAATATCTTTTATGGAACCGGATTGCAACAGCTCCTGATAAACAGTTCTTCCCCTGATGGTGGTATCGTATTTGCCTACCACGTTAAAGACCCGGAACGATATGGTGTAGTTGAATTTGACAAAGATATGAATGCGCTTTCCATTGAAGAAAAGCCGGCTTATCCCAAATCACAATACGCAGTTCCCGGGCTCTATTTTTATGACAATTCCGTAGTTGAAGTGGCTAAGAATTTGAAGCCTAGTGCCCGCGATGAATATGAAATTACTGACATAAATAGATATTACCTTTCACAGGGAAAATTAAAAGTTGCTATGCTGAGCCGTGGTACCGCATGGCTGGACACAGGAACTTTTGCTTCTTTGACACAAGCATCTTCATTTGTGGAAGTTATTCAGGAAAGACAAAATTTGAAGATCGGATGTATTGAAGAAATCGCTTACAAAAAAGGATTTATTGATACCGGACAGCTTCGGGAAATTGCCCAGCCTCTGTTGAAAAGCGGTTACGGAGAATATCTCCTTGATTTAATTCATTAATATCCACAGAAAAATGTATTCTTTCGAGCAGTTATACCAAATATTTTCAGATGAACTGGAAAAACAAAATTTCACCAAGAATCCAAAAGAACTTTATGAACCGATAGCTTACACTCTCTCTCAATCAGGAAAAAGACTGCGCCCTATTTTTACCCTGATGGCTTGCGATTTGTTCGGAGGTGATATTTACAAGTCCATCTCACAGGCGTTGGCCATAGAGCTGCTCCATAATTTCACACTTATTCATGATGATATCATGGATGAAGCACCCCTGCGCCACGGACAGGAAACCGTACACACCCGTTGGAACCAGAAATTGGCAATTCTGGCCGGAGATACCTTATATGCTTTGGCATATCGGTACGTCATGCAATCGGATATAAAATACCTTCCAGCTATTTTGGAGACCTTTAACAATACTGCACTTGAAGCTTGCGAAGGTCAACAAATGGATATCAATTTTGAGAATCTTGATGTGGTTTCCAAAGATGATTATCTCATGATGAGCAATTATAAAACTGCTGCACTTTTCGGGGCAAGCATGCGCATTGGAGCCATCATTGCCGGAGCACCAAAAGAGGACATTAAACTTCTGTCGCTTTACGGACGAAATCTGGGAATGGCTTTTCAATTAAGAGATGACCTACTGGATTTGTATGGCGAACAAAAAGATTTCGGTAAAAAAACCGGACTCGATATTATTGAAAACAAAAAAACATATCTGTTTGTGGCGGCGATGGAGCTGGCCGATAGTGAAACAAGAGATCAATTATGGTCATGTTACCATGACATGCAGGTTGGACCGGATGAAAAAATTGCAAAAGTAAAAGGTATTTTTGATCGACTTGATATTGAGACTGTCACCAACGAAGCCATTGAAAACTATGTAAATCAAAGTCTTGAAAGCCTTGACAAAGTCAACAGGTACAAAGAAGACAAAGTAATTTTGGAAAAGCTTGCAAAACAAATGGTTTCCCGAAAAAAGTAGCTGCTGCTATTCCTGTTCCAATTGAAGGTGCATCTCTTCCCATGCTTGGTAACTTTGGTCTATTTCGGTCTGCAACCGTCCATGTTCTTTCGACAACTCACCGCTTTTAATCTCTTCCATAAAATCCTCAGGTCGTGAAAGCTTTTCGTTAACGGCATTCAACTCCATTTCCAATTTTTCTATAGAAGCTTCAATCCTTTCAAGCTCCTTTTTTAACTTCCGTTGCTTTCGATCTTTCTCTTTTTTGGCTCCCCAGTCCAGCTGATTATCCGAAACTGAAGTTTTTTGTTCTTTCTCCCGTGGGGCCTTGGCTTCCAATTCCCGCAGTTGCTCGATATTTCTTTTTTCCAGATACTCCTGCAAGGTTCCCCTGAATTCTTTGATCTGATGATTCCTGAATTCATAAAAACGTTCCGTTAGTCCGTTCAGGAAATCACGGTCGTGAGATACCAGGATCAATGTACCGTCATACTCCAGCAATGCCGTTTTTAATATATCCTTTGAAAGAAGGTCAAGATGGTTCGTGGGCTCGTCAAGAATGAGCAGGTTGGAAGGATTCAAAAGGAGCTTTGCCAGCGATAACCGGGCCTTTTCGCCACCGGAAAGTACGCTGATCTTTTTATCGATGTCATCTCCCTGAAAAAGAAATGAGCCCAGAATAGATGTGAGTCTTTTTCGGATATCTCCGACAGCCACATCATCAACAGTTTCGAAAACGGTTTTGGAAGGATCGAGCATTTCCCACTGGTCCTGAGCATAATATCCCAAATGAATATTGTGCCCAAATTTGATTTCACCTTCGTAATCCAGTTGCTTTGCCAGAATTTTGGAAAGCGTCGTCTTACCTTCGCCATTCCTGCCCACAAATGCCACTTTTTCACCTTTGATGATCTGAAAATCGATGCCATTCAACACCTTTTTGGGGCCATAGGCTTTGGAAACAGACAGCCCTTCTATCACTACCTTTCCGCTTCGCGGTGCAGGAGGAAAACGGAACCGGATTCCGGAGGTATCAAGATCATCCACAGAAATACGTTCAATTTTCTCAAGATGCTTCACCCGCGATTGAACCTGCTTGGCCTTGGTGGCCTTGGAGCGGAAACGCTCAATAAATCTCTCTATTTCCCTGATTTGCTTTTGCTGGTTATTATATTCAGCTTTTTGCTGGTTGACACGCTCATCGCTCAACTCGAGATATCGAGAATAAGAAACTTTATAATCAAAGATTCTTCTATTGTTGATCTCAATGGTACGGGTGGTTAGGTTATCAAGAAAACTCCTGTCGTGAGAAACCAGAATTACCGAGCCTTTATAGCTTTTCAGATAATCTTCAAGCCACTGAATGGCATCCAGGTCCAGGTGGTTGGTGGGCTCGTCTAGCAGCAGCAATCCGGGTTGAAGTAGCAGTAATTTTGCCAGCTCAATACGCATCTGCCATCCCAGGCTGAAAGTATTTACCTGACGATGCAACTCATCCTCCAGAAATCCGAGCCCTTTCAAAACTTTTACAGCAAGGCCTTCCAACTGACCTTCATCCAGAATCAAGAGTTGGTCGTTCATCAAATTCAGCTCTTCAAAAAGTTTAAGGTAGGATTTACTTTCATAATCTGTCCGTATAATCAGTTCATGCTGAATTATATCTCGTTTCTTTTTTAAATCTTCAACGTTAGAAAAAGCCGACAATGCTTCCTCCAGAACGTTCCTTTTGCTTCTCACCTTCATTTCCTGCGGAAGGTAACCCACTTTTTCATTTTCAGGAATTACAACATTCCCAGAAGAAGGTTCCTGCTCACCACTTAAAATACGCAGTAAAGTTGTCTTCCCGGCACCATTTTTCCCTGCCAGCCCTATCCTCTCTTTATCACCAACATGAAAAGAAACCTGCTCAAACAAAGGAGCGCCGCCAAACTCAATGGAAATATTACCAACTGAAATCATCTGAATTACTTTTTTGCAAAAGTATCATTTATGCCCCAGATTAAAAGGAGACGGAGCAATTCCTTCTTAAGGAAGTGAAAAAAATTTATTACAATTTCACTTACCATCATAGATTTATTATTCAAAAGTTATGAAGTACCGATAAAAAAATATCCTAAATTTGAAGTCTTAATTCTAACAAAAAAGAGAAATGCACATACCAGAAAATTTAAAGTATTCAAAAGATCATGAATGGATCAAAGTTGAAGGTGAAGAAGCCTTGATCGGAGTAACGGACTTTGCCCAGAAAGAACTGGGGGATATTGTCTTTGTGGAAGTGGAAACGATCGATGAAACCCTTGAAAAAGATGAAGTTTTTGGAACCGTAGAAGCCGTTAAAACAGTTTCCGACCTGTTACTTCCTATTAGCGGAACGATTTTGGAACTCAATGATAAACTGGAAGACACACCGGAGCTCATCAACAAAGATCCATACGGGGAAGGATGGGTCGTTAAAATAAAGATGAGTGATCCTGCTGAACTGGATGATCTTCTGGATGCTTCAGCCTATAATGAACTTACTGAAGCTTAATTGAACTGTTTGATGTTTAAGAAATTTCTGCCTGCTGCCATTTGGTCATTTATTATTCTCATACTAATCGGAATACCAGGTTCTGATCTTCCAAAGGTCAATAATTTCTGGGGATGGATAGAACCCGATAAGGTCGTACACCTTTTTATTTTTGGGGTATTGATGTTTTTGATCCTGTTAGGCTTCAGGGAAAAATATTTCTTTAGTAAAAAACGTTACTGGTTTGGCATAGTTTCTGTATTAATTACTTCAGTATATGGTATGATTACAGAAATATTGCAAATATATGTTTTTGTAGGCCGGAGTGGAAGCCGCTTCGATTTTTACACAGATGCAATAGGTGCACTTTTGGGATGGATCGTCTTCTATTTGGTCTTTAGAAAAAAAATCAGAAATGCATCAAGCAGCGAAAGATAAATTAACTATTTTAGCTGCGGAAAATTTGAACATAAATAATTAAAGATGGAATCCAGAAAAACATCAAAAGGGGATCTGGAGAGCAAAAAGGCAATTTTCTTTGAAATAGGCCTGGTGTTTGCTTTATTGCTCATCTATATCGCCTTTAACGCAAAAAGTTATGAAAAGCGTTCTATTACCATGTTACAGCAGCGGGCTAACCACACAACGGAAGAAATTGTTCCAATTACAGAACAAAAGGTAAAGCCACCCCCGCCACCCCCGCCAAAGCAGGTAACTCAAATCAAAATCGTTAGCAATGACGTGAAGATCAACGACAACGTTGATATCGACGTAAATGCCAATATGAATACAACCGTAGCAAAATACACGCCTCCTGTTGAGGATGAAGATGTGCAGCAACAGCAGATTTTCGTGGTTGTTGAACACATGCCTGAATTCCCCGGTGGGATGGGCGCTCTGATGAAATATCTTGCTACCCACATTAACTACCCTGCCCTGGCAAAGGAAAGTGGAATTCAGGGACGCGTGTTCATTAACTTCGTGGTTGAACCTAACGGCAGCATTGACCATGTGAAAGTGCTCCGCGGTATTGGCGGTGGATGCGACGAAGAAGCTGTACGGGTTGTAAAAAGCATGCCTAAATGGATCCCAGGTAAACAGCGTGGGAAACCTGTTAGGGTATCTTTCAACCTTCCCGTTAAGTTTACACTCGAATAAATTTGACAACAAATAAAAAAAGGCGCTTCATCAGCGCCTTTTTTTATGCCTTTAATCTTCTTTATGTTTTGGCGCGATTAGTTTTCATTTTCCTTACCGGGATGAAAATGCTTCAAAACAGCAGTGGCTTTCGGTTTTCCAACAATCTCAGTCAGAGAGGCTTCGTCAAGTTCACTGATCTTTTTTACAGATTTGAATTCCTGTAAAAGTTTTTCCGCGGTTTCCGGACCAATGCCACGAATAGAGTTCAGTTCTGATTTAAGAGTCCCTTTCTGCCTGCGTTTGCGGTGATGCGTAATTCCAAAACGGTGCGCTTCATCGCGTAGCTGTTGAATGATGCGTAGCGTTTCAGATCTTTTGTCAAGATACAAGGGCAGCGGGTCACCAGGGAAATAAAGCTCTTCCAGTTTTTTGGCAATCCCCATAATGGTTATTTTTCCGTAAAGATCCAGTTCTTTCAGACTTTTTATAGCAGCGCTAAGTTGACCTTTTCCTCCGTCAACAATGATCAGTTGGGGAAGTTTTTTATCTTCCGCTATCAAACGGCCATAGCGACGCATAATGATCTCTTCCATAGAAGCAAAATCGTTGGGGCCCTCCACCGTCTTAATATTAAAATGACGGTACTCCTTTTTCATAGGTTTGGCATTCACAAACTGCACCATGGAAGCCACCGGGTAAGCACCCTGAAAGTTTGAATTATCAAAACATTCAATGGTTACCGGCAGTTCGTTCATGTGCAAGTCTGTCTTCATTTTTTCTAGAATCCGGTTACTGTGTCGCTCAGGATTTACCAACTCCTGCTGTTTTAACCGTTCCATCTTAAAATACCATGCATTGCGCTGGCTCAGTTCAAGTAATTGTTTTTTCTCGCCTCTTTGTGGGATAGTGATATGAAGTCCTTCTGCGGGAAAAAAGACCTTAAAGGGAAGAATGATCTCATGCGAAGTACTTTCAAAACGCTGACGAAGATCCGTCATGGCTAAAAGGAGAATTTCTTCAGAGGTTTCATCAAGCCTTTTTCTAACTTCTACAGTATGTGATTGCATTACAGAACCCTGGACTACTTTAAGATAATTGACGTACGCCTGGTCTTCGTCATCCAGCACAGAAAGCACATCCACATTGTTAATACGTGGATTTACAATAACCGACTTGCTTTTGTACTTGTCAAGGATCTCAACTTTCTCCTTTACCCGTTGTGCCTTTTCAAACTGTAGCTTTTTTGCATAACGTTTCATGATTTTCTTCAGGTCGTCAATCACTTTGTTCAGGTTACCCTTGATCAGGTTACGAACCTGCTGCAATGTTTCCAGGTAATCTTCTTCGGTTTGCAGGTTCTCACAGGGGCCAAGGCAATTCCCAATATGATATTGAAGGCAAACCTTAAATTTCTTCTTTTCAATATTCTGACGGGCAAGATTGAGCGAACAAGTCCTCAAAGGATAAAGTTGCCTGATAATGTCCAGCAGTGTATTCATCATCTTTACAGATGCATAAGGACCGTAATACTCCGAGCCATTTTCAATGACATGCCGTGTGGCAAAGACACGGGAAAACGGTTCTTTTTTGATACAAAGCCAGGGGTAGGTTTTATCGTCCTTCAGCATCACATTGTAACGCGGCTGAAGTTTTTTGATGAGATTATTTTCCAGCAACAGTGCATCCAATTCTGTTTCTGTTACAATGAACTGAATATCACAGATTTTCTTAACGAGAACGCGGAGCTTTCCGCTGTCGTGCTCTTTATTGAAATAACTGGAAACCCGCTTTTTCAGGTTTTTTGCCTTCCCTACATACAAAATTTTCCCATTTTTATCGTAATAACGATAAACGCCTGGGTTCTCAGGAAGGCTCCTGACAATGGATACTAAAGATGTGGATGCTTCTTTCAAAACCAAATCAATTACAATACAAATATAGCCATTAAACGTTGATCTAATGTTCTTTTAGACCGTCTATTGGAGGACCCCTAGAGTTTTCGGGGGACGAAGCAATTTCATAATGAAACAAACATTACGTAAAAAAGAGATTGCTTTGTCACACTGCCCACAGCCTTCACAAAGCTCCGCACAATGACGAACGATTTTATAGAAACTGGCGTAATTAATTAATCCTGAATTATCTATCCACACGGCCGTCATTGCGATCCGCCAGAGGCGGAGAAGCAATCTCATATTTTCATATCCACCTGTACAGTCAAAAGACAACAACAAAATATTTCAGGAAATGATTTTACACCTTATCAGAAATTCTTTTGCAGAATATTTTCCACAAAACGAGTCAGGGTTACAAAATCAGAGACATCAAGTTGTTCGGCACGTTTATCCAGTAAAACATGATCGCTTTGCAAGACCCCGGTTAAAGGTTTTAATGCATTTCGAAGTGTTTTACGCCGCTGCCCGAATCCAGCCTTCACAACTTTCTTAAACAATGCTTCATCACAATCAAGACTTTTTGTTGAGTTTCTACGCAGCTTTATAACTGCCGATTTAACCTTTGGGGGTGGAAAAAATACAGTTTCATTTACGGTAAAACAATATTCAATATTGTACCAAGCCTGTAACAGCACACTGAGAATGCCGTAGGTTTTGTTTCCTGAACCGGCCGCAATCCTTTCAGCCACTTCCTTTTGCACCATTCCTACCACTTCCGGAATCTCATTCCGGAACTCAAGTACTTTAAAAAATATCTGACTCGAAATATTATAAGGGAAATTCCCGATCAGGGCAAAAGATGGTTTCAGCATTTCCTGAAGGTTCATTTTTAGGAAATCAGCTTCTATGATATTAAGCCTTTCATCATGAAAATGTTCATGAAGATAGGCTACCGACTCGTCATCAATCTCAATAAGTGTCAGGGAAGAAAGTAGTGGATTTGCAAGAAGAAATTCCGTCAGGACACCTGTTCCGGGACCCACCTCGCATATTGATGAATATTCGGGGCTCAGGCACTGAGTGATCTTCTTGGCGATATTTTTATCTGTGAGAAAATGTTGCCCTAAATATTTTTTCGGCCTGACCATAGAAAATAGAATTTTTTAGAGAAACCCTAATCAATAAACTCAAAGCCCGTATAGCTTTGGAGTGCTTTTGGAATTTGGATGCCGTTTTCGGTTTGATTGTTTTCAAGCAAGGCTGCCACAATACGTGGTAATGCCAAAGCGCTGCCGTTCAATGTATGTGCCAGGTGTGTTTTCCCATCATTATCTTTAAAACGCAGTTTCATCCGGTTGCTCTGGTAGCTCTCGAAATTGGAAACCGAACTGACTTCCAGCCACCTTCTTTGAGCTGCTGAATAAACTTCAAAATCAAAAGTAAGCGCAGAAGTAAAACTGATGTCACCACCGCAAAGCCTTAAGATTCGAAAAGGAAGTTCCAACTTGCGAAGCAATCCTGTTACATGCGCTTTCATTTCTTCAAGCGTTTCGTATGATTTGTCAGAGTTCTGAATCTGAACAATTTCCACCTTGTCAAATTGATGTAACCGGTTCAGCCCACGGACATCTTTTCCATAAGAACCTGCTTCCCGGCGGAAACAATTGGAATATGCCACGTTTTTTATGGGCAAATCTTCTTCCTTCAACATGACATTCCGGTAAATATTGGTAATGGGAACTTCAGCTGTAGGAATCAGGTAAAGCTTGTCAACACCTACATAATACATCTGCCCTTCCTTATCGGGAATTTGTCCCGTACCATATCCCGACGCTTCGTTAATAAGCAACGGAGGCTGGTACTCAAGATATCCTGCCTGCATTGCTTCATCAAGAAAAAAGTTGATCAATGCTCTTTGAAGCCGTGCACCTTTTCCACGATAAAAAGGGAATCCGGCGCCGGTAACTTTACTGCCTAAATTAAAATCAATGATCTGATATTTTTCGGCCAAATCCCAATGCGGAAGCGCATCTTTTCCCATTTCAGGCAATACTCCCTCCCTAAAAACTTCTTCATTGTCAGCTTCGCCTTTACCGGGAGCAACAGACTCATGCGGAATATTGGGCAATTCAATAAGCCCTGCATTCAGTTCTTCAACAATCTGATCTAACTCCTCGCCCAACGATTTAGATTTTGCTTTAAGTACTACCGTTTCTTTCTTTGTGGCTTCAGCTTTTTCTTTTTCACCCGACTTAAAATATTGTCCGATTTCACCGGCCAATCTATTGGATTTAGCCAGTAGATCATCCAGTTCCTTTTGTTTTGCCCTGCGGGTCTGATCCAGGTAAATAATTTTTTCGACCAACGCTGCTGCATCAAAATTCTTAACGGCAAGCCGCTCAATTACGTAGTCTTTATTTTTTCTGATTCTTTGAAGTTCAAGCATGAAATAATGATTTTGGCGCAAAGATAGCAAAGTTAAAAGTGCTTTGGAAACCCTAAGTAAATGAACTACC
>VAPK010391935.1_pt1 | contig 20782 bp, 14 predicted proteins | sample 3395031 | NCBI WGS metagenome assembly VAPK01 (sample SAMN08290443, study PRJNA428436) | hydrothermal vent metagenome | isolation source: Deep-sea hydrothermal vent chimney 1 | place: Pacific Ocean: Juan De Fuca Ridge
AACAAGAAACAAGAAACAAGAAACAAGAAACAAGAAACCTGAAACCAGAAACTATATATATTGATATAAATTGTGACATGGGCGAGGGCTTGAACAACGAAAAAGACCTTATGCCCTATATTTCTTCGTGCAGTATAGCCTGTGGTGGCCATGCCGGAAATTCGCAAAGTATGTTGCAAGTTGCTTTGTTGGCAAAAAGACATCAAGTCAAGGTAGGAGCACACCCCTCATACCCTGACAAAGATAATTTTGGAAGAGTTTCTATGGGTATTCTCCCCGAACTGTTGATTGATAGTATAACGAATCAAGTGGAAGATTTCGTTACTATACTGAAGGCTGAAAGAATAGAAATGCACCATATTAAACCCCATGGTGCACTCTATAATGATATAGCTGAGAACGCCGCTTTGGCATGTACATTTTTAAAGGCAATCGAGGCTTATCGAAATACGGCCTATTTGTATGTGCCCTATGCTTCCGTTATTTCAAGAGAGGCAGTGGGGCAGGGGTTTAAAGTCAAACACGAGGTTTTTGGAGACCGGAACTACAATCGGGATCTTTCTTTGGTTTCCCGAGATTTATCCGAAGCGGTAATCCATAGTCCTGAAAAAGCGTTGGCACATATTGTAACAATGTTAAAAGAAGGACAGGTTCGAACCCTTGATGGGGATATCATAAAAATTATGGCGGACACTTTTTGCATTCATGGTGACACACCTTCTGCTTTGCAAATATTGATGTACCTTTCAGAAGAATTACCAAATCATAATATACATATTGAACGTGCGTAAATATTCTATTTCAATACGACCTTTTGGCGTTCATGCGATATTGGTGGAGTGGCCCAAAGAGGTAGAAGAGTCCATTCTCAATGATATTCTTCAATATGTTCACTATCTTGAAACCAACTGTTTGGATCCTAACAAATGGGAGATAGTACCAGCATATAATTCGGTCACCCTTGTTCATCGTGAGAAACCCATCGATTTTGAGAACCTCAAAGTAAAACTTAAGAAATGGTATGGCGAAAAGAAAGTGGTCGCAGCAAGGCAAAGATACCTCTGGCGACTTCCTGTGTGTTACGATCTTGAATTTGGTATTGACCTTATTGAGGTCTCTGAAAAACTTTCTATGTCCGTTTCTGGAATTATAAACATGCATACCGAAAATATATATACGATTTATGGTATTGGGTTTTTGCCCGGGTTTATGTACTTGGGCGGTCTTCCAAAATCTCTAGAGGTGCCGAGAAGGCCAACACCTCGTTTGAAGGTGCAAAAAGGTGCAGTAGGATTGGCTGGAAAGCAGACCGGAATCTATCCGCAAGAATCGCCCGGTGGATGGAATATTATTGGTAACTGCTCAGTTCAGATGTTCGACCCAAAAGCAGAAGCCCCCTGTTTTGTCACTGTAGGTGACAAAGTACAATTTCACCAAATTGAACGTGCCGAATATGATCTTCATAAAATAGAGGGCGAAGTGGGCATTTACCAACCAAAAAAAATTAAATTGAATGCTTAAGGTATTGAAATCAGGTTTTTTTTCTACCATTCAAGATAATGGTCGATTGGGCTTCTTGAACAAAGGGGTTCCCATTTCTGGTTATATGGACTCGTTTTCTGCGTTAAAAGCGAACATGTTATTGAGCAACCAAGCAGATGCTTCGGTTATAGAGGTCACCATGACCGGACCCACCTTGCAATTTGAAAAGCCGACCTATATCTGTATTGGGGGAGCTGAAATTTCGGTAACCTTGAACAATAAGCCTATGAGGCATTTTAAGGTTTATAAAATAGAGGAAGGTGATATTTTGTCTTATGGAAGGCTAAAAAAAGGTTTTCGTAGCTACTTGGCCATTAAAGCAGGTTTCAAATCTCAGCGTATATTAGGAAGTCGTTCGTACTATCTTCCCATTACTTCAGAAAGTCATTTGGTAGATGGTGTGACACTTGATTATGAGGCTACAGCTGAATTCATTCCAAAAACATCTGAAATTATAATAAATGGTTTTTTAGATAAAACCGTGTTGACCGTCTCAAAAGGTCCTGAGTTTGAATTATTTCCTCCCGAAGAATTAAAAACCTTGTTTACAGATACGTTTTCCGTGGCCAAAGAGTATAACCGAATGGCTTATCAACTTGAGCAAAAATTACCTAATCACCAAATATCGATATTGACTTCTGCAACCCATCCTGGTACAGTACAAATCACTCCAACCGGAAAATTGATCGTCTTGATGAAAGACGGTCAAACAACAGGGGGGTATCCACGCCTTTTACAGCTTTCCGATATGGCGATATCGATATTGGCGCAGAAGAAGTACGGTGATGATATTTCGTTTGAATTGATCTAGGTATCTTGTTTTTTTTCTGCATTTCATCTCTTTTTCTTTCGATGAACGGTAAATGACCTTTCCTTTAAACGTGATTTTTTTATTCTCAACGAGTATTATGGGCTTCCCCTGTAAGGTCGGTTAACTGACCTTATATTTATCGGATATATTGGAAAAAAACAGTGAGAAATGAAAGCTCAATCTATATCTACATTACCTAAGACCTACTTTAAACAATACTTCATTTTTAGGTACCCGTGCTAAAAGATTCGAAATGTAACTAATGGTTGTTTGTCATGCAGACGGATTTTTGGCAATAATCAGAAAGACTTTCCTGCCGCTTTAATTGATTCCAATATTTAAAAATAAACTTAAACCAATAAACCTAGTAATTATGAAAAGAAAATTACACTACCCAATCAACTTGTTAAATTTGAAAATAGACCCTGGCTTTTATATGCGCAATCTGTTTTCATTTGTTTTGGCCTTGTTTATCGCTTCGACCGGTATGGTACAAGCGGCATCTGACAAGATCAATGCCGAATTACTCAATACTACTGAAGTAGTTTCATCAACTTCTTCTTTGAGTGAAATCGATGACCCAAACATTATAAATACGTATAATATCACAAATGGAACAACTCCTGGTCTTCCTTGTTTTGGAACGGCGGGTACCGGTGTGGTCTTTCAAAAAAATGCAGGTCCAGGAAATCATGTAATATGGCGAGCTGGAAACCAACTAATGTTATATGAGTATGACAATGGTACTGCCAAGGTTATGGGTACAGTAATAGATCCAAACGGCCGTGTTGGTGATGTTGAAATTAACATGTACGACAAAATTAATCATATATCCCAACACCACCCTGCTGGCTGTTATATAGATGGAGTCACAAATGTGCAGTCGGTTTATCAACAGTTTTCAGGTACTATCACCGTTGAAGGTGTGGCGTATACAGTAGAGAAACAAGACCCCATGCACGACTATATTGTGGCCGATGGAGCTGGTTTTGAACCAGGTAGGTTCGGTGTTGGAGCATGGACGAGCGGTACTTTCGGTACCGAAACAGAGTGGTTTGGTAACCTAGAGCCAGTTGCCGTATGTGATTTAACGGTAGATGCTGGCGAAGACATCGACAACTGTAACAATGAAACGGTAACCTTGATGGCTATTGCCGCCAATGAATCTACTTGTACTGAAATAACATCATCTTATACTATCGTTGACTCGCAAACTGAAGCGGGTTGTTTTTATTCAAGTACTCCTGGTGTTATTTTTCAAAAATATGATAACTGTAACGGTATTGAATATGTATGGAGAGCAGGAGACGATTTGATTCTTAATGAGTACGCCGATAATACGGCCAAAATTACAGGTTCTCTAATCGACCAAAATGGTCGTGTTGGTTATCTTAATGTCAATTTATATGACAAGGCCAATTCTGGGACAACATGGAGTGCGTCTTGTTATCTTGATGGTATATCTGGTCCAGAAACGTATTATCAGTCATTTTCTGGAGCTCTCACTGTAGAAGGAGTGCCAATGAATATAGGTACAAGATTTGGTGCACATTTCATTTTAGCTCAAGGTGCTGGTTTTGATTCAAGCCAATATGGTTTGGGTGCTTGGACCGGTGGCGGACTGGGTGAGTGTACAGAATGGTTCGGTAACCTTGTACCTAGAACTATTGATAACCCTAACTCAGGAGTGGAGTACCTTTGGTCTACAGGGGAAACCACACAATCAATTACAGTGACTGAATCGGGCGAATATACCGTAACGGTTACTGATTGTGCCGGTTGTACTGCTGTTGATACAGTAGTAGTAAGAATTGGCGAGGCAAATGCTGATGCGGGTGTTGATCAAAATATCTGTAAAGGTGACGAGATTACCTTGACGGTAGAAGGTGAAGGAACATACCTTTGGTCAACGGGCGAAACGACCCAATCGATTACGGTAAACCCAATGAATACATCAGAATATGGTGTTACAGTGACAAATGGACATTGTGAGGCTAGTGATTCGGTTGCCGTAAATGTTGGGGATGCTCAGGCCAATGCAGGCGATGACAAAGATATCTGCAAAGGAGACGAGGTTACCTTGACGGTAGTAGGAGAAGGAACATACCTTTGGTCAACTGGCGAAACGACCCAGTCGATTACAGTAGATCCAATGAGTACAACAGAATACGGCGTTACGATTACCAATGGTAATTGTGAAGCCAGTGACTCAGTGATTGTAAATGTAGGTGATGCAACTGCGAATGCAGGTGATGACAAAGAAATCTGTAAAGGAGAAGAGACTATCTTAACCGTAACAGGTGAAGGAACATATCTTTGGTCAACAGGTGAAACTACACAATCTATTACGGTAAGCCCTATGGCCACAACAGAATATAGTGTGGCGGTTACTAATGCACATTGTGAGGCTACCGATACTGTTAAAGTAGTAGTAGGTGAAGCACTAGCCAATGCCGGTGACGATGTTATTGTCTGCCATAGTGATTCCGCTACTTTGACGGTTACTGGCGAAGGAACATACCTTTGGTCAACAGGTGAGACTACACAATCTATTACGGTAAGCCCTGATAGCACTACTGAATACAGTGTTATAGTTACCAATGGTCATTGTGTTGCTACCGATACTGTAATGGTTACTGTAGATGATAAAGTAATAATCGGTGATTTTGTTTGGTTGGATGAAAACGATAACGGACTTCAAGACGATGGTGCTAATGGTATCAATGGTGTAACGGTTACTTTGTTTCACTGTAATGGTGATGAGGTTGCTATGACAACTACTGCCGATAACGGATCTGGTGAAGCTGGTGCATACAATTTTGAAGTATGTCCAAATTCAGGCTCGTACTATGTGGTTTTTGGTGATGTACCCGCAGAACTCGAATTTACCGCAAGCAATGCCGGTGATGACGCATTGGATTCTGATGCCGATACCAACGGACGTACTGATTGTTTCTCTATCACTGATGTAAACGATTTAACCATAGATGCCGGTTTGAACGAAATCTGCGTTATTACGGTCGATGCTGGTGATGATGTTGAAATGTGTAGAGGTGAAGTCATTGAAATCACTGCGATGGTCGATGATAGCACTGATGAATGTCCAGGTGGATGTGTTTATCCCATTCTTGATCAAGACCGTTGCTACGGACCAACAGGTAACTTTGAAATATACCTAGTGTCTACTGGTAGTGTCGAAAACTTCAAATTCAAAGCTTCAGAGCAACGATTTGAAAGACTTGAAGACAATTCGGCTAGATATACGGCTACTGCAACCAATGGTAATGATATCATTGTAGTAGATGTAATGTTCACTGGTTATAGCACATCTGCGCCAATGGGAAGCCCTAAAGCCAATGCATGTCAAGATTATGATACTTCTGATTGGGAGTATTGGACAACTTGGTCAGGAACGATCACTTCCCAAAACCACGGCGTGTTCAACGTACGAGTGAAAGATGCTGCTTTTCAAATGGGTGTTGGTGCTGACGTAACAAGAACAGGTCTTGGTGCCTCAGGTTGGTTCTATGTTGATGGTGGCGATGGTCATTACACAACAGGTGATGTCAATATCACCGTTGAAGAATGTATAGAAGAAGGTATTTCCTTTGAATGGTCTACTGAAGATGGTAATATTGTTGGCGATGCCAATCAAAAAACCATCCGTGTAAATCAGCCAGGTACCTATACGGTCAATGTTACTAATTGTATAGATTGTACGGCTACAGATACCATAGTGGTAACTGAGGGCCTATGTACGATAGTTGCTAAAAGAGGTAACACGCCAAAAATGGCCGTTGTTTATCCAGTACCGGTCCAATCTGGTGGAGTGTTGACCATAGAGTTCGACATGAATAAAGACTCTTCAAATGACGGACCTCAAGCTGTTAGCTTAAAAGCTAAGGTTGATCATCCTCAGAGAAAAGAAGATGTCGGAATAATGTTGTATGATATAACCGGTAGAATGGTAAGCATTCCAAGAACGTTTAAAATCGTTGACGGAAAAGCTATTATTCACTTAGATCTTGGTTATTTGTCACCTGGCAAATATATACTGAGAGCCCAAGGTACTACTTGGTCTGACAGCAAGAATATTCTAGTGAAGTAACTAGGTTATCAAATATTAATCAAAAAAAACTGCAATCTTTGTTTAGATTGCAGTTTTTTTATTCCTAAATTTGTCTAGATGAAAACGAATAATATTGTCACTGTAATCAATATTGTCCCGAATATGGGGTGATATGGATTTTCATTGACAAGAAAGCCTGTATCAGATACATTTGATACAGGCTTTTTTGTTTGCATATTCCTTTATGAATAATCAAGTGTCTTTATCAAGACTTTGACAGTATTGAATATGGTATGAAATAGTGTGTTATGTCGCTGACAGTCAACACATTGTTTCATTTTAGATATCGTTGGATTTATGTCTGTAAAAAATGTTGAAATCGCAAGGCTGTATAAAGAATTATATTTGATTAGTAAAGCAAAGAAAACCGAATAAATAGACTACAAGAAGCAAGGGATGAAATTGAACAAGCACAGTAAAAATGTAACCCAAGACCCAACGCAGCCAGCAGCTCAGGCCATGTTGTACGCTATTGGTTTAAAAGAAGATGATTTAAAAAAACCTTTGATTGGTATTGGCAGTACAGGCTATGAGGGCAACCCTTGTAACATGCACCTGAACGATTTGGCCCAAGAGGTAAAGAAAGGAACCAATGAAGGTGGACTCATTGGTCTTGTGTTCAATACAATTGGCGTTAGCGACGGAATTTCAATGGGTACCTACGGCATGAGATATTCCTTGCCATCTCGTGATATTATTGCCGATTCTATGGAAACCGTTGTGCAAGCCATGAACTATGATGGTCTAATTACCGTGGTCGGATGCGATAAAAATATGCCTGGTGCCCTGATGGCGATGATACGTTTGGATCGACCTTCAGTATTGGTCTATGGCGGTACTATTGCTTCGGGTTGTTTTAAAGATAAAAAATTGGATATCGTCTCTGCTTTTGAAGCGTGGGGCGAGAAGGTTGCAGGTACTATGAACGAGGCCGATTATAAAGGTGTTATTCAAAACGCCTGCCCCGGTGCGGGAGCCTGTGGCGGTATGTACACTGCCAACACCATGGCGTCGGCTATTGAGGCCTTGGGTATGGCATTGCCGTACAACTCATCGAATCCCGCTTTAGGAACTGCCAAAAAAGATGATGGTGTCAATTCAGGGAAAGCCTTACGGTATCTTTTGGAAAACGATATTAAACCAAGCGATATCATTACAAGAAAATCCTTGGAAAATGCTGTTCGTCTATTGACACTTTTGGGTGGATCTACGAATGCCGTACTGCATTTTTTGGCCATTGCAAAAGCAATTGAAATTGAATTTACGTTGGATGATTTTCAGAAGATAAGTGATACAACTCCGTTATTGGCCGATTTAAAACCCAGCGGAAAATATTTAATGGAAGACCTGCACCGAGTTGGAGGCACCCCGGCGGTGATGAAGTTTATGCTTGAAAATGGGATGTTACACGGTGATTGCCTGACCGTTACCGGAAAAACACTTGCTGAAAACCTAAAGGATATACCAAGGCTAATGGAAGGCCAACAGGTAATAAAACCCCTAAATGCCCCGATCAAAGAAACGGGTCACTTACGTATTCTATACGGAAACCTCGCAGAAGAAGGAGCCGTCGCCAAAATAACAGGTAAGGAAGGACTTTATTTCTCAGGCCCTACCAAGGTGTATGAAGATGAGTTTTTGGCAAATGCAGGAATCGGAAGGGGAGAAGTGAAAAAAGGTGATGTTGTGGTCATTCGGTTTGAGGGGCCAAAAGGAGGGCCAGGAATGCCCGAAATGCTAAAACCCACCGCAGCCATTATGGGAGTGGGATTGGGTAAAGAAGTAGCCCTGATCACCGATGGGCGTTTTTCAGGAGGCACCCACGGTTTCGTGGTAGGTCATGTTTGCCCTGAAGCGCAAGAAGGTGGTGTCATTGCCTTATTGAAAGACGGCGATATCATTACTATTGATGCTGAAAAAAATCAAATCTCCGTCGATTTGACCGAAGAAGAGATTCAATCACGAAGAGCTAATTGGGTACAACCGCCATTAAAAGTAAGAAAAGGAAGTTTATACAAATATGCTAAAACGGTATCCTCGGCCTCACAAGGTTGCGTTACCGATGAACTATAGTTATGGAAACACTAAAAAACAAAGAGGCCAAAACGAGTAAAAAAACCACGGTAAAAATCAGTGGTGCCGAAGCCATAATCCATTGTTTATTGGCCGAAGGTGTTGATTTGTTATATGGCTATCCTGGGGGTGCAATTATGCCTGTTTATGATGAGCTGTATAAATTTCAAGACAAACTAACACATATATTGGTACGCCATGAACAAGGTGCCACCCACGCAGCACAAGGCTATGCAAGGGTTTCCGGAAGGGTAGGGGTTGCTATTGCCACCTCGGGCCCAGGAGCCACGAATTTGGTGACAGGTTTGGCCGATGCGCAAATAGATTCTACGCCCATGGTCTGTATTACTGGCCAAGTGCCAAGACACCTATTGGGTTCAGATGCATTTCAAGAAACCGATATTATAGGAATCTCGACCCCGGTCACTAAATGGAACTATCAGGTAACCAAGGCCTCCGAAATACCTGAAATAATGGCCAAGGCATTTTATATCGCAAGATCTGGTAGACCAGGACCTGTTTTGGTCGATATTACCAAGAATGCCCAATTCGATGAATTTGAATTCTCCTATGAGCCTTGCAAAGGGGTTCGTAGTTATATGCCCGTTCCTAAACCAGATATGAAATCGATCGAAGCGGCCGCTGAAATGATAAATAAGGCGAAAAAACCTTTTATTATCTTTGGGCAAGGTGTGATTTTAGGGGAAGCTGAAGAGCAGTTGAAATCCTTAGTGGAAAAGGCGGGAATTCCCGCAGCATGGACGATTTTAGGACTCTCTGCCTTGAATAGTGATCATCCTCTGAATGTAGGTATGGTAGGCATGCACGGTAATTACGCTCCAAATTTGCTGACCAATGAATGTGATTTATTGATTGCCATCGGTATGCGTTTTGATGATCGGGTCACAGGTAATTTAGATTCTTATGCAAAACAGGCCAAGGTCATCCATTTTGATATAGATCCTGCCGAGATCAATAAGAACGTCAAAGTTGATGTCGCTGTTTTGGGCAATGCCAAAGAAACCTTAGGTCTGTTGCTTCCTTTGATCAAAAAAAACAAACACGAAACATGGCATGACGAATTTAAGGCCAAATACAAAATTGAGTTCGATACCGTCATAGTAAATGATATCCATCCGAAGAAAGAAGGTTTGACAATGGGCGAGGTTATCGAGGAAATCAATTTGGCCTCAAATAACAAGGCCGTAATCGTTAGTGATGTGGGCCAGCATCAAATGATGACGTGTCGCTACGCCAAGTTCGCCCAGAGCAAGAGCAATATCACTTCAGGTGGGTTGGGTACCATGGGTTTTGCCCTACCAGCGGCTATTGGTGCGAAAATGGGGGCTATGGATCGTGAGGTGGTCGCTATCATTGGTGACGGCGGGTATCAGATGACCATTCAAGAACTGGGTGTTATATTTCAACATAAGATACCTGTAAAGATCGTAGTGTTGAACAATAGCCATTTGGGTATGGTTCGGCAATGGCAAGAACTGTTCTTTGAGAGTAGGTATGCCTCAACGGTAATGACCAATCCTGACTTTGTGAAGATTGCCGAAGGCTATCATATCGAGGCAAAACGGGTGAGTGAACGAAAAGATATGAAAGCCGCCGTTCAAGAAATGATGGCTTCGAAAGAGCCGTATTTCTTGGAAGTTTGTGTAGAGAAAGAAGAAAACGTATTTCCTATGATTCCGTCAGGGGCTTCGGTTTCTGATGTTAGGTTAAAATAGAGGCCTACAAGGTCTAAAATGAATTACAGTGAAAATGAACGATTCAAATATATTGGACATCCCAAAAATCCATCAGAAAATAATGGATAAATCAAAAGAAGTTGGGTTTACCATGCCTTCTGATTTATTTATAGGTACTATGCTCAAAACATTGATAGCATCGAAGCCGAAGGGCTTTTTCTTGGAATTGGGAACGGGTATAGGACTTTCTTTATCATGGATGATTGACGGAATGGATGCTGATTCAAGATTGATTACCGTAGATAACGATTTTGAATTAATCGAAATCGCAAAAGAATATCTTGGAAAGGATAAAAGGGTTGAAATTCTATGTCAAGACGGAAGTGAATGGATAAAAAAATACCAAAGAGGTAAGTTTGACCTCATTTTTGCAGATGCATGGCCCGGTAAGTACAGTGAAATCGATGAAATATTGAATTTGGTCAAGGTAAACGGTTTTTATGTCATAGATGATATGACGGCCCAACCCAATTGGCCCGAAGGCCATCAAGACAATGTTGACCGGTTGGTGGGGTATTTAGAAAATAGAGAAGATTTTGTGTTGACTAAAATGAATTGGTCAACAGGACTTATAATTGCAGTAAAAAAATATTAATTAAAAACTCCGTTTCTTCTCGATTTTAGCGAGGAGATATGGCGGAAGGGAAGCTTATGGAAAAAGAATGGTTCACCATATCGGTTTATTCCGAAAATAATGTGGGATTGCTCAATAGAATATCAGGTATATTCTTAAAGAGACACATTAATATAGAGAGTCTAAATGTTTCTAAATCAGAAATTGACGATGTGTCTAAATTCACTATAGTTGTGCGTACCACTGAGGCTTGGGTGCAAAACATTGTTGGTCAGATAGAAAAGCAGATCGAGGTTATAAAAGCCTTTTACCATACTGATGAGGAGACGATTTATCAAGAGTCGGCCTTATTTAAGATTTCTTCGAACCTCTTGTTCGATGAGCGTCAGATTCAGAACATCATCAAAGAGAGCAATTCGCAGATTGTTACAGTGGCAAGAGACTTCTTTGTCTTGGCAAAATCGGGAAGAAGATATGAAATCGATGATGTGTACGACCAATTGAAGCCATTTGGTATAATGCAATTTGTACGCTCAGGAAGAATAGCAGTCTCAAAAGAAGAAATGAGGATTTCTGCAATGCTCAAAGAATTTCAACATAACTAATCATATAAATTAAAAGATGCTGAAATGAATTCGGCATGAAAATAGAACACAAATGGCAAATTATTTTAATACATTATCGCTCAGAGATCAGTTGACCCAATTGGGAAAATGCAGATTCATGGAATCAAGCGAGTTTTCAGACGGCGTATCTGCATTGAGAGGAAAAAAAATAGTGATTATTGGTTGTGGGGCACAAGGTCTCAACCAAGGGCTGAACATGCGTGATTCAGGTCTCGATATTTCGTACACTTTGAGGGAAGCAGCTATTTCAGAACAACGACAGTCGTTCAAGAATGCCTCAGAAAATGGCTTTACCGTCGGTACCTATCAAGAATTGGTGCCTAATGCCGATTTGGTGATCAACCTCACTCCTGACAAGCAACACACCAATGTGGTGAGTACGGTCATGCCGTTGATGAAACAAGATGCGACCCTTTCGTATTCACATGGTTTCAATATTGTTGAAGAAGGTATGCAGATCCGCAAGGATCTTACTGTGATTATGGTAGCGCCCAAATGCCCGGGTTCTGAAGTTCGTGAAGAATATAAAAGGGGTTTTGGCGTACCTACACTTATCGCAGTACATCCTAACAACGATCCACAAGGTAAGGGTCTAGAGCAGGCAAAAGCTTACGCCGTTGCTACTGGCGGAAACAAAGCAGGGGTGTTGATGTCGTCTTTTGTTGCTGAGGTCAAATCAGACCTAATGGGTGAGCAGACCATTCTTTGCGGACTTCTGCAAACAGGATCTATTCTGTGTTTTGATAAGATGGTAGAAAAAGGTACTGCTGCTGGCTACGCTTCAAAATTGGTACAATACGGATGGGAAACTATCACAGAAGGCATGAAGTATGGCGGTATCACCAATATGATGGATCGCTTATCGAATCCGGCTAAAATAAAGGCTTTTGAACTATCCGAAGAATTGAAAGGGATTATGCGACCCTTGTTCCATAAACACATGGATGATATTATGACCGGCCATTTTTCTAAAACAATGATGGAAGATTGGGCCAATGATGATAAAAATCTATTGATGTGGCGTGAAGCTACTGGTGAAACAGCTTTTGAAAAAACACCTGCAAGTGATGATAATATTGATGAACAAGAGTTTTACGATCATGGTGTACTAATGATCGCCATGGTACGGGCGGGGGTAGAGCTGGCCTTCGAATCAATGACCGAATCAGGTATTATTCCTGAATCTGCCTATTACGAGTCGTTGCACGAAACACCCTTGATTGCCAATACTATTGCCAAAAAGAAATTATTCGAGATGAACAGGGTTATTTCGGACACTGCGGAATACGGTTGCTATCTGTTCGATCATGCCTGCAAACCTTTGTTGGCCGATTTTATGAAAAATATAGATACCGATGTTATTGGAAAAGCCTATGGAGACGGAAACGGTGTTGACAATGCCAAATTGATTATGGTGAACAAGGTATTGCGAGAGCATCCGGTGGAAATTGTCGGTGCGCGATTGAGAGAATCGATGACGGCAATGAAACCAATAGTGTAGTGTTTAGATTGTCACTTCGAGCGCAGTCGAGAGACTTCTCGACTGCGCTCGAAGTGACAATATTATCAAACATGCTCCGCCAACCAATCACCCACCTCACTTGTTTTATAGGCTTTTTTGTCTTCAGACAGATCTTCAGTAACAATGCCTTCAGATAGTGATTTGTTGACCACATCACGAATAGCTTGAGCTTCTTGGACAAGATTAAAATCTTCAAAGAGCATTGCGGCGGACAGTACAGTCGCTAACGGATTGGCAATGTCTTTACCAGCGGCCTGTGGATAAGAACCATGTATCGGCTCGTAAAGCCGAGTTTTTTCACCTACGGATGCTGAGGGCATCAAGCCCATAGAACCAGAAATCACCGAAGCCTCATCGGTCAAAATATCACCAAACAGATTTTCGGTGATAATCACATCGTACGAGCTTGGCCATTGGACCAAACGCATGGCAACAGCATCTACAAATTCGTAGGATACGGTCACTTCAGGATAATCTTTTTCCATTGCCTGTACGGTTTCCCTCCATAATCTTGAAGATTCCAATACGTTTGCTTTATCAACGCAACAGAGCTTTTTAGAACGTGTCATGGCCAGTTCAAAACCTTTTATTGCTAATCGTTGTATTTCTTTTCGGGTATAGGTCATCGTGTCAAAGGCCGTATTGCCATTATCTTTTCGTCCTCTTTTCCCAAAATAAACACCTCCGGTCAATTCCCTTAAAATTATTAGGTCCGTTCCTTCGATTCGTTCACGTTTCAAGGGAGATTTATCAATCAACGACGGAAAAGTAAATGTAGGGCGTACATTGGCGAACAGCCCTAATTTTTTCCGCATTTTCAATAAGCCCTGCTCGGGTCTTACTTTTGCCAAGGGGTCGTTATCAAACCTTGGATGCCCAATAGCTCCGAACAGTACAGCATCTGCGGCTTCACAAATGGCATGTGTTGAATCAGGGTAGGGTTCTCCAACTGCATCGATGGCAGCAGCTCCCGTTAACGCTGGGATCCATTTAATTTCATGATCGTACTTTTCGGCAATAGCATCACAGACTTTTACCGCCTGATCGATTACTTCAGGGCCGATTCCGTCTCCGGCCAAAAGGGCAATGTTTAATTTCATTCTATTTTTTTGACTTTGCGCTCACCTCTATTGGATTTGCGGTATTAGTATTGGTTTTATATGATATTCAACATTTTTTCAGTGGCCTTTATTGCCGAAACGGTCTGGTCGGAATCTAGTCCTCTTGAGGTGAATTCCTTGCCATGGGTCTCCCAAGTGATAATGGTTTCGCAAAGCGCATCTGAATTACTGCCAGGCGGTATTCGCACAGCATAATCAATTAGATTGGGAAGTTGCATTTTTCTAGATGCATACAATTTTCCCAGTGCATTCATAAAAGCATCATATTGCCCGTCTCCCTGAGCATGTTCTTCATATAGCGTTCCATTGATTTCCACAGATACCGTGGTAGAGGGCTTCAAGCCTTTCGAGTGGGTCAATACATATGATTTTATGAATATTTTTTGCTGAACGGATTCGTTATCGAGAACATCTGAGATTATATAGGGCAAATCCCCTTTGGTGACCCGTTCTTTCTTATCGCCAAGTTCTATGATGCGGGCAGTAACCTTTCTTAGTTCCTCATCATTCAAGGTGAGCCCCAGTTCTTGCAAGTTTTTTTGAATATTGGCCTTTCCTGACATTTTACCAAGAGCGTATTTACGTTTCCTTCCAAAACGTTCAGGCAAAAGATTGTTGAAGTATAAATTCATTTTACTATCTCCATCAGCGTGTATTCCAGCAGTTTGTGTAAACACGTTATCTCCAACGATAGGTTTGTTGGCAGGAATACCAAAACCCGTGAATGCCGAAACCAGTTTACTTACTTTAAATAGGGAAGATTCATTTACATTGATCTCAATATCGGTCAAAAAGTCATTTATTACCGCAACAGCACTTGCCATTGGGGCGTTACCCGCACGTTCGCCCATACCATTTACAGTAAGGTGTAAACCATGGCAACCGGCTTTTACGGCTTCCATAATATTGGCTACTCCAAGGTCATAGTCATTATGGCCATGAAAGTCAATATGTAATTTCGGATACTTCTCGGTAATTTCTGAAATAAAATCGAAGGTTTCGTTATAGGTAAGTATGCCCAGTGTGTCAGGCAGTAATACTCTTTTTATAGGTTGGGTAGAAAGAAAATCTAAAAATTGAAAAACATATGCTTTAGAGTTTCGCATACCATTGCTCCAATCCTCTAAATAAATATTGTTGATGATTCCTTTTTTTTCTGCGGATGAAAAAATAGTCGCTACCTCTTTAAAATGCTGTTTGGGCGTTTTCTTTAGTTGGTACTTTAAATGGTTTAGAGAGCCTTTGGTCAATAAATTTTGTGATTTCGCTCCCGCTTTCTCCATCCATTTTAAAGAAACCCCGCCATCTACAAAGGTCAGAACTTCTATTCGATTCAAATATTTCTTGGTCGCCGCCCATTTGGTGATTTGTTGAACGGCCAGCAATTCGCCCTTTGATACACGTGCTGATGCCACTTCGATTCGGTCAACGTTAAGTTCTTCCAACAATAGTTTTGCCAGCGTGAGTTTTTCAGATGCTGAAAAAGATACCCCTGAGGTTTGTTCGCCATCCCGAAGGGTGGTATCCATGATTTCGATCTTTCTTTTCATTTTACGAAGGCTTGTTTCTGTATCCTTGGACTTCGGCTACGCTCAGCCACCATTTCCGGCGACTGAGCGTAGCCGAAGCCGCTGTTTATAATGGGGTGTTTTGGGCAAACGCCTCAATCTCTTCTTTGATGTTCAACAAATAGTCAATATCATCGTAACCGTTCAACATATTGTTCTTTTTATAGTCATTGATGTCAAAAGATTCACTTTCACCCGTTGTTGTGATGGTTATAGTTTGTTCAGGTAGGCTCACTTCAAATTCTGCCTTTGGGTCTTTATCTATTGCAGCGAATATCTTTTGAAGAAATTCAGCGCTTACCTGGACCGGCAATACGCCAATATTCAAGCAATTGCCCCTAAAAATATCGGCAAAAAAACTGGATACCACACAACGGAATCCGTAGTCATAAACAGCCCATGCAGCGTGTTCTCTTGAAGAACCAGAGCCGAAATTTTTACCGCCTACCAATATCTTACCGTTGTATTTAGGGTTATTAAGGACGAAATCGTTCTTTGGTGAACCATCTTGGTCATAGCGCCAATCTCGAAACAGATTATCGCCAAAACCTTTGCGTTCAGTTGCTTTTAAAAAACGTGCAGGAATAATCTGATCAGTATCGACATTCTCAATAGGAAGGGGTACTGCGGTCGTTTTAAGTGTATTGAATTTATCGTATGCCATTTTTTATGCTTATTTATTATACCGTTTCCAATGCCATCAATTCTCGCGGATCGGTTACTTTCCCCGTTACCGCCGCCGCCGCCGCAACTAACGGACTCGCCAATAAGGTTCTTGAACCTGGCCCCTGTCTGCCTTCGAAATTTCTGTTTGAGGTACTTACCGCTAATTTTCCAGCGGGAACTTTATCGTCGTTCATCGCCAAACAGGCTGAACAACCTGGCTCGCGAAGTTCAAAGCCTGCATCTGTGAGAATATCCAAAATGCCTTCTTCTTTTATGGCCGATTCTACCTTATGGGATCCCGGCACCAACCAAGCAGTAACATTTTCGGCCTTTTGGCGGCCTTTTACTATGGAGGCAAAAGCCCTGAAATCTTCAATTCTACCGTTGGTGCAACTTCCCAAGAATACAAAATCGATAGATTTTCCGATCATAGCATCACCTTCCTCGAAGGCCATATATTGTAACGACTTTTTATACGTAGATACGCCACCTTGGATGGTATCCGCAGAGGGAATATCATTTTTGATACCCATACCCATGCCCGGGTTGGTGCCATAGGTTATCATCGGTTCAATTGAAGAACCGTCAAATGTCAGTTCTTTATCGAAACTTGCACCCTCATCGGTGTACAGGGTCTGCCAATAGTCCATTGCTGTGTTCCATGCTTCCCCTTTTGGAGTGAATTCTCTTCCCTTTACATAGTCGAATGTTTTTTCGTCAGGGGCGATCATACCTCCTCTAGCGCCCATTTCTATACTGAGATTACAAACCGTCATACGACCTTCCATCGTCATATCTCTAAATACATTACCAGCATATTCCACAAAATACCCAGTAGCACCCGAAGTGGTCAATTGCGATATAATGAACAAGGCGACATCTTTGGGAGTAACCGCTTTGCTCAACGAACCATTGATATTGATTTGCATTTTTTTTGGTTTAGGCTGCATAATACATTGGGTGGCCATGACCATTTCAACCTCTGAAGTGCCAATACCAAAAGCAATTGCACCGAAAGCACCGTGGGTAGAGGTATGTGAGTCGCCACAAACGATCGTAGCACCGGGTTGGGTAATACCGTATTCAGGACCGACTACGTGTACGATTCCGTTTTTTTCATGACCCAAACCCCAATATGAAATACCATATTCATTGGAGTTTTCCTCCAAGGCTTTTAACTGATTGGCCGACAAAGGATCTGCAACAGGTAGATGCTGGTTGATCGTAGGGGTGTTGTGATCTGCCGTTGCAAATGTTTTTTCAGGATGCATTACCCTGATATTTCTATTCTTAAGCCCTAAGAAGGCTACAGGACTCGTCACCTCATGTACCAAGTGACGGTCGATGAACAGTACATCTGGGCCATTTTCAATTCGGTGGATTATGTGAGAATCCCAAACTTTATCGAATAGTGTTTTATGTGGACTCATAATTCTTTTTATTCTAAGCCTGTAAAGCTATTAAAACTAAGGGTTTTTTGGAAGTCATAAGAAATTAAAATTACGATGTTCAACTAATATAATTCCATATATTTTTGAACTTCACCAATTGTGCATAGGCGTGTCTGATGACCAAATTATCGGGCTTTTGCAATAGGGAATCGTTTTTTAAAAGTTGTATTGCATAATGACGTGCGGTTTTAAGAATTTCATGGTCCTTGACAATATCGGCGATCTTTAGGTTCAGAATTCCACTTTGTTGTGTACCCATCAGATCGCCCGGGCCTCTAAGCCGTAGATCGATTTCGGCAATTTCAAAACCATCGTTCGTTTGCACCATGGTACGTAATCTCGTTTTCGCTTCTGCGGATAGTTTATGGCTGGTCATTAGAATATTATAGCTCTGTTCTGCACCACGACCGATACGACCACGTAATTGATGCAACTGCGACAAGCCAAAACGTTCGGCACTTTCAATAATCATTACGGAAGCGTTGGGTACATTAACCCCAACCTCGATAACCGTTGTAGCTACCATGATATGCGTTTCGCCCTTTACAAAACGGTTCATTTCATAATCTTTGTCGGCGGACTTCATTTTTCCGTGTACGATCGATATTTGATAGTCGGGTAGGGGAAAGTCTCTAGCGATACTCTCATAACCGTCCATTAGATCTTTATAATCCAATGCTTCCGATTCTTGGATCAGGGGGTAAACGATATATACCTGTCTTCCTTTTTTGATCTCATCGCGAACAAATCTAAATACCTTTAAGCGATTTGAGTCAAACCGATGTACGGTCTTTATGGGTTTTCGCCCAGGGGGCAGCTCATCAATGACCGAAATATCAAGATCACCATAGAGGCTCATCGCCAAGGTTCTCGGTATGGGCGTAGCGGTCATGACCAATATATGCGGTGGGTATTCATTTTTATGCCACAATTTCGATCGTTGAGCTACCCCAAACCGATGTTGTTCATCAACGATCGCCAAGCCGAGATTCTTGTATTGTACCTTGTCTTCCAATAAGGCATGTGTGCCTATTAAAATATGGAGTTCACCATTCTCTAATTGCTCGTGTATGATTTTGCGCACCGATTTTTTTACCGACCCGGTCAAAAGGGCACAGTTGGTACCAAGACCCTCCAATAATTCAGTGATGCCATTATAATGTTGGTTGGCGAGAATTTCGGTAGGTGCCATCAAACAGGCTTGGTAGCCATTGTCAATGGCCAACAACATGGCCATTATGGCAACAATGGTTTTGCCTGAACCCACATCGCCCTGTAACAAACGGTTCATTTGGGCATTGCTGCCCAGATCAGAACGAATTTCTTTGAGCACTCTTTTCTGTGCTCCCGTAAGCTCAAAGGGAAGATGGTCGTTATAGAAGACATTGAAGTGTTCGCCCACTTGGTCAAAATTAAAGCCTTTTACTTTTTGCTTTCGCAACATTTTTTTTGAGATCAATTGCAATTGTACATAAAACAGCTCTTCGAATTTTAATCGAAACTGTGCCTTTGCCAACAACGCCTGATTTTTCGGAAAATGGATGTTAAAAAGTGACTCGCCCTTGGGCAATAATTTTAGTTCATGTAAAATGGTATCTGACAGTGTTTCAGAAAACTGCCCCTTGGTCTCTATGAACAGTTGCTGGATCAGTTTGCTGATGACCCTATTGGTCATGCCTTTGTTACTCAGTTTCTCGGTGGAAGGGTAAATGGGCTGCATGGCAATTTTCAAGCCTTGTTCGTGATCTTTTAACAGTTCCATTTCTGGGTGGGGCATTGAGAAGGTTTGCCCGTAGCGGTTGCATTTGCCAAAAATCACGTAGGGTGTATTGAGTTTTAGGTTTTCACGGATCCATTTTTGGCCCCTGAACCAAACGAGCTCCATACTGCCCGTTTCATCAACGAATTTGGCGACTAGGCGTTTTCCTTTTTTTTGCTCAATGGTTTTGATATTGACGATCTTACCGATTACCTGCACATCGGCACTACTGTTTTGTAACTGTCCGATTTTATAGTACTGGGTCTTATCGATATACCGGTTAGGGAAGAGGTTGAGCAAATCTTGATAGGTATGAATACCCAGTTCAGAGGCAAAGGTTTCCGCCCTGTTGGGGCCTACACCTTTAAGGTAGGTAATAGGGGTTTGTAGGGTATTGGCATTCATTTTACTAAATTAGGGTTTCGGATTGACATTCAGACCCCCAATCTTAATGTACCTTTATGTGTTCGTAAAACCAAAAAACCCTTTCAAAGCTATGAAAGGGTTTAATTGGTAGCGAGAGTGAGACTTGAACTCACGACCTCCGGGTTATGAATCCGACGCTCTAACCAGCTGAGCTACCTCGCCATGGTAGTTTTTAACGGCTGCAAATATAAAGTTAAATTATTTGTTCGTCAACATATACGGCACTAAAAATATTCTTTGGGTTTTGTTTTTTTATCATATTTAATTATATATATTGCCTTGGCAAATACGTATTGATAATGAGTGATAAAATAAAATTTAAAATTGAATTTGTGATACAGGTATCGCCACAAATGCTGTTCCAATACTTGGCAACTCCTTCTGGTCTTTCAGAGTGGTTTGCTGATGATGTGAACTCTAGAGGTGAAATATTCACCTTTATTTGGGATGGTTCTGAAGAAGATGCAAAATTGCTAAAGAAAAAGACCGATGATTTCGTTAAATTCTCTTGGGAAGAAAATGATGACGATACTTTTTTTGAAATGAAGATCATTGTCGATGAAATTACCAAAGACGTCTCGCTCTTTGTTACTGATTTCGCCGATGAAGACGAACTTGAAGAGTCGAAAATGTTATGGACAAACCAGATTGGTGATCTTAAACAGGTCTTGGGATCCAAATAAATTTTTATACAATTTTGAACTATATTTGGCCTTGATTTATCAAGGCTTTTTTTATGATCAATTTTAACGGAGAA
>VAPK010285605.1_pt1 | contig 20780 bp, 11 predicted proteins | sample 3395031 | NCBI WGS metagenome assembly VAPK01 (sample SAMN08290443, study PRJNA428436) | hydrothermal vent metagenome | isolation source: Deep-sea hydrothermal vent chimney 1 | place: Pacific Ocean: Juan De Fuca Ridge
AAATCACTCGGATTCCATAAATTAGGAACGGCATAACCATAGCCATTTACATTATAATGAAAATAACCATTCGGATTCATTTCTTTTAACACAAAACGAATGATGGATTTCGATAATTCAGGATTAAAATAATTGGCAGGCAATGAATAATGTAAGTGATCTCGAGCTACTGCATTTAAACCCCAAATATAATCGTAGGTCATACCCTGGGGGATAAATGTCTCCTCAAAATAATCATTGTATTTTGCTGAAGCTTCCAACACATAAGCATTCCAATATTGTTCTCTTTGGATTACTTTATCTTTTTGATATGAAAAATCAGGTAATTTATTTTTCCAAGCCTTTCTAAATTTTGCATCATCTTTTCCTTTACTAAAAAGAGCGTTTGAAATCGCATCAATGCTTTCACTATCATATTTAAAACCAATAACAAATGAAATTGTTTTGCTTTCTCTTTGATTTAATTTGAATTTATATAATGCAGAAAGGTTGGTGTGATTATTTTCGTTTGTAACGGTGTACTGTACTTCATTTTGCCCCTTTATAAATAAAGTCGGTGGATAAAAATCATACGTAGAGGCTTCTTCTTTGGTTGGTTTTTTAATCGATTTATCAGTATGTGGTTCAAATGAAGCAGCTGTATAATTCTCGTTAACCCTAGGAATGGCGATATAGGAAATCCTTTTTTCATGGATCATTTGATAGTTTGCCAAAACAGATTCGGTATACAGAATTTCTTTAGCTTCATTTCCCGTATTTGTCAACTTAACGGTTATCAACAATGCCGACTCACCAGAATCTATCTTTTTAGAAGGCGAAGTAGCAATAGTACGTTCGCATTGTATTTCGCCATCAATATTCATATTGAAACTTGCAAAACCACTCCCGAATTCTTTTTCCGAATTGCATGCTATAGATGAATTCAATCCTGAAAGTCGATACGCTTTTTTATTGATTTTAATCGTTGCTTGACTGCTAGGGCATTTTTCCGTAGCAACATTCAATCGTCCCCAAGCTCTTCGTAAGGTATAAAAATCAAATACTCCAGAAGTATGTATAAAACTTGTAACACCATAATTCCCTATTAAAAACCAAGGGTCTTTAGGGTATGTGATTTTCTCACCATCCGAGGCATTGATTTGGTATGGAATTTTACCTGTATACTTAAAAACCGGCAAGCCTAGGTTATCAGAAGACCAATGACCGATTGGTTGCTGCCCAAAAGAATTTGATTGGGGAAAACCAATATCATCTCTTAAGTTACTTTCCATTCAATTTCTATATTAATAAAAAAATTCTTGAAACTGACTATCCTCGAGACCCGACCGACCGGCACGCCTGCCTGAACGGCACGGGCAGGGGTGGGAAGAGACATAGAGGTATTTCGCCTCCCGAAATTTCGGGATAGTGTTTTACCTCACCCGTAACTGCCAAAAAGCAGTTCCGACCTCTCCAAAGGAGAGGTAAATCGGAAACCCCGAGGCATCCCGAGTACTCGGGGTAGGGAAATTCTTTTGGATTAAAAAACCCTGACATTTAAAACAAATATACAGAAACAACTTGTATATACAGGATGTTTTTGCACGATTATTTGTCTATAATTCCTAATATAACAGATTTTGATATGCCATAAGAACACTAATCACCTATTCCTTTTTAATAAAACTTGGCGGTTTTAACGGTGGCGAATAGTTTTTTGAACTATCATCAATTACCAATACCCAATCTGGACCACTATTATCAGTATTTACATTGCTTCCCCACGGAATTTGGAAAACGCCCGAATTGTCTATTTCAGTAGGTGGAAACGATGTTCCCGTTCTTGGATCGTACCACCAAACACACAACTTTGATGATGTGATCACATCGGTCTTTATCTTGTATTTATGGGTCATAAAAGGAAAATAAACCATAATATAGGTAGCATCTTTTTTTCCTAGAGTGCCATCACGAGTGATTTGCAAATGATCTACACCATGTGAGACTTCTGGCTCTGCAAGCGACTGATCGGGAATACGTGAAAGAAAGGGTCTTGAAAGCATAAGGTTTTTCAAATACCGCATTTGATAACTTCCAGGGGTATCCATAGCTTCTTTCCAAGTCAGGCCGACCCCGAACATTGGTTCTCTATCAGTGTCATACATTTGCCAGATGCTATTATGCCCGTACGTAAAACCAAAGGCTCCTGAAAATATGCTCCAATAGGCCACTACTCGAACATGATGGTCTTTGGCCCTGCCATTTTGCGTTGCAAATCCGATATATATTCCTTCATAAATTGGTTCACCCTCTAAAACCGGTTTTGCTGGGCTTCGCCCATAATCATCCTTTATCATTCTATAATTGTCATAAAACGCTCTTTGATGGCCCGACTGAATCATATTAAAATCCAACCAATCGGCAGTATGCCAGTATTCAGATGAACTCTTTTCTCCATAATTATGATAGGTCATCAAATGCTCGCTACCACCTGCTTTAATTCCTTTTGCCAGACTTTGCCATTCTTGTTCATACCCTTCAGGTGTTGCATCGCCCCCCAATACCCATACTATGTTTGTTTTATTTTTGTAACGTTTGCCCAAAAACGCCCCATAGGTGAATGCCGATTTCACATTGAATATTTTTTTGTTTTTTATCGTTGGATGCTCTTCTTGAATTTGTCGCCCCCAAAGCGGAAGTAGGGCCAAATTGACCCCAAGGGCATCGGCTTTGTCAAGTACCCAATCTATATGCTCGAAATACTTTTCATTGGTTTTGGTAGGATCCAAGTTTTCGAAGATCCGTTCCCCTTCATGATTGGCTTCGTTCAACCCCATCAAACCCGGCAATACACATTGAACAACATTGAACCCTTTACTTGCCCTGTTTCTGAGATAATGTTCTGATTCTTTTTTATCTAAAACATTCAACAATTGCCATGCCGTATCACCAAGCCAAAAAAATGGAGTACCATCTTCTTGTACAAGAAAACGATTGTTATCGCTTACTTTTAGATTTTGGGCCAAAATCTGGTTTTGGCATATTACAAGAGAAAGCAATGCCATCAGCAGAAAAGGAATTTGGTAGCGTTTGTTCATAGATTGCATAACTCTTTCTAAAGAACGATTTTTATTTTCATCTGGTTCCATTTGTAATTTAACAAATGTGACTGTCCTTCTTTATTTTTCATGGCATCAGACCAGATCAAAATCATTTCTGTGCCATCTTCACTGATCCATTTTGGTGATAATTTTGGCTGATACGTCAAGGTTTTTTCATCATCTACTGTCCAGTAATCCGTATAGAAAAATTGCTTCCAGGGGCCATAGGGTTTTTCTGAATACCAAAACCCCAAACTGCCGGTTTTCGTATGCATCCACGCATCGTAGTAGTCTTTGTCAGAATCTGTCATTCCATACCCGGCATAGGTGCCTCCATTGACCATGATATAAAGTCCGAGGCCCTCGTTCCAGACAACAGAAGGAAGCCATGAATACCAACCAAAATAATGCCCCTTAGAACTTTTGACAGGGAACTCATGAACATACCCCCGATCGCTGATCTTATTTGACCATACAGGTTGATTGTCATCGGTGTATTTAGTAAAATACTGCCATTCACTTCGTATGCCCAATTTATCTTTATGCACTCTTGCCAAATTCAATTGATGGGCCTGGGCACTTTCTGGAGAATACATATAAATAAAGTCATCTTTAGAGGAAGAATTATTTTGCCCATTTTGCACAAAATCAAAAAAGGAAAAAGGATATGCTATTTGCTCTTGGTGAGGTATACCAAATTCTTCTAAAGAAAACATCTCATCTTGGTTTACCACATTTCTCATGCTGTCTTTTACAGTTAACAATATTTCATTTCCCTCTCTATCTACACGGTACCATGAATCTCCGTTATCTGCAGACTTTAATAATTTAACCCCGGTAAAAGGGCCAGACCATCTTGTGCCAGGTGTTTTTGAGATTGCCGAATAAATAATCTCATCAATCGCTATAATTCCATATCCAAACCAACTACCTTGCTCACCGCTAAAATTTGGATAATTGGGAAGGTCTCGCCGCTCAAAATCATCTGGACCACCGGTGATCCTAAACAAGTGATTGTGCATCTCAAAATATGGAAGATCAAAATCAAGCCAATTTCCATCGCACATTGAAGTAATCTGAGAACCATCTTTTGCCCAAGTGGTGCACCAGTTATCGCCCCGTTTACCTATTCTTTTTAATGTTTCGGTTCTTAGTTCTACGTTTACTGGCACTTTAATAACTTCTTTCTTTTGCTTCGTAGCACAGCCATAAAATAGGAGTGAAAAAATCAATGCGTAAAAAATACTCTTTATATTCATAATCTTAGTTTTTGCATTTTTTAGATTCAGTTTGGTTTGTTTTATTTTAAGCGTATGTTTATTTTCATCTGGTTCCAAAGGTAGTTATCTGCATGTGAGTGTCCTTTGGCGTTTTTCATGGCATCAGACCAGATTAAAATCATTTCGGTACCATCTTCGCTGATCCATTTTGGTGATAATTTTGGTTGGTAGGTTCTGTTTTCTGCATTGTCAACGATCCACTTATCGGTGTAAAAAAACTGCTTCCATGGGCCATAGGGGTTTTCAGAATACCAAAAACCAAGACTGCCGCTCTCTGTATGCATCCACCCATCGTAGTAATCGGTATCTGAATCGGTCATGCCATACCCCGCATACGTACCTCCATTAACCATTATATACAGCCCAAGACCTTCGTTCCAGACCACGGATGGAATCCAAGAATACCAACCGAAATATTGATTTTCTGCATTTTTATCTGGGTATTGATCCACATAGCCACGCTCATTGATATCGCTTGACCAAACTGGCTGGTCATTTTCATCGTACTTTGTAAAATAGTGCCACTCACTTCTAACACCTATTTTTTCTTTGGCCACTCTAGCTAAAGCCAACTTATGTGCATGGGCACCTTCTGGGGAATAGATATAGACATAACCGTCTTTGGCGGCTGAATTGTTTTGCCCATTTTGAACAAAATCAACAAATGAAAACGGATAGGCCATTTGCTCTTGATGCGGAAGACCAAATTCTTCCAGAAAAAACATCTCATCATGATTTACAACATTTCGCATACTGTCTTGGGCACTGAGCGACAATTCATTTCCCTTTCGACCCACACGGAACCATGATTCTCCGTTGTCCGATGACTTTAATAGTTTAATTCCTGTAAACGGCCCCGACCAGCTAGTACCTGGTGTTTTTGAAACGACCGAATAAATGTCATCGTCTACCGAAACGATACCATAACCGAACCAACTACCTTGCTCTCCACTAAAGTCTGGGTAATTGAGAATATCTTCTCGTTTAAAATCAGTGGCCCCACCCACCAATCTATATAAATGGTTGTGATAATCGGCATTGGGAAGATCAAGCCAATTTCCATCATCCATAGATACAATTTGCGACCCGTCTTTCGCCCAAGTGATACACCAGTTATCACCTCGTGTGCCAAGTCGTTTGAGGGTTTCTTTTTGAAATTCTACCCCTACCGGGCTAGATTTTTCTTCTTTTTTTTGTTTTGTAGAACAGCTTGATGCCATTAACATCACAGCTGATAAGTACACAAGTATTTTTTTCTTCATTGTTGGTCGTTTAAATTAATAAGGTTTAATCTTTGATCGGTCTATTTCCCATTTGCAATTCGAGTACGCCCCCATTAACTATTTCATCATGCGAAATCCAGTATCTATTTAGAGCCTCTCCGTTTAGTTTGATGGATTGAATATAAATGTTTTCTTCGGAATTATTATGCGCAATAATGGAAAAACGCTCCCCTTGATAGTAATCGGGATTTAAAGTTATCTCCACTTTTGAAAAAACAGGCGAAGTAATTTGATATTTATTATCTCCTGGGGCAATGGGGTGCAAACCAATAGACGCAAGCACATACCAGGCAGACATTTGCCCTTCATCTTCATTACCGACATACCCAAAAGATTCGGTTGTACCATAAGCTCCTTTACATATCGCCCGTGTCCATTTTTGTGTCAGATGGGGCAATCCTAATTCATTGAATATAAAAGGCACATGATGTACCGGTTCATTGGCATGGTTGTAATAATCGTTCCACAGAAAATCAGGTGGAATACTATCAAAAAACGTTGTGAGTTCTTCTATTAAATAATCTTTCCCCATAAGCGTTACCATACCATCAATATCGTGTGGAACAAACCACCCTTGTTGATACGGGTTGGTCTCCATACATCCCTGTCCGTGTACTTTTTTCCCTTCCCATTTCATCCATGAACCATCTTCAAGCCTAGTTCGAAACCAGTTTACGTTGCTATCCCAAACACTTTTATACGATTTAGATTTTTGGTAGTACACATCTGATATTGAGTCTCGACCAAGCGATTCGGCAAATTTTCCAACACACCAATCAGAATATGCATATTCTAAAGTTTTCGATAGAGAACCAGGTGAGTACCCGAGTGCATTATTGCCAAATTTATCGACTGTATTCAAACTATATGCGAATGCTTTTTCAATATCATAATTTCGAATGCCTTTTTCGTAGGCATCAACAACTACAGAAACTGCCGGATTACCCAACATACACGCTGAGTAACTATTTACAATTTCCCATTGGGGCAAATATTCACGTTGGCTGATCTCAGCAAGTTGCAGCATCGAATTTATTTCATCGTTAACCACATCTGGTCTAATGATCGTAAATAAAGGAAATAGGCTTCTAAAAACATCCCACCCACTAAAAATTGTTCGATACGTGAAATTATCTGCTTTATGAATTTTACCGTCCGTACCCAAATATTCTCCGTTTTGATCTGAATAGAGGCGGGGATCGATCATGGCGTGGTACATGGCTGTGTAGAATATTTCTTTGTCAGTTTGAGAGCCTCCCTCGACTATTATTCGATTGATAGTATTGTTCCATAGATTACGCGAATTATTATAAACCTTTTCAAAACCCCAGTCAGGTATATCATGCTCAAGGTTTTCTTTTGCGTTGTCAACACTTACAAAAGATAAACCTGATTTTACCAGTACCTGCTCATCTTTAATTGTTGAAAATTCAGAATAAAACCCGAGATGCTTGCCTTTCATCTCTTTCCTCATTTTATATACTTGTGCGTCTTTAATCATTTTTTGATAGGTTTCTGTTGCCACCTCGAAATTAGTTCGCACCTGATTGTCAGGAATATCAGCGCTCCAGATACCAAAATCTGTTATCGGTTTGCTGAACTGACAATAGAAATACACCGTGTAGTCGGCATTTCCTTTTCCGTTTCCCCAACCACCACCTTCAGGTGGGCATTTCATCCAACCACTGATCGTGTGCTCATCTACCACTTTCAAATACTGTTCAGTAGAAGTGCCACCAATGCGACGGGCCAAATCAATTTGTATACGAGATTGTTTGTGTTCAGGAAAGGTGAACCGCAATATTCCGGCTCGGGGTGCGGCAGTTAATTCTACATCTATTCCATAATCCTGTAGCATCACCTTGTAATAACCAACTTTGGCCTCTTCTTCATCGTGTGAGTAACGAGAACGATAGCCAGCCTCTGGGCTTTTATCGTCACCTTTATTGGTGTGTAATTTCCCGGTTGTGGGCATTACCAGAAAGTTGCCAAATTCACCATACCAACCCGTTCCGCTCATGTGCATAAAACTAAAGCCCTCAATTGTATTATGATGCCATGAATACCCAGGAGCGTTGTCTCCCCCAGTACGTGTATCGGGGCTTAGCTGAACTAGACCAAATGGAGTTGTGGCACCGGGAAATGTTTTACCCAAACCATGGAGGCTTTTACCCTCTTCCATCGATGTGGAAGCACCGATAAAAGGGTTGATATAATCTACAGATAATTTATTTGTGCCTTGATTACACGATGTAATTCCAATTAAAACCAGTAAAAACATGCTCAGCCTAAAACAAAATATGTTCTTGAATATTATTTTCATTGTGTATCTTTATTAATCACTTTATTATACCAACTAACATAATTGTTTGACATTAAAGTTCATTAGAACAGCTTATTACAAGTCTTCGATAGCTTGTCAATTGAGGAGAACCATCGTCTTTCAAGGTTAACACAACATGAATGGTTTTTCCCTGGGCATCTTTTGGGATAGTTACTACTGGATTTTTTGAAGTGTCTTTTCTAATGGCTACACCACCTTTATACGTACCAGCTTCTTTGTAAAGCCACCACATGTAACTCAGTTTATCTCCATCAGGGTCATACGATCCTTTTGCGCTGATTTTTACAATAGAACCTGGGCGGGCAGAAATGTACAATACATTTTTCGTCTTATCCTCGTTGATTATGGCAATCGGATTGTGGTTTGCGCTATCGTAATCTTTCACACACCAGTCCATTCTTGCTGCAAAGTCATTCTGATAATCAGTTCTCCAACGAAAAATCGAACACCAAACATTGTTGTAGCTGGTGTCATTATAACTCCAGGTATCTTTAGCATCTGCATAAAGCCAATAGTCAAGATAAGGCTCTTCGTTAACCCAACACCTGCCTTTGCAATACGCGCCAGCATATTGATCGGCAATTACATTTACGTTTTTTTCTTTTTCTCTACCGAATCTTCCTCCCCAGCTTCCCTGCCATTGTTTTTCTGGGTCGTTTAGCCCGTTTGGCATTACATAGAAAAAAGTTGGCGTATCTCCTTCCCATATATGCAATGCATCTGGGTACATTTGTCCCAATGGGCCATGCCCCTGTTGAATGTTATGTTTAACCCACTCAGGTGTTACAACAGATTCATCTCCTCCACGTGTATGATCCCATTCATCATTATTGAATCTATATGACATGCCCTTGAATGATTTTACATTTCGAACTAAAAATATATCAGGGTACGTTTTTGCAATCCAAGCTCCTGCATCATCTTGTGCTGCCAGATCGTATATTCTTATCTTTTTTTTGAATTTATCGAAATCATCCTCACTATGCGATTTATTTGCTGTCCATATTGCTTGGGCCACGGTATTCGCCCCGCCCCAAACAAGTATCCAAACAGGTCTTGAATCGTCTTTATCTACGGCATCAATAATCATATTGGCACCTTCCGAACCACGATGACCAACAGCGCTCATGCCATACCCGGTATTTCCTGTAGCAGTTATATCATGAAGATATTGTTCTGTAGGGTATTCTTTATCGTGTAAAACAAGGTTCTCTCTTATCTCGCCATAGGCATCAATACATTCATGAATAACATGCGTCGCAGGTTCGCAGAGTTTCCATATACCCGTAGAGCCAATTAAGCCCTCAATATCAAAATTGTTTGAATAGGCCAAGAGCCTTACCATTGATTGCTGGTCGTCTGGTTCGTTAGTGATATCGGTAGTTACTATGATCCGCGGTTTTATTGACTGACAAACTACCGTGTTTTGTATGGATAAAAAAACAAAAAGAGCACATGTCACAATCTTTGTAATACGTTTGGGAAAATTATAGTTGTTTATTAAATGTACCATATATTATAAATTTACTTTTTTAGAGGTCAGTAGTTAGCTACTTACTTTTTTCATTGGTTTTGTGGCTAACTGTCCGTTCGAGCGCTCCCGAAGCTTCGGGAGCGCTCGAACGGACAAAATTACAAATTGCAAATAATTGATAACCAAGTTATTGTAATTCACCTTGTCTATGTACTTATCTGCTGACCTCTATACTTTTTCATAATAACTTCTTTATTTAGTCAACATTTTCCCTACCTCCAACAATACTTTTATTGATTCTTCAGGTACACTACCATCTCCTTTTGGGCCGATGTTGAGAAGTAGATTACCCCCTTTTGCATTGATGTCTATCAATTTTTCGTAAACAGTTTGGGCATCTTTCCATTGGGTGTCATCTTTTTTATAGCCCCAAGATTGGTTCATTGTATAGCATGCTTCCCATGGGTATTTCAATGATTCTTCTGGATGCTCTTGTTCTGGGGTGCCAAAATCTTTCTTGAAAACAGATCGTTTTGCCACTCGGTTATTTATTATTATTTCAGGTTTCAATTCACGGATGTACTGATACAAGTCTTCCCCAGAAGCCATATCCCACCAATACACCCAATCGCCATCGAACCACATCATTTCAGTGTCGTAATTCTCGATCAGTTCGCGAATTTGGTTTTTCATGTATTTTATATAGGCTTCTTTTTTTCCTGATTTCATACGAATAGTGCCCCATTTTCCCCAATGATCGTCGCCATCGATATTGCGTTCTTGAGAGGGGTGGTGCCAATCAATAATACTATAATACGTACAAAACTTTAAATCGTATTTTTTGCAGGCATCACTGAGTTCTCGCAATATGTCACGACCTGCAAAGGGAGTACTGGCAACATCGAAATCGGTGTATTCGCTGTCCCACAAACAAAAACCTTCATGATGCTTTGATGTGATTACAATGTATTTCATACCAGCCTCTTTTGCCGTTTTTGCGATAAGATCGGCATCAAAATCAGCAGGGTTGAAAGTTGTGGTCTGCATGGCATACACCTGGGCGGGAATATCGGCTTTTGCCTGGATCCACTCTGCATACCCTTCCTGTACCTTTCCTTCCCATTCTCCACCGAGCTGGCTGTACAGCCCGAAATGTATGAACATTCCGAATTTTGCATTATTGAACCATTTCAATCGTTTTTCTGTCTCGGTTTTTGATTCGTTCAGAAAATCAACCTGTGCCATTAATAAATTGGTGGTTGATACGAATAGTAAAAAAGCTATAATTTTTCTCATTTTATCTATGTTTAAAATTCATAAAGTAATCGCAGTGGTATTAGGTGTTATTTTTCGTTCCCAAGATGCTTACCTGATCGGTTTGTTCATGCTTTCTGTTGGTGCAAAATCTTTTAGTTTTTTGAGGTATGATTTATTTCTATAGGAGGCTTTACAATTTAAATATTGCCCAAACCGGTTTATGATCGGAAAGCGATTTTTCCTCAATAATACCAGTTTTTTTTACTTTGATATTCTTATACAAAATATGATCAATCACCTTACCTTTATTTTCCTCTCGTGATAATGTTGTAGTATGAGATAGATCAATATTTAATTTCTTATAAGGGTTGCTGAAACCTAGATCGTATAAATACTGCATAGGTTGGGAGTCGAATCTGTCGTTAAAATCCCCCGCCAAAATAATCGTGTCAAAGGTTGAATACTCTTTTTTCAATAGTTGCGCTAAATGGTGCGCTTTGCTTTTTTCGGGATCATCGACCCCTGTCGGAATATGCAGACTGAAGACCAAAACCGATCTTTTCTTGCAGACCTTTACGGTTGCCACGACCGCACTTGCCGGTGCCCAACTTAAACCTTCTAATAAAATTTCATGTGTATTCTCCAACGGATACTTACTCAAAATTGATTTGTATTTACCATAGTATGAGTTTGTTTTGTCAGGATAATTTTTCTCATGGTTTGCCGAGGCGATTTTACCTTCATAACTATATTTCATTCCAAGCAAATCACCTGTTTTTTTGGTCCAGCCTTGTGCGGGCACTTCGTTAAAACAAATAATATCTGCTTTTTGAGGTTTAAGAAATGAGGCCATTTCTTGGGGCGTGGTACTTTTTCCAAATTCTATGTTATAGGCGATTACTTTTAACTTTTGCCCTCTGAGACCAGTCGAGACAATGCCTAATGAAACAATCAAAACTATTTTGAATGACCTCAGTTTAACAATGTATGCTTTATATGGATTGCCAAAATATTTCATAAGTGTATTTAATTAAATTTCATTCATCTGTCATTTTAATACAAGTACCCAGTCATTATCTGGCCCAGGGATTCCTGGAGGATTAAAATCATGGTTGCCGCTCCCCGTTTTTAGTTGGGCAAGAAACGGTTTTGGGTCATCATACTCTTTATCACCTACCCACCACGTTCCTTTTCGTGGGTTGAACCAATAGGCACTTAATTCACCAAATTGCAATCGGGCTAAATTTAGTGATATATTTCTACCATTTGCACTATACACCATTGCCCACCTTCCATTTTTACCACGTATAGCAGAAATTCGATCTGAAGTGGCATTTGGTTTTTTACCTGCATTAGGCCCGCCATCACCATCGCCAATGGTCATACCATCACCTATAGTATTTCCCCTTTCTCCATTGATCAGTTCAGGATCAGGCATACGGTCAAGAAATTCTGAATCGGTCCAAATTTCACGGCAAACGGTATAAAGATGAGCCATTTGCCAAGCTCCGGGCAAGTCGGCTATTTTTCGCCAGTTGGGATTAAAAAGCCAATTATCATTTCCGTAGGTATGACCAAACCCACCATCAAAAATAGTTTGGTAAGCCTGATAACGTACCGCCCATGCGCTTGTGGCTCCTTCATACCTTCCTTCGAACAACCAAGTGGGCTTGATCGGCTTCAGCCCATAGTCATGGGGTAAAGAAACAATTTGATCGTAAGGTGTATCTTGAACGGAATTGAAAGACAGCCACTTTTCATTATGAAACCATTCCGAAGAGTTGGGTGCCCATTTTCTTGGATGGTAAGAAATCAATATATTGCTGTAATCGCCTTTTCCGTTCTGTACATTGCCACCAGTAGTACCGTCTGCCAAACCTTCTGCCATTGCATTCCATACTTCTTTAAAATCATGACGACCATCTTCCATTTCATATACAGCGGAACGATCGCCGCCCAGCATCCAGATTATATTGTCTTTATTACCATAGCGTTGCCCCAACCATAGCCCATAGGCATATGCGTTTTTTTTATTAAAAATAATCTTGTCGTCTGGTTTTGGTCCGGTATAGTTACCCGAAACCCAAACACCCCAAGTAGGATTGATACAGGCATACATATTATTTTTTTCAAGAAGGTCAATGGTGTAATCCACATGATCCCAGTAATCATATTCTTTAGGCTTATCAGGATTATTCCTTTTTGTTGTAAGGGGTCTTAAAACATCCGGATCGCCTTTCGAATTTGGGGCAAATGGTAAAGTACCGTATTTTGAAGTGTTATCTGAATACGTGTAACCGTAGCCTTCGAATTCCTCTGCTATAAGACCATTGAGAAGAACAAATGAAATGGAATTGAACTTCTGCTTTTTCAACAGGGTCAATACTTCCGAAATTTCTTCATGTGTGCCGTTTTTGATTAATTTCCAGACTGTATAGTTATTAAGGAATATAGGTACACCATCAATAGTTTCCAATAGATGTGGATTGTGAATACTAACACGTAGTTTACTGAAATCGGCTTTATCTATTTTCCCATAAGAGTTTATGATTTTAATGAAATCGCCAGGGTCTTCGCTCAAAAGCTTTGAGTATTCGGCGGCCTTGTTAAATGACCAAAGGTAGTTTTCATTGATTTTTTCTGGATTCTGGCTTAAACGCCCTATCATCCATGCGTTGTTCATTTTATGCAATTGAGCCTTATCTTCTTCAGCTATTTTCTTAAAATAGTTTTTCGCAGAAGTTGGAGATAGTTGTTGTTTACGAATAAAAGAAAACAAAGTATTTTGCCTATTGATACAGTAATCAATAAATTCAACAGTTAACCGCAGATCATTAAAATCAGTTTTGTTTTTAGTGATTTTAGCACCATAGGCCGCCATTAGTTTTGCTATTTCTGAAAAACTGTTTTTCTTAGGTTCCTTTCTGTCCAATAAATCTTTCAAATGTTCTTTCGAATTCCATGGAACAAATATCAGGCTGTCGTTTTGCCCACAGCCCCACTGAGGAATTTCTTCGTATAGTGTTTTGTATATTTTGTTCCAATCTTCATTATATGTTACCCCAAAATGTTCTTCAACAAATTCAGGAATTACATTCATATAATTACCATCTACTTTATTGTTTATAATTCTTGCCGCAATGGTATAGGTATCCCATTGACTGTTTTGAAGGTAGCGGGTAGGTACCCAGTTTGAAAGTATGATACCCAGATTTTCAGGAGTATTTAGATTATTATAAACCTTAGCATAAGCAGTAATATTTTTAAATTGTAATGCACCTACCCGCGGGGCCCATTCACACCAACTTACAGCCGGGCAACTAATCAACTCAAAGCCTTTGTCCAACACTTTGTTAGCTACCTTTGCTATGGTATCAGTATTGGTCTCCCAGTAATTCCAGTCTATTATTACAATATCCTTGTTCAACAAATCAAGAACTTCTTCTTCTTGATAGATTGGCACATCTCCCCAAATTACAGTTTTCTTGTTTAGCCCTTTTAAGATTCCGTTTAACTGGTTTACGTATGTTGCCCATATTTGGCCTTTGCTTTTAGATTGAAGGGCTTTTTTTGATTTTTCGCTTGCCCCCCAGTTCACTTCATCGCATCCTATGTGAAAATAATCTGATGGGAAAATAGTAGCGACTTCCTCATAAAGATCCTTCAACAAAATGAGGGTACTATCATTTACCGGACACAGGGCATTAAAATTTGCGCCAGGGGGAGCATCGTTCAGAAATTTATATTTTTCCGTTTGGGTAATATATTTTGAATGGCCGAAAGATTCGATTTCAGGTATCATTTCAATGCCCTTGCTTTGCGCATATTTTACAAGACGTTTCAACTCTTCTGCATTGAAAGCCCCTTCACTGATCTTCAACTCGGGGTGGGAAGTGAATTTATAGGCAGAGCCCTGATCATCGGTCAAGCGAAAAATAATCGCATTAATATCCTCATCGTGGCAGAAATCGATCAAGCGAAAATAATAGTCCATTGTTTCCATTCCGCGCGGGGCATCGATCATAAAACCGCGAAATGGGGTCGTTTTTGTTTGAACCTGTTTTGTGCTACTGCAACCTATAAGGGTGAATAACACACTAATACCAAGTATTGATTTTTTTATAATTTCTTTCATAGTTGTATCTACATCATATCATTACTTATGCGAATCAAGATTTAAAAGCACATTGAAAAAGCAAGCGACTATTTGGGCTAAAGCCCTTGAACTAACAAGTTTTTTACTTCCTCTGGATAAATTCAGAGGCAATTCAAAAATTTTATAAACAACCCGAAATGATTTTTTCAAGATAGAACTGGTTTAAATTTTTTAAATTGGCACAGGCTTCAGCCTGTGTATAAAAGGACAAATACTGATAGGCTTTAGCCGAATATTTCAGGCATTCAACTCTTGATTTGCATTACTCATTGAATTTAATTGCCAAGTTCATGTTTGTTTTTTAAAATGAACGAGCCTTTGAGCCTGATATCGTCAGAAGAACTGCCAACATGAATATTAAATTTTCCGGGTTCAACCACAAGATCCATATGACGATTATGTAAGGCAAGATCGTCTGGTTCGAGAATGAACGCTACCTCTTTTTCTTCACCCGGTTCTAACGAAATACGGTCGAAACCACGTAATTGAAGTACATACTGGGTAACACTACTAACCTCGTCGTTAACATATAGCTGAACAATTTCATCACCCTTCAAACTGCCTGTATTTTTCAGTTTGAAACTTACTTTTATCGATGATTCGATTCCGCCCTTTTCAGGTGATATTTGAAAATCAGAATATTTGAATTGAGTATAACTCAGTCCGTACCCAAACGGATAAAGTGCCCCTGTAACGCGTGACACTCCAAACCCATTTGGACTGTCTGCATCTTCTTGACCGGCTTGCGAATCGGGTTTGTAAGGGAAATTAAATGGAATCTGCCCTGCAGTTCTTGGAGTTGTCATGGGCATTTTACCACCTGGATTGTATTTTCCTAACAATACATCAGCAATTGCCGTTCCTCCGTATTGTCCGGGAAACCAAGCTTCTACAATGGCAGGGATATTCTGGTTGGCCCAATTTATAGAAAGAGGCCGACCATTTACCAACACCAATACAACTGGTTTGCCTGTCTCTTTCAGTTTCATTAAAAACTGTCGCTGATTGCCCGGAAGGTCGAGACTGGTACGCGATCTGGCTTCTCCAACAATTCGGTCATCTTCACCGAGAAAAGCGATTATCAGATCTGCCGATTTGGCCTTATCAACCGCTTCGTTCATTAGTTTTTGTTCTTCTGCTTTTGGTCCAACAGGAATTATTTCAGACAGTGGCCAAGAATCTCTATCAAAGAAATAACAACCTTCGGCATATTGAATGTTTGCCTTGTTTCCAATGGCCGAAACTAACCCTTCGTAACCCGATATAACATCGATGCCGTTTGGTCCGTAACGGCTTGCAGAAGATTTTTCGGCCTTTGCATTAGGTCCGGTAATTAAAATATTTTTGTATTTTGATATATCTATTGGCAATAAATCACCTTCGTTTTTCAATAAGACCATTGCCTCTCGTGATACTTGTTTTGCAATTTCAATGTTCTGTTCGGTGTTTACATTTTTGTCGGCATATTTTTCATCATGATATGGACTGTCAAACAACCCTTCCCAAAATTTTACACGCAGCACATCTCTAACACGGTTGTTAATGGTTTCGATAGAAAGTGAGCCCTCTTCGATTAATTCTCGAAGGGGTAAAATAAAATTCTCTGGTATTTCGAATGTTGTTCGAACGTTCAACCCAGCTTGAACTGCCTGGCGAACAGCTTCTTTGTAGGTTCCGGCAACATGATGTTTTTCGGCAATGTACCGCACTGCCCACGAATCAGAAACCACATAGCCTTTAAACTGGTATTTATTTCGCAAAATTTCTGTGAGGTAGTATTCGCTTCCGGTAACAGGAATTCCATTATAATCGTTGTAGCAACTCATGATCCCAAGCGCCCCACCTTCCATAATTCCTTTTTTGAATGTGTAAAGGTATATGTCATGAGCTTCACGATCGGTGATATGGGGATCGGTGCGAACTTTTCCATCGCGGCCACCTTTCGACATAGAGTGAAGAAAATAGTGTTTTAACGTACTCACCACCCTGTTTTCCTGAATTCCTTGAATTTGCTGCTTTCCGAGTTCGGCAACAAGAAACGGGTCTTCACCATAAGTTTCAACAACACGCCCCCAACGCTGGTCGCGCGAAACATCCATAAGTGGTGAATATACGTTGTTGTAGCCGAGTGCACGTGCCTCTTTTCCTGTAACCCGTCCTATTTCGCGTACCAATTTTTTGTTCCACGAAGCGGCAACTGCAATTTGAGCTGGGAAACAAGTTGCTTTTGTGTGGTTTAATCCACGAATTCCTTCTGTTGTAAACTCAACCGGAATACCCAAACGGGTATCTTCAACAAAGAATTTCTGCACCTTATTTAGTGCCCAAACATGTTTTGAATAGGGGAAGGTGTAGTCAGATTCAACAACACCGTTACAATGTTCGTCGATATTTGCCAAACCGTCTTTCCACAATGCGGTTTTCCATTCTGGAGTTGGCAACTGATCTTTTGCAACCCGACCGTAACCGTACAAAGTAACCATTTGCATGGTCTTTTCGTCTATGCTCATTTGCGATAACAGGTCTTCGATACGGCTGTCGACTTCTTGTTCAGAATCTTCATAAATGTCCTTTACGCCATTTTTGTTAAAATCAATCCAGCCTTTATGATAGATCGATGATTTTTGCGCAAATGAGATTTGTAAAGAAAAAAACACTACAAGTGAATAAATAAGGGTTCTCATGGGTCTTTTTTAGTGTAAGGGAATTAATTATGGTTTGTTACAAGATATGTATGCTCGACAGGCTGTGCCAGTAGATATGCTTTTTCGATAAGCTGTTTACAAGCGGCTTTATAGGCCTCTTCTTTAGGTTTGTTTGCTATATATATTTTTAATTGTGATTTGTAATAGGGGTTGGTATACCCATCTGCAACAAAGGCGGAATCCATAAACGTTTCGATTGTTTTAAGATCTTCGGTAACCTTCATTTTTTTAAATTGCGGAAGGTATTGGATAAACTTCATTCCCCTTAATTTGCTTTCGGCTTCCCAACGTTCCTGCAATGTTTCGAGTACTTTTTTTGACTGTTCATACTGGGGTGTATTAGTGAATTCGGCCAAATTGATTCCTTCATCGAACTGTTTTCCGGTAAAACTTCCTATGAAAACATCATCTATTTTTAACTGATATTCAGTTTCAAGGTTCAGTTGAGTCACTTTTAGTAGTTCAACGTTGAACTCGCCCATAAAAGGTGCCAGCTCCAAACCTTCTTTTTGTTCTTTTTTTATAGGGAAGGGCAATGCGTTTTCGGTTACCGAAAAGCTGATGCCCCCTTTTTCGGTGGTCAGATTTCTTATCACACAATTTTTGCTTCCATCTGCTTTCTTCTTTTTTGAATCAATCAGAATCTGTGAAACATATTTCGGAGCATTTTCCGTTTTTAAGAACTCGTATGACATAATAAAATGACCTGTTTCACCTGGATGTATGCGATCTTGGCCTGTTAGCGTATACGACGAATCTTTCTTTTGCATTTGGGCATTGATCCTATTCATGATACCGAAATAATCAATTGTGGCCAGCCCGTTTTTTTGAGCCAAAGAATCAGCGTATAAAGCACAGATACCCAAGGCATCGTTTACCCCATAATGGTTTTTTTCTGGCAAAACGGCCGTCTGGTCATATATTGTAGGGCGTTCAAGTAAAACCGTTATATCCTTCTTTAGAAAGATAGCGACAATTTTTTCCATATTCTCTTTATATTCGATGAGCCTTTTCTTTCTCTCCAATAGGGTATCTTGGTGTGTTGTGGGTGCTGTTCCGTACCAGTCTCTACCTACATCGTTCATTCCAAGCATGATGATGGCATGTGTGGGTTTATGGATGAGTATATCCTCTTCCATGCGATCCAATACTCCTTGGGCAACACCGCCTGACACCCCTGAATTATATACTCGTATATTTTTGTCGGGAAAGCGGGTAAGGTGATACAATAATATATTGTTATGAAACAGTCCCCTATTGGTGATACTGTTGCCCACAAAGACCACACGGGCATCTTTTTCGATGCCGAAATGGTTTTTATATTCTTCTTCTTCAGGTTTTGAGCTTTTACAACTAAAGAAAATAGTCGTAATAAGAGTTATGAATAGAATCAGGGTGACTTTCATTAGATTTATTCTCATTTTATGGCATTTTCAAAGGTAAGTTTTACAACAAGAACTTCATTGGAATATTCGTTCACAGGAAGATTTTTGATAAACAAAAAAGGTTCTCTCTCATAGGGCACACGTTCTACGGTACACTCGATTTTTTGGCCAGTGTTCAGCAAAATGGCCTCGATCGGCATTGTTATGATGGGTTTCAAGTTTACACTGTTTCCTCTGGGCAATTTGTTTAAATGGATATATAGGATAGTATCTCGCTGGGTAAGTAAAATAGCTGGGTTTTGTACCAACCCCACAACCGGTTCAACATTTTTATAGGATTCCCGTACCGGCGAATACCACTTTCCTAGTCTCTTTAAAGTGTTTGCCTGCACCTCTGGAATAACGCCTTTGGCATTGGGCCCTACATTCAACAGGTAATTGGCATCTCGCGATAAATAGCTGTCGATACTTTTCTTCAGGTACCTGTCGGCATAATAGTCGTCATCTTTCCGATAGCCCCAACTTTGCATTCCTACCGACTGGCAGGCTTCGGTCGGTCGGGTGAATTCTTTTGCATTTAATGATCCTGGATCATAATCGCGTTCTGGGGTTCCGAAATCACCCTCGTCGAAACCCCGGTTATTGATCATTACACTAGGTTGTAATTTTCGAATCATGGCATTGATAGAGGGGTCTTTATGTTCAGGCACATTCATATCCCACCAAAATCCATGTATTTCACCGTAGTTGGTGCACAGTTCCCTAACCTGCTCTTTGAGAAATCGGATATACAGATTCCAGTTCGGCGCATCTCTGGGCTCAGGCTTGGGCAATTCGTGGTGCCTGCCCTTGTTTGGATAGTTTGGGTGGTGCCAATCTACGATCGAATAATAGAGCGACAGGGGTATATTTCTTTTATGGCAGGCATTGGCCAACTTTTCAAGAATATCTTGTTTGTACGGTGTGTTCACCACATTGAACGCTGTTTGTTTTGTGTTCCACATACAAAACCCATCATGGTGCTTGGTGGTAAAAGTAAGGTATTCCATTCCAGCATTCTGCATAAGATCAAGCCACTTTTCAGGGTCGAAATCTTTAGGGTTCCATTGGTTGGCCAATTGCCCGTACTGCTTTCGAGAGATGCCATACCTTTGTTGGTACTGTTCGTGAACGGCAGGAACGGCATACAGCCCCCAATGAACGAACATTCCGAACTTTTTTTCAGAAAACCAATTTTTTTCTTTGACAGGTCGATCTATGTTCCGTATTTTTTTCTTCCCTATTTGAGAATACAGATTTGCGGCTCCAAGACTGTTTCCAAATGCTAGACCTGATGCCGTTAGCGATGAGATTTTTATAAATTTAAGTCGATCCATATATATTCGATAGGTATTATAATGAAGTAATTTACACTTTTTGAAATCAACAACCTCAACCTAAGTCTGCCTGCTCGGCCGGCAGGCATCGGGGAATTAAACCCTCAATGAGGGATTAAGGGATGGGTTGCGGATATTTACGTTACCATACATGAAATATTCCAAAAACATCCCATATGTAAACTATAATTGTTAAAGATGCATTAACAAACAAAGAGCTGCTTATTAATTACAGCTCTTTGTTTTAACTAACTCAACATACTAAAATCACTGAATACATTTGCATCGCAGTTATATAATTTAACAGCCTATCTAGATGCCTCAATAAAAATAGAGAAACTGAAAGGTGATGGCTACCCATAAAAACACTTATTGTGATACTTTTTTTGCCTAAAATGATTATAATCTGTTAAGTGTGTATTATGACGCAGATAATTGGT
>VAPK010569933.1_pt1 | contig 20764 bp, 22 predicted proteins | sample 3395031 | NCBI WGS metagenome assembly VAPK01 (sample SAMN08290443, study PRJNA428436) | hydrothermal vent metagenome | isolation source: Deep-sea hydrothermal vent chimney 1 | place: Pacific Ocean: Juan De Fuca Ridge
AATACAAATTTAGGAGCAGTTTTTCCTTATAAAATAAATTAAATTTACTGTAAATACAGTGCTTCCCGATTGCTATGTTTTATAAAAAGGGGGATGGCTAAGATATTCAAAAGGAGAACTCATAATAAAAACTTCAAAAGGGGAAGGAATTCCTAAGATCTTGTAGATTTATATTTATTTTATAATCTTCAAAGGAATTTAAAATATCATTTAAATGATGAAATTCACTAAATAATGCAGGCGAGGAAACCTTTCTTTCAACAGAAGTAAAATAATCCTGAAATTTAAAATTGTCTTCTGCAATTGGATTGGTAAATTGTGTCCATAAAGATGGAATATGATACGCATCAGATATAATGATACCATGTAAAGAACTTGAAATTATTTTTTTACAATTCATCATTTCTTCTACCACTTTTAAAGGTTCTTTGTTTTGAATATCGATGATACTGATATCTGAATGATCTTTAAATTTTTTTAGAAAGGGATCACTCTTGTCTAAATAATGAGGGATGATGCCTAGTTTATATTCAGGTTTTTTTTTGGATGGAGGATAAGCTTCCGGTAATAACAATGCGGGATCACCATAAATTTCAGGGCATTCAATTCCTTGTTCTATTAGTTTTTTTCTTGTTAAAGGGCCTCGAACAGTTAAAATTTTTTTTGGCTTTTCTTTACAGATTGAATTTTCTAAGATAAATCCACTGCCCCAAATAATAGAATTGCTTGTACATCTTTGTAAAATCGATCCAATCATAAAATAATGCTCCACTTTTCGACATTTTCTTTTTGAGATACGCTCTACTTTTTTTGATCCAAAATGATTTGCAATGATAGGGCTAAGTATATCACCTAAATTATTTCTATGTGCATCAAAAGACACGTATGCAATATTCTCATTTTTTGTCTTGCTCCATGGAAAAATAAAACTCATATAACTATTATTATTTTAATCAAAGTTAATGAAAATTCAGATAAAAAAGAGAAGCTTAAATTTAACTCAATTATTTATTTGTGCTTGGCTCTGGTATGAATTTGTAAAAAAAAGCTATCTAAGTTATCCAGACAGCTTTTATAATTATTATCAAATATAATTTATTTAATTACAATGAGTTGATTTTAAAACATCGTGAATATGTTTTTGTATGGAAACAGTTTTGATACATTGGTTGGTTTCTTCATTATACCAAACTTTGTATTTGTCTCCACCTTTTACCATACGAAAACCTCTTTGCTTTAATTTATCATATGCCAAAGGAGCTGATATTTTCATCAGGTCATATACATCTGCGGTTGATCCATATTTACGGCTATCTCTTGTATTGTAGGAATTGTTGAAGTTGTCACTATTGTAATTTTTGTGATGATGATAATTTTCATTATAACTACTGTTATAATGATGGCTAGAATTTTCTCTATACAATCCTACAATTGAAGAACCTCTACAGGCATCTCTCATAAGTTCTTCGCCTCTAACAGAAACATTTATTTTGTTTCCCTGATGTGATAACATGATCATATCTCCATTCCTTCCACCAACTATTGGGAAAATGAGTGTGTTACCATCTACACTTCCTTCGGCTGTACGGGCGTTACAATCACCTGTAAAATAGGCTTTATAATATTGACCTCCCTGTGTTTCAATTTTCATGGTTTGGTTTCCATAATCCATTTTGTAAGTTCCATCCCAAAAAGTAGATCTTTGGGCAAACAGAGAAGTAGTAAATAATAGCACTAGAGCAATGCTTAATTTTTGTAAGGTTTTCATATTATTTTGGTTTTAAGTTTAATAACATGACAAATATATGAATATAAGAATAAAACACAAATTTATCTTTAATTATTTATTAGGTAGCAATACGATGGTTGTTGAGATCAAAAATCAGGTAAGATATTGCATGTGTTGAGAAATTAGTTTTATTTTTGCAGCATAGATTATATTGATAGAAGTAGTTATTAAACTTAAAATGGCAAAGGAAAAAGTTACAGCAATCATCCCAACTTATAATGAAGAGGTTCATATTGAAGATGCAATTAAGTCTATTTTATTTGCAGATGAAATTATTGTGATCGATTCTTTTAGTACTGATAAAACAGTTGAGCTGGCAAAAAAATATGCTGTCAGGGTAATGCAAAGAGTTTTTGATGATTTTTCAAGTCAGAAGAATTATGCCATTGATAAGGCAAAATATAACTGGATCTATGTTTTAGATGCCGATGAAAGAGTTAACGATTCATTAAAAGAAGAAATTCTAAAAGCATTGCGCGATCCGAGTCATTTTGTTGGATTTTATGTGTACAGGTTCTTTTATTATTTTGACAAAAGAATTAATTTTGGTGGTAACAGAAGAGATAAGGTATTGAGGTTGTTTAGAAAAGATCGTTGCAGGTATAATGGAGATCTGGTGCACGAAAAAATTAAATTTGAAGGTAAAGTAGGTAAATTCACCAATAGTATAGAACATTATTCATACCATAGTTTTGAGCATTATAATAACAAATTAGAACATTATGCATCTTTGAGAGCAATGTCGCTTTATAATAAAAAAAGTGCTGTTAATATTTTCCATACACAGATCAAACCTCCTGTTCGGTTTTTTATTGATTTTATTTATAAGTTTGGAGTTTTGGATGGGAAACCCGGCTTGGTTCTGGCTTTGCATAATTATCGGGGTGTTAAAGCACGCTATAAAAAATTAAAATACTTGTATAAAAAAGGGAAATAAAACAATGGAGATTGAGATAAAAAATACTCTAGAAGTATTAAAAAAAGGTAGGATAATAGTTTATCCTACTGATACTATATGGGGTATTGGCTGTGATGCTACAGATGAAAAAGCTGTTATAAAGGTTTTTAAGTTAAAGCAAAGAACAGAAGCAAAAAGCCTGATTATTTTGGTAGACGGAATGGAAATGCTTCAGAAATATATAAAGAATCTGCCGGCAAAAGTTACTTGTGTTTTAGCCGGAACCTCAAGACCCACTTCTGTTATTTATAAAAAGCCTGTAGGTCTTGCAGATAATGTAACTGCAGCAGATCAAACTGTCGCCATAAGAATTGCTAATGATGATTTTTGCCAAAAATTGATTCAAAAATTTGGCAAACCTATCGTGTCAACATCTGCAAATTATAGTGGTAAACCTGCCCCTAAATGCTTTGATGATATTGATAAAACCTTATTGAATAAAGTAGATTATGTGGTAAATTTGCATCGTGATGAAAAACAAAACAGATCATCACAATTGGTAAAAATAAGCGATAAAGGAAGAATAGAATTTCTTAGAAAATAAATATGTCAAAGGAAAAATACATAGAAGCCATCAATTACCCCGTTTTTGATATTGTTTCTTCCGCTACAGCGGAATTGAAATTAGAGACCTATGTAATTGGTGGATACGTAAGAGATTTTTTATTAAACCGTCCGTACAAAAAAGATATTGATTTTGTTGCCGTTGGAAGTGGTATTGAACTGGCAAAGAAAGTTGCTGATTTGATTCCGGGTAAACCAAACGTACAAATATTTAAAACCTATGGTACGGCTATGGTTCGCTATCCGGATCAAATATCCAAAGAAAAAGAAATAATTGATCTGGAATTTGTTGGTGCCAGAAAGGAGTCATACTCTAAAAACAGTAGAAAACCGGAGGTGCAGACAGGCACTTTACAAGATGATCAAAACAGACGGGATTTTACAATCAATGCAATGGCAATAAGCTTGAATAAAAGTGATTATGGTGTATTACTCGATCCGTTTAACGGAATGGAAGATCTTGAAAATAAGATCATTAAAACTCCCTTAGATCCTGATATTACTTATAGTGATGATCCTTTGCGGATGATGAGAGCCATTCGTTTTGCAACCCAGTTGAATTTTGAAATTGAAATAGAATCTTTAAAAGCAATCAAAAGAAATGCAGACAGATTGAAAATTATTTCTTCAGAAAGAATCGTTGATGAATTACATAAAATTTTAATGACCGATAAACCATCCAAAGGGTTGAAGTTATTAAATGACACCAATTTATTAGGTTTTATTTTGCCCGAACTGACTGCTTTGAGTGGGGTGGAACAAATCAAAGGACAAAAACACAAAGATAATTTTTATCATACTTTGCAGGTAGTGGATAATATTGCAAAAACTACCAATAATTTATGGTTGCGTTGGGCAGCATTGTTGCATGATATAGGTAAAGCACCAACGAAAAAGTTTGATAAAAAAGTTGGATGGACCTTTCATGGGCATGAATTTGTAGGATCCAAAATGGTAAAAAAGATTTTTAGAAGATTACATATGCCATTGAATGAAAAAATGAAATATGTTGAGAAAATAGTTGCTCTAAGTTCTCGTCCTGTAATTTTAGCAGAAGATGTGACAGATTCTGCAGTAAGACGATTGATATTTGATGCTGGAACTGATATTGAAGACCTGATGACCCATTGTGAGGCAGATATCACTACAAAAAATAAAAACAGAGAAAAGCAATACAAAAATAATTTTAAGAGGGTACGGTTAAAAATAAAAGAAGTAGAAGAAAGAGATAAAGTTAGAAAATTTCAACCACCAGTTACCGGTGAAACGATCATGAAAACCTTTGGTTTAAAACCTTGTCGGGAAATAGGTACTTTAAAAGAATCTATCAAAGACGCAATTTTAGATGGTAAAATATTAAATGATCATGAACAAGCTTATGCGTATATGATTGAAAAAGGTAAAGAAATGGGACTGCAAGTGATAGAAAAAATAGAGTAACCTATTTTTTCTTACGGATATTCCTGAGATTGTCAAAATCATCAAAAACCTTTTTATCTGCAAAATAAATACTCAAAAACACACTAAATATAGAGGAGGAAAATACCATAATCATTAACATGATCTGATATTTAACAGCCACAGCAGGACTACTTCCACCAAGTATCTGGCCGGTCATCATCCCTGGTAAAGAGATCAAACCAACAATAGCTACATTTGCGATTACAGGGTTAAATGCACTTTTAAAAGCCTCTTTTTTAAAAGGAAGCAAAGCCTCTTGTTTTGTAGCTCCGTTGGCGAGATACCACTTGTAGAGCCCTTTTTCTTTTTTAAGCTGTTTATAATAGGTGTTTAATGCAATAATGATCGTTTTGATTGAATTACCCAAAAGCATTCCGGTGATTGGAATAAGATACCTGGCTTCAAAAATATTGTTTAGTTTGATAACAAAACCTAAAAAATAGGCATCAATGACCAATACACTTAAAATGATTGCTATAAATATTGGAATAAAAAAGAATTTAAGATGTAATCCACTTCTATTAATCACTGTGTATGTTGCTAGCACGGTCATGATAGAAACCCACAATAAATTCAAAATAGAACTGTCAAGATCAAAAATAAATTCCAAATAAAAACCAACCAAAAGAAGCTGAATGGTCATACGGATAAATGCAAAAAAAGCATCTTTTAACAATCGGGTTTTGTAATACCAAAGAATATAAAAGGGAATAATAAGGATGATATACCCAAGGATAAGAGAAAAATAATCTATGTCGGTAACACCTTTCATAGAGTGATTATTTTGTCAGATTTCTGAATCCAGTAAGTATCGTGAGAAACAGCAATTACGGTCAGATCTTTTTGTGATAGAATAAAATCGGTGATCAGTTGTTTATTCTTTTCATCCAGATCAGAGGTTGGCTCATCCATGATTAGAATTTCTTTTTTAAGTAAAAGAGCCCCAGCCAGTAAAATTCGTTGCTTCTGACCACCTGAAATTTCATCAATCTCCTTATTCAGAATTTTTGGTAAAATATTTAGATTCTTTAGTGTTTGATCAATAGTTGATTTTGAAGGAGCGTTTGATCTGTTTGCTTTTAAGGTGAAAAGTGAATAAATAATATCGTGAACAGATTCAAATTGCAGTGCAGTTTCCTGTGGAAGCCATGCTGTCTTACTTCTTATTTCCTGTAAATTTTGACTGGTAAGTTTTTTATCAAAAAAATAAATAGCACCATCAAAAAGAGGAATAAAACCTAAAAGAGCATTTAAAACAGTAGATTTTCCTCTACCTGATTCACCGGTAATTACAACTTTTTCTCCTTTTGAAATTTGAAACGACAAATTTTTAATGACCTGCTGATCTTCATAATGAATAGAAATATTATTTACAGAAATAACAGGTGTCTCAATATTATTTTGTCTTTTATGATTTGGATCTCCCAAAAGTTTTTCGAGTATTTACTTTAACAGATTTCTTGAAATTACAAGTTTTTGAATTTCTGTAGTTCCTTCACCAATAGTGCAAAGCTTGGCATCCCGATAAAATTTTTCTACAGGATAATCTTTCGTGTAGCCATAACCTCCATGAATTTGAACGGCTTCATTTGCAATTTTAACAGATGCTTCTGAGGCATACATTTTTGCCATTGCACCAATGGTGGTGATTCTTTCCCCTTTATTTTTCAAATATGCAGCTTTGTGTAATAGTAATTCAGAAGCCTCAATTTCAGTTGCCATATCTGCCAGTTTGAATGAAATTCCTTGAAAATGACTGATGGGCTTACCAAACTGCTCTCTTTCTTTTGAGTACTTTAAGGAAGCTTCATAAGCTCCTTTTGAAATACCCAAAGCCAATGCACCAATAGAGATTCTTCCCCCATCCAGAATTTTTAATGATTGTATAAAACCATCGCCAATCTCTCCCAAAATTTGATCTTTATGTACCCGGCAATTATCAAAAACAAGCTCTGCAGTTTCTGATGCTCTCATACCTAGTTTATTTTCTTTTTTCCCAGAAGTAAAACCTTTCGTTCCTCTTTCAATTGCAAAAGCGGTCATTCCACGTGAATCTCCCTTTTCACCAGTTCTTACAATTACTACTGCCAAATTACCACTTATGCCATGGGTGATAAAATTTTTTGCTCCGTTAATAATATAGAAATCACCATCTTTTACAGCAGTTGTACTCATTCCTCCGGCATCACTCCCTGTATTGTGTTCAGTAAGACCCCATGCACCAATCCATTCTCCTGAAGTTAGTTTTGGTAAATATTTTTTCTTTTGTGCTTCATTACCAAATTCATAGATATGATTGGTGCAAAGTGAGTTGTGTGCAGCTAAAGAAAGCCCAATAGAAGAATCTACCTTTGAAATTTCTTCAATGATGGTGATATATTCATGGTAATTTAATCCAGAGCCACCATATTTTTCTGGAATAACAGCTCCCATAAAGCCCATTTCTCCTAATTTATGAAATAATTCTATTGGGAAGATTTGATTTTCATCCCAGTCCATCATATAAGGTGTGATATGTTGTTTTGCAAAATCACGGATGGATTGTGCAATCATTTTTTGTGTTTCTGATACTTCAAAATTCATTTGAAAATGTTATTTAAATCAAGATTTCAGTGAATAATATATGGTTGATCAAATGCTTCATCTTCGTTTTTCAATCTACTGTCAAATATAAAGCTATTCTTTTAAATTTAGGAACAGGAAATGAGTCAATTTTTTTTAATTCTTCCAGACTCGAAAATTCACCAATTTCATCACGATAATTGCATATTCTTTTTGTGAGTTCATAATCTAAATAGGGTAGATGTAGTATCTCTTTAAAGGAGGCATTATTTAAATTTGTTTTTTTAATCAAAGGTTTTTGAATCACCTGGTAAATTTCCAAAATTCTATTGGCGACTTCTTTATCAAGATAATAAACTTCATAAAGCTGATCATCATAGGTGAACCCTTGTAGCAATTCCCGATATGCAATAATCCTTTTAGCTAATTTATCCCCAATGCCATATATGTTTTTCAGTTGTTCGACTGTAACTACATTGATATTGTGATGGATAATTATTTTCTTTTTTGAGTTGTCTTTGTTATTTGCAGATTTATAGATCTTTTTAGACGATTTTTTATGAACCCATTCCGGGAACTTGAAGTATGGAGAAATTGCAGTAAGTAAACTGTCATTGACTCCGGTAATGTTTTGAAATTCTTTAGGAGAATTGACATACTTGCCTGACTTTCGGAATTTTAAAAGTTTGTCAATTTCTTCTACACTCATACCTAATTGATAACCTTTGAAGTCGGTAATAAAGTTAGGGTTGAACGGAAATATTTTTGTTTGTGGCTGCTTTGATTGTAATTCTTTTAAAGAATCAATCTGATGTTGGAATGATTCAATTTCCGATACATCGGAATTTTCAGCATTTTGGGAAGAAGAATTGATAAAGAAGTAAATTCCTTGTAAAACAGCAATCAAAATAATCAAAAAAATAATCCCATTCCTTTGGCGTTTGTTGTACCAGAAATGGGATTTAAAATTTTGCATATTTTTGGTTAACACCTATTTTTATTGACTATTAAATTGCTTTATTGCATTGAGGTATTTTGCAAGTTCCTCCTTTATTTTTGGTGATAAAATAATAACTCCAATCATATTAGGAACCACCATTGCAAAAATCATTGCATCTGAAAAATTAATTACAGCTCCTAAACTGATGCTGGCACCTATTACAACAAATATTAAAAATAGTAATTTATAAACTAAATCAGTAACTTTTCCTTTACCAAATAAAAATTTCCATCCCTGCATTCCGTAATAAGACCAAGATATCATTGTAGAAAAGGCAAATAAAATCACAGCAATTGTCAAGACAATCGAAAAATGAGGTATGACTGAGTCAAAAGCAGTTGCCGTTATTTCAACTCCCTGCTTCACTTCAACACCATATTCAAAAAATCCACCTTTGATGTTTGTTATTACAAGTACCAAAGCGGTCATTGTACAGATCAAAACAGTATCAACAAAAGGCTCTAATAAAGCAACAATCCCTTCACTTGCCGGAAATCTTGTTCTAACTGCTGAGTGGGCAATAGCTGCTGACCCAACACCTGCTTCGTTTGAAAAAGTTCCTCTTCTAAATCCCTGAATGATCACACCAATAAAACCACCCGCAACTCCTGCACCTGTAAATGCTCCATCAAAAATAAGTCCTAAGGCATCTGGAATTAATTTATAATCAATAGCTAATATAACCAAGGCAGCACCAACATAAATAACCGCCATAAATGGTACGATTTTTTCTGTAACAGAAGCAATTCTTTTGATTCCTCCGATAATAACAACTGCAACGATCAATGCCATTACTATTCCAAAATAAATACCAGCATTAGCGTTGGTTATACCAAAAAGTTTTATGAATTGAGCAGAAGCCTGATTTGCCTGGAACATGTTTCCTCCGCCGAATGAGCCCCCGATAACCATTACTGCAAAAAATACCGCTAGTATTTTTCCAAGACCACCCATTCCTTTTTCTTTTAATCCTTTGGTTAAATAATACATAGGACCTCCATAAACGGTTCCATCCTCAGCAACATCTCGGTATTTAACCCCCAAGGTACATTCTGCAAATTTTGAAGCCATACCCAATAATCCGGCAAGAATCATCCAAAAAGTTGCACCCGGTCCACCAATGGATAGTGCCACTGCAACACCTGCAATATTACCTAGTCCGACTGTAGCGGAAAGGGCAGCTGTTAGTGCCTGGAAATGAGAAACTTCTCCGTGATGACCTTCTACTTTTATAGTTTCAGGAAGATCTCCGTCAGTGATTGTCATATCATCTTTAGAAGGATGTACATCAACTGCACCCATTTCGTCCAGTTCATCATATTTTCCTGCAACTACTTTTATGGAAGTTCCAAACAATCGAAATTGTGCAAACCCAAAAGTGAGTGTAAAATAAATAGCACCTCCTAATAGTATAATCAACACCCATGGAATTTGGATAGTTTCCGTAAAGGGAATGGCATAAAAAATTAAATCTACAAACCATCCGGTGTAGCTTTTAAATTTTTCATCGATTAAATCAGAGGTAGTTTGTTCTTGTGCAAAGGTTAAAAAAGGGGATATAAAGAAAATCAGGGATAGTATTTTTTTGTGCATGTGATTTTGTGATTTTTTGAATTGGATTCGCAATATCTTAAAAATAATAAGTTATGACAAGAAAATTGAAATAAAATGCAAGATTCTTATTGTTTTTTTAGAATATTTGTTTTAGTATTGATTTACTTTTGAATAATTGATAAAATTAATTGAATCTAATTTATTTTAAATCATGAAGAAAACGTTGGTATTAGGAGCTTCCTTAAAAAAAGACCGTTATTCAAACTTTGCAATGCATAGTCTAGTTGAAAATGAGCATGAGGTTATAGGTGTTGGCCTAAGAAAGGGAGAGGTTGCAGGTGCTTCTATTTTAACCGGTCAACCCATGATTGAGCATATTGATACGGTAACTTTATATCTAAACGCTAATAGACAAAAAGAGTATTATAATTATATTTTATCTCTTCAGCCTAAACGGGTAATCTTTAATCCGGGGACTAAAAATAGTGATTTAGAAGAGATCTTAATTACTAATGGAATAACATTTGAAAATTCGTGTACTTTGGTTTTGTTAAGTACAAATCAGTATTAATTTTCTACAGAGAAAACTTTTCCTTCCTGACATAATTCTATATTGCTAAAAACAGTCTTTCCTTCCTGTAAAAATAGATTTTCGTCCTTATAACGACTGGAATAATGACCTAGTAAAAGTTTTTTTACATTGGCTTTATAAGCGATAGTTGCTGCTTGTTTTGCCGTGGAATGTCTGGTTTTTTTAGCCAGTTCAACTTTGTCTTCTAAAAAAGTAGATTCATGATATAAGAGGTCACATCGGTCAATAATGGGAATGATATCTTCAGAATAAGCAGTATCACTACAAAATGCATATATTAAAATAGGAGGAGGGTTGGTTGTCAAGGTTTCATTTTTAATAATGTCACCATTTGATTTGATAAAATCCTTTCCATTCTTCAAATTTTGCAAATCACAAATTTCAATTTCTTTATATCTTCTTATTTCATTGATATTCAGGCTTCTCTCTTTTTGTTTTTCTTTGAACATATATCCATTGGTGTAGATTCGATGTTCTAAAGGGATAGTATGTACTTCTACCTTCTTATCTTCAAAAATTATTTCGCTTTTTTTAGAGCTAAGTTCATGAAAATGAATTGGGTATTCCATCCATGATTTGGTTAGTTTTAGCTGTAAGTTGATAATATCTTTGATTCCTTTTGGACCAAAGATATGAAGTTCGGTTTGTCTGTTTAGCAGACTAAAAGTAGAAATTAAACCAATCAATCCATAAAAATGATCACCGTGTAAATGTGAAATAAAAATATGTTTAATCTTTGAAAATTTGATTTTATATTTGCGTAATTGGGTCTGAGTTCCTTCTCCACAATCTATCAGGAAATTACGGTTGTTTATTTCAAGATATTGTGAAGTTGGGTGCGCAAAAGAACGAGGAGTTGCCGAATGACAACCCAATATGGTGAGTTTTAAACTCATTTAATAACGATTCGTTTTGATATAACCTTGGTTTTTGTTTTCAGGGAATAAATATAAATTCCAGATTCAAGTTCATCCCTGTAAAACGGAATGGCATTAGCTCCTTTTTTCGTTTTGAATTTTTCAGCATGAATAGTATTGCCGAGCAAATCTTTAACAAAAAAATCAACTTCGATGGATTCATCTGCAATAAAGCGTATTTTAGTAGTAACACTAAACGGATTTGGTGAAGCCACAACATCATGAATTGCACTATCTGCATTTTCAAGGATGGCTTTATCCAATGCGTCTTCATCCTGCGAAAATGCTTTGGTAGAAAAGGTTAATAAAAAAAGAATTAAGAGTAGTTTTTTTACCATATATTAATTTTAAAATCCTAAATCACGTTCGATTTCTTCAATTTCTATAACATCTTCCGCTTCTTTTAAAGTTGGAACTATTACCAGACTATCATCTGGTAAACCATCAATGTCCACCTGATTGTATACAAGGACAAATGATTTATTGTTGTTTTTTAGTTCCTTTCCAATCTGCGAAAATAACAAGATTTCTTTCAAATCAATGTTGTTATTATTAGAAAAATCTATAACCAAACTATCGGTTTTAAAATTAGATAAATTTTCAGCTACTTCATTATAAAACTCCGAAATAGTTATCATTTTTTTTCCACCAAAATTGGGTTCTGGCTGGAGAATTATAAATGATTTTTCTCTCTTTATTTTCATAATATATTGATATATAGTAATTTACTATCTTTTGATTTGTTGAGCCAATAAATAGATTACAGCCATTCTTATTGCCACACCATTTTCAACCTGATTTAAAATAATGGCTTGTTTAGAATCTGCAACATCACTGGTAAGTTCTACACCTCTATTGATCGGTCCGGGGTGCATGATCACAATTTCTTTATCAAGTGAATTTAACAATTCTTTATTGATACCGAAAAGCTGCGTGTATTCTCTAACGGAGGGAAAATATTTTATATCCATCCTTTCATGCTGCACCCTTAAAACATTTGCAACATCACACCATTCCAAAGCCTTTCTTAAATTATTTTCATAAGTAACCCCCAGTTTGGTAATATATTTAGGCATTAAAGTAGTAGGACCGCAAAGTTTCACCTCAGCTCCCTGCAATTGTAGCGCATATATATTGGAAAGTGCTACTCTTGAGTGTAGAATATCACCCACGATCACAATTTTCTTTCCTTTAACACTTCCTAATTTTTCACGTATTGAATAGGAATCTAACAAGGCTTGTGTTGGGTGTTCATGAGCTCCATCACCGGCATTGACAATTTTAGCATCAATATGTTTTGATAAAAAATCACCTGCTCCTTCATTGGGATGACGCATAACAATAATATCCACTTTCATTGAAAGGATATTATTTACCGTATCAATGAGTGATTCTCCTTTCTTAACAGAAGATTGTGCTGCCGAAAAATTGATAATATCAGCGGAAAGCCTTTTTTCGGCAAGTTCAAAGGATAGTTTTGTTCGTGTACTGTTCTCAAAAAATAAATTTGCAATGGTGATGTCTCTTAGAGATGGTACTTTTTTGATCGGTCGGTTTATTACTTCTTTAAAATGGTCGGCAGTTTTGAAAATTAACTGGATATCATCTTTATTTAGATGTTTTATTCCTAGTAGATTGGTAACACTTAACTGAGTCATTTCTTTAGTTGAAATTGTATGTTATATAAACCTTCATTATGCTATTTAAGAGCAGCTTTATCATGTGTTAATAATGCTGACTGCATCTTTTTCATTGTTCTCTTTCCAGTCAACCTTCACCTGTTCATTTTTGATCACATCTACCTGTCTCCCTTTATAATCTGGTTGTATTGGCAGATGGCGACTGAATCTTCTATCTATCAAAACAAGTAATTCAATACTTTTTGGTCTGCCAAAATCCTGTATGGCAGTCAATGCTGCTCGGATACTTCTTCCTGAAAAAAGAACATCATCAATAAAAACAACATTTTTACCATCAACAATAAAATTGATATCTGTTTCATTTGCCTTTAACGGATCTTCTCTTCTTCTAAAATCATCTCTGTAAAAGGTGATATCCAGCACGCCAAGGGTAATATTATTGATTTGATAATCATCTTTGAGTAATTTTACCAGTCGGTTGGCCAAATAGATACCTCTTGGTTGAATTCCAATCAAAATAGTGTTTGAAAAATCCTGATGATTCTCAATTAGCTGGCAAGCCAAACGATGAAGAATGATGTGAATCTCTTTTTCGTTAAGTAAGATTTTTTTGGCCATAGTAGCAATAAAAGCATTGTTTATTGGGCAAAGTTACATTTTTTTTAATCATACTAATATAAAAAAATGTGTTAATTAAATTGTTAAGAAAAAATAAAGTGATTGAAAAAATTGGCTTCAATCTATACTACTTTAGTATCGAGTTAAAAAAGAAACCAATGTCACAATTTTCAAATAGTAATGATAATTTACCTTTATCAAAATTTGAAATGATGCTAAAAACCAATAGTGTCTATTTTTTTGACTCTAATGAGTTTGAACAGATTATTCTTTATTATGTTGACAATGGTAAGTTTTCTTTGGCAAAAAAAGCCATAAAGCTCGGATTGTCACAGCATCCATCTTCTGTTTCCTTAAAATTGATCCAGGTTGAATTATTAATTTTGGACGATAAACTTGAAATAGCTGAAAAAATATTAGACCAGTTACAGGAAATAGAACCTTCTAACGAAGAGATCTATATTCAAAAAGCAACTATTTATTCTAAAAAAGGAAAACATAAAAATGCTGTTGAATCATTGCAAACTGCTTTGTTGTTTGCGGAAGATGATGCTGATATTCTTTCTATGTTGGGAATGGAGTATTTGCATTTAGATGATTTTGATACAGCACGGTTTAATTTTGCAAAAAGCCTAGATGTTTCTTTTGATAATTATTCTTCTCTTTACAATATTATCTATTGTTATGATATGTTAGATCAGCATAAAGAAGCAATTGATTATTTAAGTAAATTTATTGAAAATGAGCCTTATAGCGAAATTGCCTGGCATCAAATTGGGCGGCAGTACTTTGTTGTTGAAAATTTTGATAAAGCACTGGAAGCTTTTGACTATTCCATTTTGATTGATGAGAATTTTATAGGAGCACATCTTGAAAAAGCAAAAACTTTAGAAGAACTGGAAAGATATGAAGAAGCTATAAGTTTTTATCATAAAACAATGGAAATTGATACCCCAACTTCTTTTGCTTATTTAAGGATTGGAAAGTGTTATGAAAAATTGAAACAGCCACAAAAAGCAGTTGATTTTTATAATAAAACGGTAACGGAAGATCCTTTGTTGGATAAAGGATGGTTGGCTCTTACGGAGTTTCATATCAAAAATAAAAACTACCATAAAGGTCTGTATTATATCAATAAAGCACTTGGTATTGATGAAGATAATCACCTTTACTGGCATCAGTTTGCTGAAATAAATTTGAATCTTAATCTGTTTGAAGAAGCAGCCAAAGCTTATTATAAATGTATCGGTTTACAAGATGACAGGTTAGAGGTTTATATTGCTCTGGCCGATGTTTTGGTTTTTTTAGGAGAATTTGATGAAAGTTTACAGGTTCTTTTTGACGCCGATGAAAAATACAAAGGTGTGGTAGAAATTACTTATCGTCAGGCAGGATTATTTTTTCTACTACGAAAAAAGACTGATGGACTACTTTTGCTTGAAAAATCATTGAAAAATGATGTGCTGTATCTTCCTGTTATTCAAAGTCTTTTTCCTACAATTTTTGATATGGACATCGTGAAAACTCTCATCAAAAAATACAATCCTTCAAGATAATAATTCTTTTATTTTCTGGTTTTTACCCTATTCAGGGATAAACAAATAATGTATCTTTGAGCTTTTATATTAAATTAAATTGTAGTGAGCAGAAGGTTAAAAGATTATATAATAATTTCATTAAAAGGTATTGCTATGGGTGCTGCAGATGTTGTGCCGGGAGTTTCCGGAGGAACCATTGCATTTATTTCAGGTATTTATGAAGAATTGATCGCATCCATCAACAAAGTGAATTTTGGTACTTTAAAAATTCTAAAAAAAGAAGGAATATCTGCCATGTGGCAATCGGTGAATGGTAATTTCTTACTTTCCCTTTTAATTGGTATTGTAATTAGTGTGATTTCTCTGGCAAAAGTAATTAGGCATTTATTGGAGACACAGCCGGTATTGATTTGGGCATTTTTTTTTGGATTAGTTTTAGCAAGCATCATCCATGTTGGCAAGCAAATTACCAAATGGAATATGGTTTCAATTGTTTTGATGATTATTGGAGCATTAACAGCATATTATATTACAACCCTTGTCCCACAAACTGCTGAAATTTCAAGTGTTTATGTTTTCTTTTCTGGTGCATTGGCAATTTGTGCTATGATACTTCCAGGAATATCAGGTAGTTATATTTTATTGTTACTGGGTATGTATAAGCCCGTTTTAGATGCTATTCATGACAAAGATTTTAAAATAATTGGTTTACTGGGAGCTGGAGCAATTGTAGGTTTGTTGTCTTTTTCACGACTATTAAAATGGTTGTTTGATCATTATCAAAATTTAACACTAGCAACCTTAACTGGTTTTATCATTGGTTCGTTAAATAAGATATGGCCCTGGAAAACAGTAATCGATTCTGAAATGATCAATGGGAAACTGAAAATTTTACAAGAAAAAAGTGTTTTTCCCTTTCATTACGTGGGGGAGCCTGAATTGATGTGGGCCATTGTTTTAGCAGTGGTAGGATTTATGTTTATTGTTTTATTAGAGAAGCTTGTAGTAAAAAAAGAAAATTAGGTGGAAAACACACGTACTTTTATCGATAAAGTATTACTTTTTGTAAAAGGAGTGGCAATGGGTGCTGCAAATAAGGTGCCGGGAGTTTCCGGTGGTACAGTTGCTTTTGTTACTGGTTTTTATGAAGAGCTGATTTACTCTTTGCAAAAAATAAATAGAAAAGCTTTGATGCTTTTGATAAACAGAAGATTTATAGGGTTTTATCAATATGTGAATGGTCGGTTTTTATTATTGGTTTTTGCCGGAAGTACCTTTAGTTATTTTAGTGTGTCCAGAGTTCTTGATTATTTTTTGAATCATTTTGAATTGCTTGTATGGAGCTTATTTTTTGGTATGATACTGGGTTCTATCTATTATATAGCCAAAGATTTTAAAGACTGGAATCGTAAAAATATCATTACTATTATTATTGGGGCAGTTATTGGAATTGCTATAAGTTTTATGAATCCAGCCAAAGAAAATGACAATCTTTGGTTTGTATTTTTCTGTGGAATTATTGGTGTTACAGGAATGACACTACCGGGTTTGTCAGGATCATTTATTTTAATTTTAATGGGGAATTATGTGTTGCTATTGGTGGACTCAGTAAATGAACTGTACAAAATCATGGCTGATATATTTACATGGAATTTTGAATTTGTTCAGGATCCGGTAAGAATGCGCTATTTAAAAATTATTTCTAGTTTTACCCTTGGCTCGGTTACGGGTTTGGTGGTAACATCACATATACTCGGTTTTTTACTAAAAAGATGGCATCAAATTGTGACAGCTTTGATTATTGGTTTTATTACCGGTTCTTTAGGAATTGTATGGCCTTGGAAGGAAGCAGTTTATAAAATAGAAAACGGTAGTTTTTTACTGGATAGTCTTGGTAATAAAGTGATTGAAAATTATCATAGGTATATCCCAAGTTTTACAGAAGCAACAACATGGTATGCCATCGGATTTATCATTTTAGGCGTTTTTATTTTATTGATACTGGAATGGTATGGAAATAAAAATAAAAAACCCTCTTTAACTGATTAAAGAAGGTTTTAAAAATTTATTCAAAAGAAGATCTTATTCCAAAGCTCCTAAATACCTTTCAGCATCTAAAGCAGCCATACATCCAGTACCTGCTGCAGTAACTGCCTGACGGTATTCTTTATCCTGCACATCACCTGCGGCAAAAATACCAGGTAGGTTAGTTTTGGTTGTTTTTCCTTTGGTAATTAAATAACCAACTTCATCCATATCTAAAACTCCCTGGAAAATTTCAGTATTTGGTTTATGTCCGATTGCAATAAAAAGTCCGGTTACATCAATGACTTGTTTTTCCTTTGTCTGATTATTTACAACCCGCACACCTTCTACAACTTTATCGCCAAGAACTTCATCAAGTTCAGTGTTGTACATTACGGTAATGTTTTCAGTTTTTTGAACTCTGTGCTGCATCGCTTTTGAAGCACGCATATAGTCTTTTCGAACCAAAATGGTTACTGATTTACAGATATTTGCCAAATAAGTGGCTTCTTCTGCAGCAGTATCTCCAGCACCAATCACCACAACATCCTGACCTTTGTAAAAGAATCCGTCACATGTTGCACAGGCAGAAACTCCTCCACCAATTAATCTTTGTTCGCTTTCAAGTCCTAAATATTTTGCTGTTGCACCCGTAGAAATAATGACAGTTTCCGCTTCTATTTCTTTAGAAGCATCTACAGTAACTTTATGAATACCACCAGCTTTCTCACTAAAATTAACTGCGGTAATTACACCAAATCGTACTTCGGTACCAAACCTTTCAGCCTGTTTTTTAAAGTCTTCCATCATGGCTGTTCCGTCAGACCCTTCCGGGTAACCGGGAAAATTATCTACTTCGGTTGTAGTAGTTAACTGACCTCCCATTTGCATTCCTGTATACATCACTGGTTTCAAATCAGCTCTGGCAGCATAAATAGCAGCAGTATATCCTGCAGGGCCAGAACCAATGATCAAACATTTTATTCTTTCAATAGTATCGCTCATAATTATTCTTTTTTATTTGAAGAACAAAAATAAATAATAATTGGCGTTAATTTTAGTTTTAGGTATTTTTTTTATAGATATAGATATAATGAAAATTAATAGTTTAAACATTCGTACGAAACTTTCAGTTTCGTACTTTTGTGGCCTAAAATTAAAACAGTAAAAAATGGAATTCAGAACTATCACAACTATAGAAGAATTTGAAGAAACCCGTAATGAAAATTTGGGAGTGCTATTTTATTTTTCTACCATAAGCTGTAATGTTGGAGAAGCACTGGAGCCAAAAGTTTTGAATTTGCTGGAAAGTAATTTTCCAAAGATTCCTTTTTATTATGTTGATATGAATGCTTCACCAGAAATTTCAGCAATGAATAGTGTTTTTGTTGAACCTACAATTCTGGTTTTTTTTGATGGAAAAGAAACCATAAGAAAGAGTAGAATTATCAGTATTCCTGATCTGTCTAATGCTATTTCAAGAATATATAAACTAGCCTTTGAATAATTTCTTTTTTTACTTGTTATAGTAAGATTTAGTATTATATTTGCACACCGAAAATTAGTGCAAACTAATTTTTGAATAAAGATAATCTTCGGGGTGTAGCGTAGCCCGGTTATCGCGCCTCGTTTGGGACGAGGAGGTCGCAGGTTCGAATCCTGCCACCCCGACTTTTTAACTTCTCAAAAAATAGAGAAACACCTGAAACCCTTGCACTGCAAGGGTTTTGTGTTTGTATATAATCTCAAAATATCTTACTATTGCTCTAAATAGTTTCATAAATGTATCAATAACCGGGTTTTGTTTCACGATTGTTTCATTTTTTTTTAGCCAATTGCAATCGTGAAACACGGCTAAAATCACTCGAATTGAATTGATATGTAATAACTAATTATTGTTTAATTTTTTAAACCGTATTAAAATGAGAGTAAGCATATCACCAAAGTTTATATTAAAAAACAGCCTGAATAAGGAAGGAAAAAAGATGATCCATTGCAGATTGATCATGGAAAGAAAAAAGAGTGAATTTTCAACAGGCATTTTAATCCTTGAAAAAGACTGGAATATCCAATTCAGCAGATCATTTACCGATAAGAACATTAATCTAAAAATATCTGAGATTGAAATCAGGCTTCAGGATATTGCAGATAAGTTTTATTTTGATAATAAAACGATTACTGCCAGGCTGGTAGTTGATACCTTTAAGAATAAGAACCAAAGCAATTATTCTATCTCAGAGTATATCAATTATTATCTTTATGATAAAGGACAAATTAAGATTCTGGCTAAAGGCTATTCAGCTAAATTTATTACACTAAAAACCTATTTGGAGAAATTTTCCAAAGAAAAGCACCATACCAATACATTTGATTTACGAAATATAGACTTTAAATTTCTGAGTGATTTTGATATATTTTTAAAAGCAATGGTTTCTAAGCAATATAACCGCCCATTATCACCTGTTTACATACAAAAAATGCATAGTATGTTTAGAACAATTTTAATATCAGCTCACAAAGAAGGAGTTATCAGGTATCCTCCCTATCAAAATTTTCCAATCAAAAAAGTAAAAACAGAAATTAAGTATTTATCACTTTCTGAATTGGAAAGATTAAAAAATATTGATTTAAGTGATCATGTATCACTGGAAATTGTACGAGATATTTTCTTATTTTCAGTATACACAGGATTACGTTTTAAAGATGCTCAAAGTATTACCGATAAATCTATTGAATATGAGAATGACATACCAAAATACCTAATAACATATCAAATAAAAACCAATGACAAAGTAGAAATACCAATACTTGAGCCAACATTATACCTAATCAATAAGTATAAAGACACAGAATACAGAAAAAGAACCGGTTGTTTAATACCTAAATTTTCCAATGTGAAACTCAATGCATATTTAAAAGTGATTGGAGATATTGCCCAAATTAAATTAAAGCTAACCCATCATGTTGCACGCCACACTTGCGCCACAACAGTACTACTGGAAAATGGTGTTCCTTTAATTGAAGTTTCCAAGTGGCTTGGACATGCAGATATCAAATCAACCAGTGTGTATGCTCATGTTACCCGAAATAAACTGGGAAGTACTGCGATTCGGTTAGATGAACTATTTAAAAATAGCCAGAATAACCAGTTGTCTTTGGTATCTTAACCGAGCTACATATTAAAACACATTAAAGTCCGTGAAAATAACTTTCACGGACTTTAAAATTTAAGCAGCTGGATTATAAAGATTATCTAACCTGCTGGCTGTATTATTCATTTTTACAGATGTTATCTTGGCATATATTTTAGTTGAATTAATAGAACTGTGCCCTAACCATTTTTGCACTTCATAAATACCTACATCATTTTCCATCAATATAGTAGTTGCATAAGTATGTCTGGCTACGTGATGGGTCATTTTAAAAGGGATATTACAAGATCTGGTTATTCTCTTAATCACCTTGTTGAAATAGGAATTTGATACAGGAGGAAGAACGTAATTGGATAAAATTCGGGCATCCGATTGGTCATATTTTTCAATTAAA
>VAPK010669206.1_pt1 | contig 20708 bp, 17 predicted proteins | sample 3395031 | NCBI WGS metagenome assembly VAPK01 (sample SAMN08290443, study PRJNA428436) | hydrothermal vent metagenome | isolation source: Deep-sea hydrothermal vent chimney 1 | place: Pacific Ocean: Juan De Fuca Ridge
AATCGGGTAATCGTACTTAGAGATAAAAAAATCATTGCCAAAGACACCCCAAAAAACTTATATGAGCACCCTAAAGACCTTTACATTGCCTCTTTATTCGGCGAGGCCAATAAGATTCCCATCAATATCGTCAAGACCTATGCAGATACCAAACGGCGTATTATCGTATATGCTCAAGAGTTCAAGGTTTCTGAAAAATCAGGTCTTGAAACCGTCGTTAGCAAATCGTACTATATGGGCAGTCATTATATGATAGAAGGTACTTACGAAAATCAGCGCATATATTTTCATCACTATGCGCCTTTGGAGAAGGGCAAAGAGATTTTTTTGAACGTATCGATCGAGATCATAAACCAGCGGTTGGCAAATTCTTAAACTTGTGAACAAAGACCAGATTATAAAAGAGTTACAATTCAAGGCGGTACGAAGCAGCGGTGCTGGTGGGCAGAACGTAAATAAGGTTTCAACCAAAATCGAGCTTTTTTTCGACCTGAACAACTCACACGCACTCACTGATTCTGAAAAGGAACGTCTTCTCCTAAAATTGAGCCATCGTCTGACCAAAGAAAACAAGCTATTATTGCAATGTGACGAAAGCCGCAGTCAGCATAAAAACAAAGCCTTAGTCATCAAAAGATTTTTACAAACAATCGAGATTGCCTTGAAAGTGCCCAAAAAACGCAGAAAAACAAAACCTACACGATCGGCCATTGAAAAGCGGTTAAAATCAAAGAAAAAATCGGCTCAAAAGAAGGTGAATCGAAAGAAGCCTGAGATTGAATAGCACGTTCTTTGCCCAGTAGAAATTTTCTTAGACTATAAATCGGTCTTTTATCGCTTAAAAGGCTTACTTGGCTGGTACTTATTGAAATAGGAAGAAATCTTCAACTCAAAAAAACTGGAAGCGATGCCGTCAAAATATTCAACAATATCAACCACTTCTATTCAACCATATGCTCACAGCAAATGAAATGCATAGGCAATCAATTTTAAATAGAAATCAGTACAAATCAAAAAAAGCTGAACAATGATATCATTGTTCAGCTTTAAATAGTTAACTTAATACTTTAATAATCTGTATCGGTTATTTAGGACTAGTCAAAATGTTAAAAAATATACGTTTATTTTTATTTTTTATTGGATTTCTCGTAATGTGTAGCTGTAATTTGGATAAGAAATCAAAAAATGCTACAGATAAAGCCGCACCTGAACGTGGAGAATTGAGCAGAGACTCCCAAGTATTACTGGGCAATAGGCTGTTTTCAGAAAAAACATGTATTACCTGCCATGATGTAAAGAGGAATAAAATAGGGCCTTCAGTCAAAGATATTATGACAATTTATACAGAAAAAAACGGGGATATAGTTGCATATTTAAAGGGCAAGGCTAAACCAATTGTGGACACCACCTCTAGCCAAGTGGCCATTATGCAAGCTAATATTGACGGCTTTTTAAAAGACGTTTCTGATGAAGAACTGAAAACAATAGCCACTTATATGTTGCATGTCGATGAATTAAACCCAGAATAGTTTAGAGACTGTTTTAAAATCAACAGTTTCCGATAACAATTTTGCTTGGGACGTATTGACTCTCTACTGCCTCAACCTGAAGTGATAAAATAAGAAAGAACATCTTTTGGCCTATTGAGGTATGGCGGAGAACATAGGTTCTTTTATGGATACACACCTTCCCCATGTTATGGGAACAATTGGTGGAATATCACACAAATCAAAATAACTTATGAAATGAGCCAAACAATTTGGGATGCCAACGGAAATGTTGGTTGGTGAATTACTACCGCCTGAATGGACATAGTCAAGCAGGTCTGACCCATAAAGAAGTAATAAACATCAAAAGATGAAACGAACATTAATATATTTTATACCTTTTTTCACAAAAGGAGATGGTTAGAATTTTTAATTCTTAGAAATTTCACAACTACAACTAGTTGAGCAGAAATGAATTAAACCATAGCTCAATAAATAATGGTGATAGTCCTGTTTTTTTATCATTTTAGGCCTACTTTTTTTCTTGCCAAAGGAAGATTTCGTTATATTTGATTGTACATAACGATACTTCATATGATTTGCGTTGAAGAGGCGATCAAAGTCATTCATAAGAATATAAATCCATTGGAAGAAAGGGAGCGAAAAAGCATTCTAAAAGCAAATGGACATGTATTATTTGAGGATGTATATTCTCCTATCAATATGCCTCCGTTTAGGCAATCTGCTATGGATGGCTATGCAATTTTATTGAATAACAATGTTACCTATACCATTATTGATGAGGTAAAAGCTGGAGATCATCATAACCCTGTTTTAAATGCAGGTGAAGCGGTACGAATATTTACGGGGGCTCCTCTTCCCAATTCTGCCAATGCTGTCGTCATGCAAGAAAAGGTTACTGTAGATAACAAAAAAATAATCCTTGAAACCCCTGTTTTTCTGGGAGCAAATATTCGCCCTTTAGGGGAACAGGTAAAAAAAGGGGATATTGCTTTATCCAAAGGAACAAAGTTAACTCCGGCTGCTATCGGGTATTTGACCTCATTGGGCATTACGGAAATAATTGTTTATAAAAAACCTTCAATAACTATCGTTGTCACTGGGAATGAACTTGTCGAAGCCGGATGTTCACTGCCATATGGAAAAATTTATGAAAGTAATTCCGGAATGCTCTTAAGTGCATTAAATAGTCTTGGGCATGCAGATGTTACTATTCATAAAGTGAAGGATAATTATGCCAATACCTTTTCCATTTTGGAAAAGGCCGTTGCCCAACATGATATAGTATTAATTACCGGAGGTATTTCTGTTGGAGATTATGACTTCGTGGGTAAAGTGCTTCTGGAATTAGCAGTGGAACAATTTTTTTATAAGGTTAAGCAAAAACCTGGGAAACCATTTTTCTTTGGCAAGAAGAAGAATACCAATGTCTTTGCCCTACCGGGAAATCCTGCGGCTGCATTGAGTTGTTTTTATGTATATATATATCCGGCCTTGCAAAAACTATCCGGAGATCTCAATTTTTCATTACCTAGGATTACGGCAAAATCTGCTTCAGAATTCATCAAAAAAGGAGATAAGTCTCTATTTTTAAAGGCAATACTAAAAGATGGTGAAGCAACTATTTTAAAAGGACAGAGTTCAGCTATGCTACAAACTTTTGCACTGGCAAACGCAATGGTTTATGTGCCTGAAGAGCAAAACGAAATTGCAATAGGAGATCCGATAGAAGTTATTTGTCTACCTTTTTAAAACTACCAAAATGAATTACAAAATCAAGAGTAGGATTTGGATTGAAACCGATGGCCATGTTCTGTTAGGAGAAGGAAGAGTGCAGTTGCTAAAAGCCATAGAAGAAACCGGGTCCTTATCCAAAGCCGCAAAAAAAATAAATATATCTTATAAGAAGGCCTGGTCTCTTGTCAATGCGGTAAATAAATCTGCCAAAAAGCCCGTCATTAAAAGCAGTATTGGTGGTAAAGGCGGGGGAGGTGCACAGGTAACCCCTTATGGAAAAGACCTGATCAAAGCTTTTGATACCATCAATAATAATTGCTGGAAGTATCTGGATAAACAGACAAATAAGATTAATTGTATATAAAGTGCCAATTTTGGCAAGAAATTAATGAAGAGGCAAAACATCAGTGGAAAGTAAACAATTGATTTAATATGGTAGACATTACAAATAAAAGTACAACACTTAGAATAGCCAATGCACAGGCCATAATAAAAGTAAGTAAGCCTGAAACTATCAGTGCTATACAAAACAAAACGGTCCCTAAGGGAGATGTTTTTGCGATGAGTAAAGCAGCGGGCCTGTTAGGAATAAAAAAAACAGCGGATTTACTGCCAGATTGCCATCCCCTTCCTATTGAATACATGGCAATAGATTACGAAATAAACAATCTAGAGATCACTATTCTATGTACGGTAAAAACTATTTACAAAACCGGTGTCGAAGTTGAAGCCATGCATGGGGCAAGTGTGGTTGCTTTGAATATGTATGATATGTTAAAACCCATTGATAAAGGGATAGAGATTCACCATCTTAAACTTTTAAACAAAAAAGGCGGAAAATCAGATTTCAAAGATCGTTTTAGAAAAGACATTACAGCCGTGGTAATTGTATGTTCAGACACAATTTCTGCAGGACAAAAAGAAGATAAAGCAGGAAAAGCGATTATTAAAAAACTAGAGGAATGTAATGTTGCCATTTCAGATTACATGATTATTCCCGACGAAAAAGACCTCATTCAAGAAAAAGTCAAAAAATATCAGGAGCAAGGAATTGATGTTATTATATATACCGGAGGAACAGGACTCTCTAAGAGAGATGTGACGCCCGAAGCGTTGTCACCCTTGCTCGATAGACGAATTCCGGGTATTGAAGAGGCTATTCGCAACTATGGGCAAGATAGAACTCCCTACTCTATGCTCTCTAGAAGTGTTGCCGGCACAATCAATAAAAGTTTGGTGCTGGCCCTGCCAGGCTCTACCAATGGGGCAAAAGAATCGATGGACGCTGTTTTTCCTTCGGTGCTACATATTTTTAGAATTTTAAAAGGTGCAAGACACGATTCATGAATCTTCATCGGTGAAGAAAACAATCTAAAGGAATATATCATAAAAGAGGATGAAAAGAGCAGAGAATCAGAGAACATTGAAATACATATTCAACCTAAACTTATTTGTGTGAAAAATACCAACAACATATTAACCGATACCCATGGGAGAGCACACAGTTATTTGCGCATTTCACTAACAGAACGTTGCAATTTAAGGTGTACTTATTGCATGCCGGAAGAAGGTGTGGTTCTTTCGCCAAAGTCACACTTAATGACTTACGATGAGATCTACACCATTGCTAGAACATTCGTGGACAAAGGAGTGACCAAAATAAGATTGACTGGGGGCGAACCCCTGATACGTAAAGACATTCCTGTTATCCTTAAAAAATTGGCAACACTTCCGGTAGAGCTCGCTATTACTACAAACGCTGTAAGCGTAGATCGATTTATCAATACTTTTAAAACCTGTGGTATAGAAAACATCAATGTGAGCCTGGATTCTTTGGAGAAAGAAAAGTTTAACCTGATTACACGCAGAAACTATTTTGAAAGAGTGTATGATAATATTCGACTTTTGGTAAAAAATGGTTTTAATGTCAAAGTAAATACCGTTTTGATCAAAGGATTTAATGATAACGAAATTGTAGATTTTGTTGCCCTTACAAAAGACCTCCCCATCTGCATTCGCTTCATAGAATTCATGCCATTTGATGGCAATAAATGGAACATGAAAAAAATGGTTTCTTATAATGAAATTATGCGACATCTAAACATTTTTTATTCGAAAGAGCGAGTTGAAAGATTGCAAGATGCGCCAAATGATACTTCAAAAAATTACCGCATTAAATGCTATAAGGGAACCTTTGCAATTATAAGTTCGGTTACTAATCCGTTTTGTGATTCCTGTAATAGATTAAGATTAACAGCTAACGGACAGCTAAAGAATTGTTTGTTTTCGGCTACGGAATCAGACTTACTTACAACCTTACGAACAGGAAAATCAATTGAACCCATTATTGAAAAAGCGGTACTGGCAAAATTTAAAGTACGTGGAGGAATGGATACTCTAAAAAAATTACAACAACCTAAATTACATGCTCAAAACAGAAGTATGACTACTATAGGTGGGTAATCCAAGAAAAAAGAGTGTCTGAAAAGTACAGGTTTAAGTCATTGCGAGGCACGAAGTAATCTGTAAATCAGTTGCAGTCATTTAACGGCTTACTTTACTTCTCCTGCCTGCCGGTAGGTTCTTAATGACGTACTGGTTTTACTTTTCGGACAGCCTCTTGTTTTTTCGACAATGACTTTATTCATTAAATGCTATTTTTCATAGCATCTAGAACTTCAGTAGATAAATAGTTGTTCACAAGGGGGAAAATGACATTGTCTTCCCTAAAAATATGAAGTTTAAGCATTTCTATTAATGCCTTGGACTGTTCAACAGCCAGATCCAAGATCACCAATCTGGAACCTTCGTCCGGAATACGGGTCAATAGACCAAATAAGTTAAAGGAGATGGCAGCAAGTTGCTGCATTTTAACGTGATCATCTTCCATAAGATCCACTACCGTCTTTTCGGTTCCTATGCTATACTCTTCCTTTTTATGAAGAATAGGATTTAAACTGGCAAAAACGGTATTATCTTCTTTTCTATTGTGCTCGATGATGGATTCATCAAAGAAAGAAAAGAAATCATTTATACCTTCCAAGGTCTCTTTTGAAAACCCCTTGGTGTTCAGTAAATTCAATGTGTTTTCAAACGCGTCGATTACTTCACCCCCTTCTACATGCTCGTCCATTAAAGTTTGAATTACGGGATGCATATCCTCATACTTCACTTCATCTAGTGAAGGTGGTTTAAAAGCATCTGGGGGATCCATTGGCGAGAACTCTTCGGTTTCTTCTTGGCGTTCCACCATTCTTTTTAAAGGGTCTTGTTTATTTAAGTTCTTTAAATCCAAACTCATTTTATTATTTTTTAGTTAACTTTTTTATTTTATTAAGGGGTTAAAAATAGTTTCCCCTAACTCATTAAGGTTAGGGGAAACTAAGAATATTTTTCAATTATAATTGTATAAAATCAAATTATTATGGTTTGTCAAACTCTCTTTTAGGACCCAAATAATACCACCAATTAAGTATTAAACAGATTAGGTAATATATTGCAAATCCATAAAGAGCATATTCTGCATGTCCGGCCGTTACCTGTTGTCCAAATACTTTAGGGATTATAAATGCCCCATAGGCTGCAATAGCCGATGTCCAGCCCAATACCGGCCCGGCTTTTTCCTTGGAGAAAATATAGGGAATACTTCTAAAAGTAGAGCCATTTCCTATTCCCGTGGTTAAAAATAATACCATAAATGCCGTAAAGAAAGGCCACCAGTAAATTTCAGGGGTATCGGTCCCTTTTGCCTGAAGCACATAATAGGCGACTGCCAATGCCGCCAGAATTTGAAAAAAGGTACTCCATCCAGTAACTCTGGAACCACTGTTTACTTTATCTGAAAGAATTCCCCCTATCGGTCTAACTAAGGCACCGATTACCGGGCCTAGAAAAGCCCAAAGCATAATATTCGGCGCATTAGGATTCACCCACTCGGGATCCAAGGCATTGGAATAGACAAATATATCTTGAGCCAGTTTTGGAAATACCATAGAGTATCCAATAAAAGAACCAAATGTCATGACATAAATAATGGTCATGATCCAGTTATGCTTATCACCAAGAATTGAAAATTGTTTCTTAAGGTTTTGTTTTATCTCTCCCGGCGTGGCATATTTCATAAGAACCACAGAAAGAATAACAACAACAGGAAGAACAATCCACATAGCTGCATTTTTCAATCCCCAATCTTCCCAAGGAAGGCCAATAAGCATATAGGCTCCAACAGCTGCTGCGATTAGACCTAAGGCTACCATATAAAGTGTTTTTGTAACACCTTTTGTAGTATTAGGCAGACTAGGAGTTCCTGTTGAAACATTGTTCATCCCGAAGAATGCTCCAAGAGTTGCTAGAACAATTAAAGGAACCCAAACCCAAGCTGCATTTTGTAATCCTTCGAATGGAGCTCCTTTAGCAGTTGCTATAGATCCTGCCGTACCACCAAATAATGAAAGGGTTACAACTAAAGGTATCGCTTTCTGCATAACACCTACACCTAAGTTTCCTAGTCCGGCATTCATGCCTAAGGCATAACCCTGTACTTTTTTAGGAAAGAAGAAACTTATGTTACTCATGGAAGAGGCAAAATTTCCTCCGCCAAATCCAGACAATAGTGCCATTACAGCAAAAAACATATAAGATGAATTAATATCACTCAGGGCCATTCCAGTACCAATGGCGGGTATTAACAATAAAGCTGTGGTGACAAATATCACATTTCTACCACCTCCTAATGAGATCAAAAAAGAATTTGGAAGTCTTAAAGTTGCACCAGATAGACCAGCAATTGCCGGTAAGGTATAATACAGACTATTGATTTCTTTAAGTTTAGCAACATATTCTTCAGATCCTTGAACCAGACCTTCGATCATACCAAATGTAAAGCCAAACTCTTTCATATATTTTATCAGTACACCCCACATGATCCAAATAGAAAATGCCAGAAGTAATGCTGGAATGGACGACCACAGGTTTCTAGTGGCTATTTTTTTTCCAGTGGAATTCCAAAAAGATTCATCTTCTACATTCCAATCTTTAATATTAATAGGCATAGAAATAATATTTTAAAATTATATTATAAATGGTCTTCAAAAGCACCCTCAGGTTCTTTTAATGCAATGGCTGTATACACTAAACTAATAAAAGCTCCTGCTGAAAGTATATACAAAAAAGTCTTTTCATCCATCATGGTGTATAAAAACAAATAGAAGACGGCACCAACATTACCATAGGCACCTGCCATTCCGGCAATACGCCCTGTCATGTCTCTCTTTATAGTCGGTATCATAGCAAATGTGGCTCCTTCCGCTCCTTGCACAAAAAATGAGGCAAACATGGTGAATACTATTGAAACTACTAACCAGGTTACCGTATTGTATAAGGGAACCAGTGTTGCTTCACCGGTTTCAGCATTAATGGGTCCCACTTTTGCAATAATAGCCATAAGGAAAAAACCTACTACGATTCCAACCATATATAAGAGCATAGTTTTTTTTCTATTGCCCATTCTATCGGAAAGTAATCCTCCCAATGGGCGGGCCACTAAATTAATAACTGCAAAAGAACCAGCAACAAGACCAGCTATTTCCAGTGTTACTAATCTCTCTCCATTAGAATTCAATAATGTACTAAACACTTGATAAAAAAACATGGGTAGCATAGATACAATGGCCAGTTCGGCTCCAAAATTGGCAAAATAGGTTGAATTTAATGCGCCAATACTTCCAAAGTGGTATTTTTCTTTTTCAGGGATTCCTGCTTTTATTTTAGGTAAGTTATGATTGGTTACTTTAATAACATCCATTAAATAAACAAGAAATAATACTCCCCACATTATATACACCGTTGTCCAACTTAACATGGCATGACCATCAACTTGTTGCATATGTAAGTTATAAACGACCAAACCAATGGCACCAAATAATGGAAACTGCCAAAACCAGTATTGAACCAAATCCCCAATAGATGTAATTGGCATTGGTTCTAGCTTCCCTTTTTTTAACTTAACCTCAACACCTTCTGGATTATCTTTTACAGCAAAAAAATAAAACACCCCATAAGCACCACACATGATACTGGTAATGGCTAATGACCACCTCCAACCATCATCGCCCCCAATTACGGATACAGCGAAGAGAGGTACCAAGGCAGCGGCAGCGGCAGAACCAAAATTACCCCAACCAGCATAAAATCCTTCAGCTCTGCCAATATATTTCGGGGTGAACCAATTGGCGGTCATCTTAATCCCAATAACAAATCCTGCACCAATAGTACCTAAAAACAATCTTGAAATGGTAAGTACGGTAAGTGTGTTTCCGAATGCGAATATTAAACCCGGAATCAGTGTTAAAACCATTAAGGTAGCAAAAATTCTTCTTGGCCCATAGCGGTCTATCAAATTACCGACCACAACACGGGCTGGAATCGTTAAAGCAACATTACATAAAATAATAGATTTTACATTGGCCTTGGTCAACCAATCAAACCGATCCAGCATTTCTGTTAAAACAGGGGCAACATTAAACCAAACAACAAAAGTTAGAAAAAAAGCGATCCAAGTTAAATGTAAAGTTCTTATACTTGGATCTTTAAAGTTCAGTAAATTAGGCGCAGTTTGTTTCATTATCAAAATTAAGCTAGTTGATTATTTAATACCTTAATTATTCTTTGGGCGATGTATGGACCATTTTGTTTTAGGATTTCTAACTTTTCTTTTATTCCAGTTCCAAATTACTTGCTGATATGGTTTCCAGAGGTAGTTTAGCGGATATACAAGAAAGTGTACCATGCGTGAAAACGGTACTATTAGAATAAGCAAGAAAGCACCTATTACGTGTAATTTAATTAGTAACGGCATTGCGCTAACAGCTGCAATATTGGGTGAAAATGTAAAAATGGATTTTAAATAGGGCGCCATTACAGAAGCGAACCAGGAACTTCCCCATCTGAAGAATACCGCGATGTACATTCCCGTGAATATTTGAGCTAACAGCAATAATTCAACGAAAATGTCCATTCTAGTGGTAACCATTTTAATGCGGTCATCGGTAATTCTTCTTATAAATAACAAGACTATGCCAATAAAAACGCAGATTGCCGCTATAAACGAGGAGATTTCCAAAATCAACAATCGAAGGGGGTCACTGTTCCAAAGAATAATGCTCTTTGGTATTAGGAATGCGACAAGATGGCCAAAAAACAGAATTAATAGCCCCCAGTGAAAAGGTACGGAACCCCAAAATAATTTTCTGCCTTCCAAAAACTGGGATGACAGGGATGACACTTTAAACTTTTGTAATCTATATCTTGAAATAGTTCCTATTAAGAATATCACAAATGCAAGGTATGGTAGAGCGATAAAAAAGAAGTTGTCTAATGTCTCCATGGTACTATTTATTAATTATGATTCAAGTGTTATCTCTTGTTTTATTGAACTTAAAAACCCACCTGAGCGTTGCGGTTGTTCTTCGATTTTAATATCAAAATCATGGTCCAATGCTTGATATAAAGCAAAAAGTGCATGCTTATAGATGGTGAAAGCCTGATGTTTTTCTATCAAGGTCTTATGGTGTTTTATATATATTTTATCTTTTGCCGTAATTTGACCTTCACCAAAACCTTCAATCATTTTTATTAAGGCAGGCATCATTATTTTATTTATCAAATCATCACGCAATTCGTCATCCTTTAGCACGTTCAACAACTTTAAAACATTTGATAGGTTATCGGCCAATTCGTTACCGCAATCTATGCCGTAGGTCTTATGTTCCTTGTTGAGGTTGACCAAGAGTTCTCCTCTCTTATAATCATCACCGAAAACAATGTATCCAATATCCAAAGTGGTAATGGACTGTACCTCGAAAGTCCTCACGTAGAGATCTTCCAGCTCAATTTTAGAAACAGTTTCTACTATTTTTGTAAAAGGCTGTAATGTTTTGCCGGCATCGGGTAAAACTTTATACAAGTATTGCTGAACTTCTTTAACATTTGCCACATAGTCTTCGTCTTTTGGAAAGACAAAAAGGCCAGAAATCTTATGGTAATCCATTAGCTGTTGATCCATACTTTATTTTTTATAAGCCTCGAGCTGGTTTTTCTACAAATCCAAATCCGGCACTTCCTTTTCTATCACCGGTAAACTCTGCCATTTCGATAGCTTGTTCTCTATGGGCAGGCGGAATAACAAATCGATCGTCAAATTTTGCCAAAGAGGTCAAATAGTAAACGGCATCGGCCATTTCTGCAGTTAAACCAACTTCTTTTAAACTATCGGCTACCATCTTTTTGTTTAAATCACCTACCGTAACATCCCTGCGATGCAAACGAACGGCCATTAGCTTTTTAAGAGTTTTCTTGATTAATTCTTCATCTCCATTACTGAATAAATTAGCTAAGTATTTCAAAGGCATACGCGCATCATCAATAGTTCCAAAAATGTGTTCATTGGTGGTGTCGTATTTAGTTGCTCTTTCCCAAAACTTAGAAATAGGATTTAAGGTGTCTTTTTGAGATTCCACATCATTATCCGTTAATGATGCCATTACGGGCAATAAGGGTGGAACATAGAACAACATGGGAAGTGTCCTGAATTCAGGGTGCAACGGCAATGCCATGCCCCATTCTTTTACAAATTTGTAGGTGGGTGACTGCTGTGCAGATTTTATTGTAGAATCTGCAATCCCGTTTTTCTTGGCTGCTTCAATCACCTTAGGGTCAAATGGATCTAAGATCATATCCATTTGTCTTTTGATCAAATCTTCATCATCAGCGGCCGCTACTTGTTCAATTTGGCTCGCGTCATATAGCATAACTCCCAAATATCGAATACGGCCAACACAAGAATGCATACAAGCTGGGGCGTGACCAGCTTCCAATCTTGGGTAACAAAGTATACATTTTTCAGACTTACCTGTTCCCCAGTTGTAATATGATTTTTTATAAGGGCAGGCGGACACACACATGCGCCATGCTCTACAAACCTTCTGGTTGATCAATACGATACCGTCTTCCCCTCGTTTATATATTGCTCTTGATGGGCAAGAACCCACGCAAGCAGGATTTAAACAATGATTGCAAATTCTAGGTAGATAAAACATTGCCATACGTTCCAGTTGAAACATGGATTCTTGTTCTCCTGCCGATAAATTTTCAAAATTTGGATCGTTACGTGCATAGTCAGGTGTACCACTAAGATCATCGTCCCAATTAGGCCCCATTTTTATGTCTATGGGTTTGCCGGTTATCATGGAAACGGGTCTGGCCGTAACCTGAGTATCCTGTTCCGGTGACTCTATTAAGTTTAAATACTTGTACGTAAAGGGTTCGTAGTAATCATCAATAACAGGTAAGTGGGGGTTATGGAATATATTTAATAACCCTTTAGCCTTACCGGCACCTTTCAAGCGAACCTTGCCCATACTTTTTTCCCAACCCCCTTTGTATATATCCTGATTTTCCCATTTGGTAGGATATCCGGTACCGGGTTTGGTCTCCACATTATTCCACCACATATATTCGGCTCCTTTTCTGTCGGTCCAAATGTTTTTACAGGCAATTGAACAGGTATGGCATCCGATACACTTATCTAAGTGAAATACCATTGAAATTTGAGAACGTACATCCATATCTCTATTTGTTTGTTTTTACTGTATTTTTATTAATAAGTGACCAAAATATTTAAAGCGTCTTTGAGTACTTATAGTTATTTGCCATGATTAATAATTAATTTAGATAGTTTATAATTTTAGTGCACTTTAGGCACTTATCTACCATTCTAATTTATTCATTTTTTGAATTACTACGTGGGTATCCCTATTAACCGCAGTAGGACCCCAGTAGTTGAAATGGAACGTAAACTGTCCATAACCTCCAGCTAACAAATTGGGTTTAAGGTGAACTCTGGTAATACTGTTATTAGAACCGCCTCTATTTCCATTTCTCAATTGAGATTTAGGGATACTAATGGTTCTTTCAACAGTGTGATAAACAATACAGACTCCTTTGGGAATTCTTGAACTTACTACTGCTCTTGTACAATACACCCCATTATCATTGTGTACCTCCACCCAATCGTTGTCCTTAATATCCATTTCTTTGGCATCCGCCTCACTTATCCAACAGGGTTCCATGCCCCTTGATAGGGTTAGCATTCTATGATTATCCATGTACGTGGAATGAATATGCCATTTACCATGGGGGGTTAAGCAGTTTAATGCTCTAGCCATACCTTCCCCTTTTAGGGTTTCTTTTAGGTCACCGTATACCTCGGGGCTTGGTGATGGCTTATAGGTTGGCAAATGTTCACCATAAGCGATATACATTTCATGGTCTAAATAGAAATGCTGTCTTCCTGTAAGTGTTCTCCAGGGAATTAATCGTTCTATATTGTAGGTGTAGGCTGAATATGCTCTCCCTTCGTTCATTAATCCTGACCAAACCGGAGAAGTTAGGTATCTCCTTGGTTGTGCTTGCAAATCCTTGTAATCTAATCTAAAGTCTTCACTTCCTTTTGCCAGATCCACCAATGGCATTCCAGATTTTTTCTCCATACTTTCGTACGCCTTAACGGTAAGTTTGCCATTGGTCAAAGAAGATAGGTGCAGTACGGCGTTCGCTGCTTCGGTATCTTCCGTTAAGGAGGGATACTTTTTATCCCCTATTTTAACGGTAGGGAAATGGTTGGAATCAATCATCTCATCGTACTCTTCAGCACAGAAGTAATGATTGCCATGTGCTCCTAATCCTTTGGTTTTGACATTTTCTCCCAATGCACAGAATTTTTCATAGATCTTGGGATAATCCCTATGTACAATTGAAATGTTGTGCATGGTTTTTCCGGGAATTGCCTCGCATTCACCATGATACCAATCTTTAATGTCCTTTTGTGAAACTTCACCTTTAGAGTCGTGGGAAAGTGCCGTTGCAACAATATCAACCTGTGTTTCGGGAATGTATTTTTCTGAAAGCTCGCTAGTCTTTTTAGCAATGGCCTTGAATATTTCCCAATCCGATTTGGATTCCCAAACTGGTGCAATGGCTTGCGATAGTGGATGAATAAAAGAATGCAAATCTGTACTGTTCAAATCGGCTTTTTCATACCATGATGCAGCGGGTAAAACAATATCTGAATACAATGCTGATGAATCCATTCGGAAGTTAAGATCCACTACAAGGTCCATTTTACCTGTAGGTGCAACATCGTGCCATTTTACTTCTTCTGTTTTTTCTTCGTCATAATCCTTTGCAATTGCATTTGAAGTGGTTCCCAAATAATGCTTTAAAGCAAACTCAGTACCTTTCATGCTTCCAGAAATCGCATTCCCTCTCCATATATACCAGGTTCTCGGGAAATTAAATTCATTTTCAGGATCGCCAACGGCGTATCCTAATTCTTTGCTTTTAAGTTTTTCAAGCACATGATTTTTGATATCCTCATCCGTTTTTGCCCCTTCGGATACTGCTTGTTTACTTAACTCTAAAGTGTTTTGATCAAATTGAGGGAAGAAAGGCATCCATCCCATTCTTACGGCCTTAAAGATATGATCCGCATGATGTCCAGCTGTCATATCATTCTCTGGAACTGTATTATATCTAGAGGAATGTCCGTCATATCTATATTGGCAGGTATTGATATAATGCCAAATAGGTGCCTGCTGTAACCTTGGTGGCCCTTGCCAATCATTTGCAAAAGCTATGGAACCCCATGAATCTGAAGGTGCTAATTTTTCTTGACCTACATAGTGGTTCATACCTCCACCATTTTTACCAACACATCCGGTTAGCATCAACGCCATTATCCCTGAACGATATATTAAATTATTATGATACCAGTGATTGATTCCGGCACCAATTATAATCATACATTTTCCTTCGGTAATTTCGGCCGTATTAGCCCATTCTCTCGCAAAAGAGATTACTGTTTTAGCATCAATACCCGTAAATATTTCTTGCCATGCAGGTGTATAGGCCTGGTCTTTTTCATCATAATCTTTAGGATAATCCCCATCAAGACCTCTGCTGACACCATATTGGGCCATGGTCAGGTCATAGACCGTGGTTACTAATCTTTCACCATCAACAGTTTGGATTTTTTTAATCGGGACATTTCTTAAAGCTTTATTGTCTAGGCCAAATTCTGTGAATTCTACTTGGGCAATAGCATCACGAGAATCTAAAAGACTTAAAACAGGATCATAGGTTCTATCTGTTTCCCCATCTTCATACTTCATGTTCCATTTTCCTTTTTCTTCCTGCCATCTATATCCGGAACTTCCTTTTGGAATTACAAAGTCACCACTTTTTGAGTCGATATTTACAAATTTCCAATCTCCTTGATCAATATTCTTATGTTCTTCCAATTGATTGGCACGCAACAATCTCCCCGAAGAGTAATGGTCTCCTTCATCTTTTAATACGACTAAATATGGACTATCTGTATAGCGTTTGGTATATTCAATAAAGTAAGGGGTTTTCTTTTTATGATGAAACTCTTGTAAGATGACATGGGTAACCGCCATCCAAAATGCTCCATCGCTACCGGCATGTACAGGCACCCATTGATCGGCATATTTTGCAACCTGGTTAAAATCTGGTGCGAAGACTACTGCTTTTGTTCCATTATGTCTTGATTCTGCAAAAAAGTGACAATCCGGAGTCCGGGTCATATTTAGGTTAGCACCCATCACGGCGACCATTTTCGCATTATACCAATCTGCACTTTCGCAAACATCGGTTTGTTCTCCCCAAACTTCAGGGAACGCATTGGGCAAATCGCAATACCAATCGTAAAAACTTAAATTAACACCACCGAACAATTGCAAAAATCTTGAACCCGCGGCATAACTAAGCATGGACATTGCAGGAATGGGGGAAAATCCCACAACTCTGTCCGGTCCGTATTTTTTTGCCGTATAGATATTGGCAACGGCCATGATTTCCAGAACTTCATCCCAATGAACTCTCCTGAATCCACCTTTACCTCTTGCTTTTTGATATCTTTCCCTCGCTACTTTATCATTTTGCAGGTTTTCCCAAGCTTTTAAAGGATCGCCCGCTTTTTCTTTTTCAGCTCTATAGGCGTCAATTAAGGCACCGCGTATTAAAGGGTATTTTATTCTTAAAGGACTGTACAAATACCAGGAAAAGGAGATGCCTCTTTGGCATCCACGTGGCTCGTAAGGAGGCAATTTGTTCTCTAGTAACGGATAATCCAATTGCTGGGTTTCCCAAACAACTATACCTTCTTTAACATGAATTTGCCAAGAACAGCCCCCTGTACAATTTACACCGTGGGTACTTCTGACAATTCTATCGTGCTGAAAACGATTTTTGTAAAATTCTTCCCATTTACGTGTTTGAGGAGAAATAATATCTTCTATCCAACTCATAGTATCAGTTTAATTATATACTGTTATATTTTAGTTACGCGACTCAATCTGTCTTTCGTAAATTCTTTTGTTCACACTCTCCTTTTTTCGATTATACCACAGCAAAGGAAAAACACCCATTAAGATGGCGGCACCTACAACACCCCATATTAAAAGAACGTTATTATACGAAGGGGAATGGCTTTGATAATAACGTTGTTCGCTTGCTTCTTTCAAGAACGCCGCAAGTTGTACCGCTTCTTCTTGTGTTATTGTGTGGTCTTGATACGAACTTTTCATTTGGGGAAAAGGAAGTCCGGTGATCATACCTTCAACACCTGCTTTTCCAAGTCTTTCGTATACATCCGTTAAATCCGCTGCCAATTCCCCACCGGCAATAAATCTATCTTTTTTAACGTGGTGGCAAGAGATGCACGAAGGCCCTCCATTCTCGAATCTTTGTTCGCCTGAAAACAAATTCTGACCTATTGCGATATCTTCTTCGGAAGGTTCAAAAGGCACCTCGACTTCTGCCACTGTTTCAACGGCAGCTACATCCGATTTTGCCGGACTCTTACTTTTTATATATTCAAAAACCGTATTTATTTCAACATCGGATAACAACTGATCGGGCATTATTACCTTATTATACTCTTCGAATATTTTTACCGCCTCGGTGTCTCCACTATTAATTAAAGTTTGCGATGATTTTACAAAATTGGTAAACCATTCTTTAGTGCGCTTATCATGTATATTGGCCAGTCCAGGACCTATCAGTTTCCTGGCGGTTGTAGTATGACAGGCGGCACAGGTAGATTTAAAAAGGCTTTCGCCGTCTTGCGCTATTGAGAGCATACTTAGCGTTAAAAAGAAGGCTAATAAAATTGAAGTTGAAGTTGAAGTAGTACGACTCATCGCTATGACAGATTTATATACGCAATAAATTTAACGATTCCTTAGTAATTAAAAGTGGGTTTTGTCAAAATCCAAATTATTTATATTAATTATAAATAATAAAAGGTCTTTTCATCCTATATTATTGGCGTATTAGGATAAAAATCCCTTAAAAAAATTATCAAAGTTTCAATTCTGAATGCCATTAAATTGGTTGTCTAAAGATAATTTTAAATTCAATATTTTTTGGTTTCAACCATTTTAGTCTAAATTTTTATTAATCTAACCCGTTGTGCATTTTAAATAATGCTGATTTTTATGTTGTTGATATTTCTGTTGAATACCGTTTTATTGATATACTGTACGATTGTGAGTGCCGATATTTTAGAGAGTATCCTTGTTTTAAACCCTTCAAAGGACTTGGCATAGTTTCTTCTTATCATGAACTGGTCGCAAAGTTGGGGAAAAAGGATCTCTATCCTCTTTCTTGATTTTCTATAAATATGAGGGTTGTTCCCTATAGTTCTTTTGATTTTTACGCATAGGTGTGTCCAACCTGATCTTAAGGGTCTCAAATAAGTCCAACTGATATTCCGCTGACAGATAACCTTTGTCCTCAATGAGCGTACAGTCTTTGAGCTGGGCTTTTATATCTTTGAGATAGTGTATATCATGTACGGATACCGGACTTATATCCAGACTGTGAAAAAACCCTGATACCGAGCAGTTTGTAACCGTAATAATGTGTGGCCTGTGAAGCAAAATACCCCTTATTGGGTGCGCTGTAAATAGCATTTCGACATATCTTGCTCCGATTGCTCCTTGATAATCTGCATACCTCAAGAGGCATACTATCTATAATGAATTGGTTTTCATTTTTATTGAGGGAATTCGATAGTTTCACCCTTATTTGTTCAAGCTAGGGAAAGAGTCTTCGACGTCTACGGTTATACACACTGCGTTCAATGACAGAGGATAGTTCTGGGGGCAATTTCCTGAATAGATTACATTCACTATCTATTCCCAAGTACTCCGATATAAAGTTGATAGAGACAACCTCAATGTCCGACAGCATTGGTTTGCGCCTTTAATAGGGCAGCAGGGTTTCTTTTGATATTTGTTGAGTACTTTCAATATTATCTCATAATTTGCTTTAAAGTTGTGCATAAACGATTGATTTGTCATTACTTCAATTTACTGCTATTTAGCAGTTTGCACAACTTCTTTTATTCTAAATCATAATGCACAACAGGTTATATAAATAAAAGATAAAAAAGTCTTTATATGTAATGGGATTTATGTATTTTGCCGCCAACAACGAGTTAACCTCTTTTTTAGAACCGTATATGTTAAATTTAGAAAAGATAATTGTTGGTAAACAATTGCTATAGTATGGTTATTCAGAATCTTAAACCAGAAGATCAATTATCTCCAAAATCGGTTCTGGTTTGGCGGGTAGTCCAAACTTTAGTTTGGTTAATTGGGGTGGTAATTATTTTCAATTTAATTTTTTATCCCTCTCTTGGCATTCATCTATTTTGGAATATATTGATTCCGATTGCGCCCTTATTGTTGGTTGTTGCGACCGGATTGTGGAGAAATATATGCCCAATGGCATCAACTGCATTGTTTCCAAGGCATGTGGGATTATCAAAAAGAAAGAAGTTAACCCTAGCAGAAACAGGGAAATTGAATCTGATTGGCGTAATTGCCTTATTTGTTCTTGTTCCTTTACGCCATGCTATTTTCGATTTGAATGGATGGGCCACAGCATTGTTAATACTGTCATTAGGGTTCCTCGCTGTTATCGCTGGCTTACGTTATGAATGGAAAAGTGCCTGGTGTTCAGGTCTATGTCCGATTCATCCGGTGGAAAAGCTTTATGGGCTAAAAAATAAGCTAAAACTGCCCAATGCCCATTGTGACCAATGCCACCGCTGTTTGGCTCCGTGTCCCGACAAAACTCCCGGTATTCATCCGCTGTCATCAAAAAAAACAACCTCTCATAAAATAGCGGGATTTCTAACGGTCGGCGCGTTTCCCGGATTTGTCTGGGGATGGTTTCAGGTTCCTGACTACCGTGGAACAATAGGGATTGTTGAGTTTATCACCATTTACAAATTCCCTTTGTTAGGGCTTTTTGTAACAAGCATTTTATTCTTGGTTTTAAAAAGGTTTATACAAGAGAGAATCTTAATAACCATTTTTTCCGCTGCTGCTGTTTCCTGTTATTATTGGTTCAGGTTACCAGCCTTGTTCGGATGGGGCCTTTTCCCAGGAGATGGCATGCTTGTTGATTTAACTGGAGCACTACCCGAATGGGCTATAACTGTCATGGTCGTAGTACTGACATTTTTCTTTTTTTGGTGGCTTGTATTTAGTAAACAACGCAAGATCAGTTGGGTAATTAGACCTGCTTATGCTGCTGATGGAATAAATTTGGGGAAATATATGTACAATAAAAATAAAGGATGAAATCCAATACCATTAAGATAGGGGTCATTATCGGATAGTCATTACTCCTCGAAAGCATCAAAATCCTTTAAAGATAGTACCGTTCCAGAATTTTTAATTTCATCAGCCCATTGAAGAATGGTCTTATCCCTAAAATCTTCCAGAATTTTTTCTTTAAATGGCGACACGGTAAAATGTACCGGACAAGGGTTTTCATCACCGCATTTTGACAATCCTAAAAAACATTGGTTAAATTTTTCCGTGCCATCTATGCTCCTTATAATATCCCAAACCGATTTTTCTTTATTTTTTTTATTCAAAAAAAATCCGCCATTTGGACCTTTCGTTGAAGATACCAGTCTACTCCTGGTCAATTGTTGTAATAATTTAGCCAAAAAAGGTTGAGGGGTGTCTAGGTCTTCTGCTATTTTCTTTACTCCAATTTTTTTGGTTTCATCAGCATGTAAAACTAAATAAAGCATTGAACGAATGGCATATTTGCAGGCATTTGATAACATATAATTCTTTTTGCCTCAAATATACTAAAAGATATTCTTGTCTTTTACTTATATTGGATTCTTTAGATATGTCTGAAAAATAGAGTGTTCCATGAAATTACAGATAAGTTTTTGCCCCATCTGTTATCTTATTGAAGTGGTTTAAACTTTTTTCTTCATTTTAGTTTTGATTTTTTTGAGGGCTATTACAATGAATGCTAGATAGTTGAAACCTTTCCAGCTTTCTATAGTGG
>VAPK010583208.1_pt1 | contig 20697 bp, 9 predicted proteins | sample 3395031 | NCBI WGS metagenome assembly VAPK01 (sample SAMN08290443, study PRJNA428436) | hydrothermal vent metagenome | isolation source: Deep-sea hydrothermal vent chimney 1 | place: Pacific Ocean: Juan De Fuca Ridge
AAAATTAAAATTAAAAATAAAAATAAAGATCGTTTTGTTAATAAACTGATTACTCTTATAAACCCCTTGTCCGTTCTTCAAGATTATTCTAACTCTCCAGTGTTGGATAAAAAAGACTTGCCAAAGGTTAAGTTATCAAATATTGCCGAATCACAAAGTGAGTGCAATTACGATAATGGTGATATTTCAACAGTAAAATATTTTGAAATAAAACCAGGTGTGACAGAAATTAACATATCGAATCAAGAAAATAGCAATGCATTTTCAGAATACGTTATCAATGACTTAAAAAATTGTTTGGAAAATATTGCTAGCCAGAATAAAACTAAAGTAATTTTGCTAACGGGAAATGATCAGTATTTTTTAACGGGGGGCATAAAAGAAAGAGAAGTGTTTAATAGTAAAAAAGCAGAGCAAATGTTTTTACAGTGCGATATTCCAATTATCGCAGTAATGAAAGGGGATTGTCGCGGTACAGGTTGGTTGGTTGGTGAACTGTGTGACTTCATAATTTGTAGCGAAGAGAGTAATTATCAATATATACATGCAGACCCGGACTGGTTGCCTGAGTCAATTGATTGGCAACTCGCGTATAAATATTTTGGGAAAAATTTTGGTACTGAGCTATTAACGCTAATGAAATGTTACAAGGGTAAGGATTTAAAATCAAAAGGTTTAGGAATAACTATTTTACCTAAATCTAAAGTTGACTCCTATGCGGTTAACTTGGCAATTAACTTCGCTGAAATGCAACGCGGTGCCATTTTACTGTTAAAAAGGCATCTTTCAGAATTAGGTGAAAAAAGTTGTTCAGCTAGTATGGAAATAATTTCAATGTAAATATTGATCAGGAGTCCCGTAAAGCTGCGCGAGCACTCTGCATCGTAATTAAATGACTAACAGAAAAATTATAACATTATGAATTACCTTACTAAAATATCATATCCTAAATTCGATTTGGCTACAGAGGTCGTCGATATAAAAACAGATGATAGTGGCGTAACCGTTATCAGTTTTGCCGATCGAATTACTAAAAATGTATTAACAGAAAAATTACTATTGGAATTAAAGGACATATTTAAATTTATAAATAGTAGAGACACAAATAAAGCTATTATTATTACAGGGTATGATTCGTATTTTTTGACTGATGATGATTATGAAGATTCAGCTAATCTTGTCTCATTAGTTCAGTTAGAAATTGCGTCTTGTAAAGTGCCAGTAATTGGAGCGATGTGTGGCAATGCAAGTGGGTTCGGTTGGCTGTTAGGGCTTTGTTGTGATGTTGTTATATGTAGTGAAGAACATGACTATTACTTGAATACCACTCCATCAAGTCGTTGTCTCGGGGCGGCGCCTTCATTGATATTGCCCGCTAAATTAGGCAATTATTTGGCGGGCGAAGTTTTACTGGCTGGAAGAATATATAAAGGAAAAGAGTTTAAAAATTCCTCTGAAATCATTTCTGTGCCGTGCGGTGAAGTTGAGTCGTATGCGAAAGAAATAGCTAAGAAATGGTCATTATTTTCTAATGAAAAGTTAGATCAATTAAAATATAAATTGTCCAAGTATATTCGAGATAATTTGGAAAATACCTTTATCAAAGAACGAAAAATTAAAGATAAAATTAGTCAGTCACTGGAAGCCCCAGTAAATAATTTCCCAATACTACCTCCAGAAATAATTGAGTTAAGTTCAAATATAATCACCCTAAAAGTATTTGAAAATGGCACAGCATTAATCACTATGCGCGATCGTATTGATAAAAATACGTTTAATGATTTATTAGCTAATACGCTAAAAGAAGCATTTTCTCATATAAATAATAATAATCGTTATAAGGTCGTTGTTCTTACTGGTTATGATAATTATTTTGCGAGTGGTGGCAGTAAAAAAAGTTTATTGGCAATTCAAAGCGGATCGATGAAGTTTACCGATGTAAAAATATTCGATATCGCATTGCAATGTAAAGTGCCAGTAATTGCTGCGATGCAAGGCCATGCTATTGGGGCAGGATGGGCCATGGGTATGTTTTGCGATTTTGCGATATTCAGCTCTGAAAGTGTTTATGTCAGTAATTATATGCAGTTTGGGTTTACGCCAGGTGCAGGCGCAACGCTCATATTTTCGGAAAAATTCACAAGTAAAATAGCACAGGAGATTTTATTAACTGCAAGAGAATTTAAAGGTAACGAATTAAAGGAACGCGGTATTTGTATGCCGGTTGTTTCGCGGGCTGAAACAGTAAATTATGCTATGGAGCTTGCTAATAAAGTTGCAACTTGCTCACGCAATACTTTAATACAATTAAAATCCTTATTGAGTCATGATCTTCGTAGCCGAATTGAGGATACTTATCGTCAAGAAGTAGAAATGCATGAAAAGACATTTGTTGGTAATCAAGACGTGTTAAATAATATTGAAGCGTCATTTAATGACGTAACAAATTCAAGTGATATTGCTGATTATTCTACTAATTCAAGTACTTCTGCACTGGATGTTATACGTATTTATCTCTGTGAAAGTTTAGCGAAAGAGTTATTTATGGATATCAACAGTGTCGATGACGATAAACCATTCATTGATATGGGGTTAGACTCAGTTACCGGTGTAACCTGGATAAAAACTATCAGTGCCGAATATGGGTGTGTTATCGAGGCTACGAAAGTATATGACTATCCAACTATAAATCAATTGGCACAGTACGTCTCAAGCATAGTACCCGGTCAGGCTAGTTATTCTTCTGATGGTTCATCTGAACCGGTTAAAGATAATCACCTAAAATATAAAAGTCCGCAACCCACTATAATTACCAATGACACCGAAACGATTATTTCCTATCTGCGAAAAAGTTTTGCTCATGAGTTATTTATGGAAGAAGAAGTTGTCGATACCGATTTGCCCTTTATCGATATGGGACTAGATTCTGTTACCGGTGTATCCTGGATTAATAAAGTAAATGCTAAATTGGGATTAGCGATTGAGGCAACGAAAATCTATGATTATCCAACAATCGATATTTTCGCCAGATATATTTCGAAAAAAATTAAGACACTAGGCATTCAAATACCGCCATTACAAGTGGTAAAAGAACAAATTTTTGATAAAAAAACAAAAATTGCGGTTACAAAATCATATACAAATTTCTCCAAATCCGAAATTAGACCTGGTATCGAAAATAAATCTAATAAGGACTCAAGCGAGATATTATCAACAGACGCCGATTTAAACATACAAAACAAATGCGTTAAGAAAAAAAACTATCAATCTAATGGTGATAAATCTGAAGCAATTGCGATCATTGGGATGTCAGGACAGTTTCCAATGTCCACCAGCTTGCAAAAATTTTGGGATAATTTAGCGAGTGGAAAAGATTGTATTTCGGATATACCTATTGAACGATGGTCTATGGATGAATATTACGATTCTGATCCCGAAGCGGTGGGTAAAACCTATTCCAAACAAATGGGTGTATTACAAGATGTTGATAAATTTGATCCAATGTTTTTCAATATTACGCCTGCTGAGGCGGTATCAATTGAGCCTCAACAACGTTTATTTTTAGAAAATTGTTGGAGCAGTATAGAAAATGCTGGAATGAATCCTAAAGAACTATCCGGGACTAAAAGCGGTGTATTTGTAGGTTGTAGTATTAGCGACTATGGTCAGGGTTTAAGCGCGCAGGATCTGATGGGGGGGGCGGCCTCTATACTGAGTGCACGAATTTCATATTTTTTAAATTTAAAGGGTCCATCGCTCGCAATTGATACAGCATGTTCTGCATCTTTGGTGGCTATTGCCGAAGCATGTAACAGTTTGATATTAGGAAATTGCGAATTGGCGTTAGCGGGTGGAGTGTGTGTATTATCCGGGCCATCTGTACATATTATGACTAGCAAAGCAGGTATGTTGTCCAGTGATAATCGTTGTTTTACGTTTGATTCTCGCGCCAATGGATTTGTACCCAGTGAGGGCGTTGGGGTTTTAGTTTTAAAAAGATATTCGGAGGCAGTTCGTGATAACGACCCTATTACGGGGATAATAAGGGGGTGGGGCGTTAATCAGGATGGAAAAACAAATGGAATAACCGCACCTAGCGTGAACTCACAAATTGAATTGGAAAAGGAAGTTTATTCACGATTTAATATTAATCCGGATACCATATCGTTGGTTGAAGCCCATGGTACAGGGACAAAACTCGGTGACCCGATTGAAGTAGAAGCTCTCACAAAATCATTTAAATGCTATACAAGTAAAAAACAATATTGTGCTTTAGGCTCTGTGAAAAGTAACATCGGTCACTCAATGACTGCCGCTGGTGTTGCTGGTGTTATTAAAGTGTTGCTCGCGTTTCAGCATAAATTATTACCGCCTACAATTAATTTTGAGTCGTTAAATGAACATATTTCTTTAAGTGACAGTCCGTTTTATATTAATACTGAATTACAACCCTGGAAATCAATATCTAATTTACCTAGACGAGCAGCAGTCAGTTCTTTCGGATTTAGCGGCACGAATGCACATATTGTGTTAGAGGAATATCCTTTTTCCGATACTGTCAATAATCGATCGCAGTGCGCTGATAACAACAAGTTTACAATTTTCGCGTTATCTGCAAAAAGTGAAAAAAGTCTGATCGAATATGCGCAACGAATTCTGGAGTATATAAAAGAAACCGATATCGATATTGCAGATATCGCTTATACACTACAAATTGGTAGGGAATCGATGAATTATCGTTTGGCAGTAGTTACCGATTCAATCCAGGATCTTGTAGAAAATCTCAATTCATATATTAACAACTCAAAAACTGTAAAATTTCTAACAGGCGTTATTAAGAAAAATAGAAAAAGTGCGATTTCTCCACTTGACGACGATGTGGATGTTAAATATCTAATTAATGCATGGATTGAAAAGCGTAACTTTAAAAAACTTGCTCAATTATGGATAGATGGTTTCTCTATAGATTGGAATTTATTGTACGGAGAAAATAAGCCAAACAAAATTAATTTACCTACGCATCCATTTGCAGATGAGCGTTATTGGCGCAATAAGCCAGATTTAGTTATTAAAAGTATCCCCATCGAAAATAATTCAATAGGTACTACCTCGCAAGATGCTTTAACGATAGTCCTAAATGATGTTGCTGAAATAACAAATATTCCATTAGAAAAAATTGACGTTGATGCTGATTTTGAAGAACTTGGATTAGACTCTATTTTAATTACAACACTTAACAAAAAACTCGAAAGTAGATTTGGAAATATAGATACCACCTTATTTTTTAAATATAAAACGTTAACGGATTTAGCGGCTTATCTGGAAAAAAACTATCTTAAGGTTATTATAAAAGGGCAAACAAATGTAGTGAATAAGTCAATTACTACGAATATTCCAGATCCCCAGTCTCAACAAGTAATTAATTATACCGACGCTAGTGATAGAGCTGAACCTGATATTGCAATTATCGGGATGAATGGTATGTACCCAGCTGCGAGTAACATTGATGAATTTTGGGAAAATTTATGTATCGGGAAGGACTGTATTACTGAAATTCCTACTGATCGATTTGATTATGAATCGCTGCTAAATAATTCAAGAGGTGAAAAGGAATCCTTTTATTGCAAATGGGGCGGTTTTATCGACGGTGTCGATATGTTTGATGCGATGTTTTTTAACGTATCTCCAACTGATGCTCGTAATATGGACCCCCATGAAAGATTATTTCTTGAGTCAGTATGGAATTGTATGGAAAGTGCTGGGTATATAAATCCAAATTGGCAAAAATTAAATCGCAATGTTGGTGTGTTTGTTGGTACAACTTTTAATAACTACCAACTTCTTGCGGCTGATGCAGTTGGAGACAAATTACTCTCGCCAATTAATTCCCAAATATTCTCAATTGCAAATCACGTATCCTACTATTTCAATTTTAGTGGCCCTAGTATTGCGATTGATACTGCGTGTTCAGCCTCGTTAAATGCGATTCACTTAGCCTGCGAAAGCATAATACGAGGCGAATCTGATATGGCTGTCGCAGGTGGAGTCAATCTGACTCTTCATCTGAGCAAGTACTATACAATATGCTCCAGAGGCTTTGCGGCAAGTGATGGTCGCTGTCACGCGTTTACCGAAGGAGGCGATGGTTATGTTCCAAGTGAAGGCGTCGGTGCTGTGTTGTTAAAACCGTATAAACAGGCATTGGCAGATAATGACAATATACTTGCTGTTATTAAGGGCACGGGTGTCAGTCATGATGGTAAAACTCAAAATTATACTGTTCCAAATCCTATTGCCCAAACGAAGGCAATAGAGGCGTCTTTAATAAAATCAAATATTAATCCAGAAACCATAAGTTTCGTTGAAGCACACGGTACCGGAACTGCATTGGGTGATCCAATTGAAATAACCGGTTTAATGGATGCTTATTCAAAATATACAAAAAAGAAACAGTACTGCGCTATAGGCTCTGTTAAATCCAATATCGGGCATGGGGAAGCTGCTGCCGGGATTGCTCAATTAACAAAAACAGTATTACAACTTCAGAATAAAATAATTGTTCCATCATTATTACATGGCAATATAAATCCAAATATTGATTTTAAAAATTCAGCATTTTATGTTCAGGAAAAAATTGGCGAATGGGTTCAACCTACGATAAATGATAAATTAATACCTAGACGTGCAGGTATTAGTTCATTTGGTGCGGGTGGAGTTAACGTTCACATAATTGTTGAGGAATTTCAAAATGATTATTTTTTAACAGACAATGATGTATCTACATCTAATGCGTTTTTTGTATTTCCCTTTTCTGCACATGTTCAATCACTAATTCCGCAAATAATCGAGAATTTAATATTGTGGTTTGAAAAGAAAGATAATAATTATCGCCTTGAGGATATCGCTTATACACTGCAAACAAAGCGTGCATCATTGAGGTACCGGATAGCTTTCATAGCAAAAAATAAGCTTGAATTGATCGAAAAATTAAATAATTACATGGCTAACAAAAATGATATTTCAGCGCAGAAAAATTATTTTGAAGCTGATTCTAAACGAAAAATAGCGGGTGAAGTAAACGATATCTTAGTGGACACTGACTCCCCTAGTATTAATGATTCTAATAAAAAAGAGCAGGAAGTTGAACTGGCTAAACGCTGGGTCAATGGTGAAGCGATAAATTGGCTGAAATATTTTGGCGATAATAATCGAAATTGCTGTTTACCATTACCTAATTATCCATTTGATAAAAAACGATATTGGATTACCGATGAATATAATAAAAATTTTAATACAACTAAGAAGCAATATAATAACGAACCTGCCATCGTCGTTGACGATTCTATAGATAGTGCAAATTTTTCTATGGATAATCTTATTGCCAAAGATGTTCAAGATAACTTAGTAATTGAAGTTACACATTCGAAATTTTTAGAAAATCTCATTGATTTATCGGACTATGAAAGAAAAGATGAGCTAGAAAAATTACTTGAATTAGAAATTAAGTCAGTTATGGGGTTTGAACAGAGCGATAACATAGATTCAGAGCAAGGGTTTTTTGAACTCGGGATGGAGTCTATGCAGGCCTTGAAATTAAAACAAGTATTAGAAGAAAAATTGGTGATGAGTTTGTCAGATACAATTCTGTTTGATTATCCAACTATAAACGGATTAAGCGATGAAATTTTAAATAATATTTCTTGGGATGCGTTATTAGAGGCGGAGGAAACATTTTCAAAAGCGAAAACTGATAATTTAACAACAGATGCGGAAATTAATATAGATGCATTAATAAATATATCAAGTAACGACGTCGAACCGTTTTTTGATACTGAAATCGCAGATATGGCGGAAGAAGCTGTAATTGAGGAACTCATGAAAGAATTAAATTTATAATCCCGTTAACCATATTCGAGATAAAATATAATTAGGGAATTTATATGAATAAAGAAGAGATATTAGAAGTTATTGCGAATCACAGCAGTGAAGTTGTTCAGGATCTCATGGGACATAATTTTAAAAATAGCGATCGTTTAAGTGATCTTGGCGCGCACTCTGTTGATCGTGCTGACATTATTCAAATGACAATGGAATCCTTATCTTTGCAATTACCGCGTATTGAGTTTCATGGTGCAAATAATATAGGTGAACTAGTGGATATATTTTATGAAAAATTGCAAGCCGCTAGACAATAATTTGATTTTTACGGGAATTGGTATTACTTCTTCGATTGGGCAAGGAAAAGAAGTATTTAAAAAATCATTATTACAAGGTGATCATGCATTTTCTCTGATGACACGTGCGGGACGGCAAAAAGATCATTCATTTATTGGAGCTGAATTATCTACATTAAATATTCCCGATAATTTGTCAAAAAATATTAAACGCAATGTATCTTTTACTGCACAAGTGGCTGCAGTCACTATATATGAAGCGTGGAATGAAGCGAAACTGGGAGATGTGGAACCAGATCGAATCGGCTTAATAATTGGAGGTTCAAACATCCAACAAAGAGAATTGAATCAGTTTCATGAAAAGTATAGAGAAAACCCGTTTTATTTGCGACCCTCATATGGTTTTTCCTTTCTGGATAGTGATATTTGCGGGTTATGTACAGAATTGTTAAATATTCGGGGGTTTGCATACACAGTAGGGGGGGCGTCAGCCAGTGGTCAGCTTGCAATAATACAAGCTTTACAAGCAGTTCAATCTGGCCAGGTAGATGTATGTATTGCTTTGGGGGCATTAATGGATCTTTCATATTGGGAATGTTACGGATTGAAATCATTAGGAGCAATGGGATCAGATCGATTTTATGACGATCCAGCTAAGGCGAGTCGACCTTTCGATAAAGATAGAGATGGGTTTATTTTTGGAGAATCCTGCGCCGCGGTTGTGGTAGAGCGGGCAGACAGTTGTCAAAGAAGAGATGTCAATTCATATGCAAAATTAGCAGGTTGGTCAATAGTCATGGATGGGAATCGTAATCCTAATCCTTCTTACGAAGGCGAAGTAAAAGTGATAACTAATGCAATTAAAAATGCAAATTTATCCGCTGAGCATATCGATTATATTAATCCACACGGAACTGGTTCTTTAATAGGAGATGAGATAGAAATTCGCGCAATTAAAGATTGTGGGCTTTCACATGCATATATTAATACAACTAAGTCTATTATTGGCCATGGTTTGAGTGCCGCAGGTGCTTCTGAATTGGTCGCTATTTTGCTGCAGATGGAATCTTCGATGCTCCACCCAAACAGAAATTTAGACAATCCTATTGATAGTTCCTGTAATTGGGTAGGGGAACAACAACGGCCGCACGCTATAAACAATGCATTAAATCTCAGCATTGGGTTTGGAGGAATGAACACATGTATCTGTCTGCAATCCATCAACTAAGGACCGTTAACATAAAATATTTAATTTACTGGATATTTTTTCTATTTAATTAAAAGCAATATATTCTTTAAAGGAGAAAAATCGGATGGTTGTTGGTATTGAAATGCTTAATGTCTTTGGTGGTTCAGCATATTTAGACGTGATGGAATTGGCAAAACATAGAAATTTGGATAGCCAAAGGTTTGATAATTTATTAATGAAAGAAAAAACCGTTGCACTACCGTATGAAGACACAATCACATTTGCTGTAAATTCCGCTAAACCAATACTCGATGTTCTTTCCGAGGTCGAAAAAGAACGTATTGAATTATTAATTACGTGTACAGAATCTGGAATAGATTTTGGTAAATCTGCAAGTACATATATACATCATTATCTCAATTTGAGCCGTAATTGTCGTATTTTTGAGATTAAACAGGCCTGTTATTCGGGTACAGCAGGGTTACATATGGCGATAAATTTTATTTTATCCAGGACTTCTATCGGAGCGAAGGCATTGGTTATCGCTAGTGATATTTCTCGATTTACCGTGACTGGTACAAATAGTGAAGAAGCCGAAGATTCGTACTTTTCTGAACCCAGCTCCGGAGCTGGAGCAGTCGCGTTACTGATTGGCGAGCAACCGAATGTATTGCAAATAGATATAGGCGCTAGCGGTTATTACGGATATGAAGTTATGGATACATGTAGACCAAATGCGGAAATTGAGGCTGGTGACCCTGATTTATCACTAATGTCATATTTGGATTGTTCTGAACAGGCATACATCGAATATCAAAAACGCGTTGAAGGTATAAACTATCGGGATACATTTCAGTATCTAAGTTTTCACACCCCTTTCGGAGGAATGGTTAAAGGTGCGCACCGTAATATGATGCGTAAGAATCTAAAAGCAAACCCGACAGACATTGAAGAAGATTTTCAAGAGCGCGTATTACCTGGTTTGAATTATTGCCAACGTGTTGGGAACATAATGGGAGCTACCGTTTTCTTGTCACTCGCCAGTAGTATTGATCATGGTAGTTATGATGTTCCTAAGCGTATTGGAATTTTCTCTTACGGATCTGGTTGCTGCTCCGAGTTTTATAGCGGGATCGTTACAAAAAAGGGGCAAGATATACAGCAACAATTTGACGTTGAGAAAAATCTTAATGATCGTTACCAGTTGTCAATAGAAGAGTATGAAAAAATTTTGGTAGATAGTAAAAATATAATATTTGGAACTCGAAATGCGAATTTGAACAATCAATTGATACCTGAAATAAATAAATTTAACCAAGGCAAACAACGACTAATTTTAGATAAAATTAATGAATTTCACCGGGAATATGTATGGGCGGCATAGCTTATCAAACTATAAAAGTACGATTCAGCGGGTCAATTTGTTATCTGAAATTGTCACGAGAAGATTCAGGTAATAAAATTAATGCACAACTAGTGGAAGAATGCCGCCACGTAATACACCTAATACAAGAGTGTGACGCCGCTACAACTGTATTGGTATTAGAGGGATCACCTAAAGTATTTTGTTTGGGAGCAGATTTCGATTCCATCCTTGCCGAATCAGAAAACAAAAAAAATATGAGTGCGGAACCACTTTACGATTTATGGAAAAGTTTAGCTGTTGGCCCGTTTATAAGCGTTGCACATGTTAAAGGTAAGGTGAGCGCTGGAGGAATTGGGTTTGTGTCCGCATGTGATGTTGTACTTGCCGACAATACTGCGAATTTTTGCTTATCTGAGATGTTATTCAATATCTATCCAGCTTTAGTAATGCCATTTTTAATTAGGAAAATAGGAAATCAAAGAGCCCATTATCTTACATTATTAACTAAACCAGTTTTAGTGTCTCAAGCGAACACCTGGGGCTTGGTCGACGCATATGCCGATAACAGCGAAGGCTTGCTTCATCAGCATCTTCAACGATTCTGCTGTTTTTCCAAACAGGGTATTGTTCGTTATAAAAATTATGTGAATAAAATACACAACGCCATAGACAATTGCGAGGAAGTAGCAGTAAAAGCAAACCAAGAATTATTTACCGATTCGAAAATTCTTGAAGGAATATGTAACTATGTTGAAACAGGACAATTTCCATGGCAAAACTAGCTTGCCTCTGTCTTTTAAAGTTAACGTTCAATAATGTAAGTGTCAAATTAATATTTTAATCGACTAAAATTACAGAAAATGTAGGGGACAATAAATTGAAGACATTTGTATTTCCAGGACAAGGTTCACAAATAAAGGGAATGGGGAGATCACTATTTGATAGATTTGAAAATTTAACTAAAATTGCTGATGAAATACTCGGTTATTCCATTAAGCAATTGTGTCTCGAGAACCCATCTGGGAATTTAAATAAAACACAATACACTCAGCCTGCATTGTATTTTGTAAACGCACTCAGCTATTACAGTGAATTGGCAAAAAATGATGAGTTACCGGATTTTGTAGCGGGGCATAGTTTAGGTGAATACAATGCGCTAATGGCATCGGGTGTATTTAGTTTTGATATCGGATTAAAGTTAGTTAAACAACGCGGGTTGTTAATGAGTCGTGTCAGTGGTGGCGCAATGGCTGCTGTATTAGGTATAAGTGATGTAGAAGTAAAAAACATTATAGTTAAAAATAACTTAACGACCATTGACATTGCTAATTTAAATGAACCAACTCAAACGGTTATATCTGGAATGGAGGGGGACATTGCTAATGCAGAGAAGTATTTTAATTCTGATAAAATTAGATTTATTCCATTAAACACCAGCGGAGCCTTTCACTCCCGATATATGCAAAATATTAGGGAAGAATTTGGTGAGTATTTGAAGGAGTTTAATTTTACTAAATTAAATATTCCTGTTATATCAAACACCCATGCTCGGCCTTATATTCAGGAGAATATTGTTGAATCACTTACAAGGCAAATCACCAGCCCGGTTAAATGGACCGAAACTATACAGTATTTAATGGGCAAAGGAGACATGGAGTTTGTAGAGATTGGTAACGGAGTTATATTAAGTGGTTTAATAAAAAAAATAAAAAATTCAACGACATCTCTGTCTTCAAAAATAGAGAGTGATAATATTCAACCCTTCAAAAAAATCTATCATACTGATAAGAATATTTCTGTGAATTCTCATAATACGACAGAACGTCGCAATATTAGAAACGAAAGAGTTAGTAAAAAGATATTTATGTATGGTGGGCAAGGTTCGCATTATTTTAAAATGGGTAAGGAGCTCTACAAGGACAATAAAGTATTTCAAAGTAGTATGAATCAATGCAGCGAAATATTGGACAACCATTTAAATAGATCAATTGTTGATGAAATTTATTTAAATACGCAAAACTCAAATAATTTCGACAATATTTTGGTAACTCATGCTGCAATATTTTGTGTTGAATACAGCTTGACTCAAGTACTCCTGAGTCAAAGGATACGACCTGATGCTGTAATTGGTTACAGTATAGGAGAGTACGTGGCCGCGGTAGTAGCAGGAATGATGTCTTTGAAAGATGCATTAAAATTAACGGCGCTTCAGGCGATCTTACTTAATAGAAATAATGACAAAGGTTCCATGTTAGTCGTGTTATCTGACGTTTCTAGTTTTCAGGGCGATTTGTATAGTGGCTGTACACTTGCTGGGATTAATTATGAAAATAATTTTGTGGTAAGTGGGAAAAAAACCAATCTTGCGGAACTGCAAATAAAATTAAATGAAGTTGGAGTAGTATCTGAATTTTTAGAGGTAAAGCATGCATTTCATTCTTCATTAATTGACCCAATAAAGGAAGAATTTAATAAGGTGGCTAAACATATAGAATTAACGACACCTAAAATACCAGTCTATTCATCTCAAGAAGAAATTCAGGTCGTTGCTCCAGAACCAGGACACTTATGGAGGGCAATACGAAGTAAAGTCAATTTTAAAAAAACAATTATTGAAATACAAAAAATACATGATTTTATTTATATTGATTTAAGTCCAACGGCTACTTTATCAAATATTATTAAATACGGTTTTAGTGGGTCAGTTCAATCTTATTTTGCTGTTAACAGATTTAGTCAAAATAGTAATTCTGTAAATTCATTAATATCGCGCTTAAAAGAGATTGATGCTGAGGGGCATGATTGTTTAGTGACAGCTACTTATAATGTTTGAAATGAAAATAGGATATCTATGTAGATGTATACCTGTGAATAGATAATTGGAATTTAAAAAGCACCTAAGTAATTTTTTGTTACGTATTTAATACCAGTGTGGAACGGAGTGCATTAACATGATCGAACAAAAAAACACTACGCATTTGTTAAAAAAGTCACTGTACGAGATTAAACGTTTAAAGCGGGAAATAGAAGCCAATGAAAATGGTAGCCGCGAACCAGTTGCTATTATAGGTATGGCATGCCGATTCCCCGGAGGAAGTAATTCACCTGAAAAATACTGGGAGCTACTTAAAAATGGTAAAGAAGGATTATGTGATGTGCCATCAAGTCGCTGGAATTCAGAGGAATACTTCGATGAAGAGCCAGGTAAACCATTTAAAATTTATACAAATAAGTTAAATTTTTTAGCGGAAGATGTGTCGTTGTTTGATCCTAGATTATTCATGATTTCTCCTAGAGAAGCCGAAGAGATGGACCCTCAACAACGCTTGTTGCTTGAATTAACATGGGAGGCTCTGGAGCGTGCTGGATATGCACCGAAAGCACTTAAAGGTCAGGCCATCGCTGTGTTTATGGGCATCATCACTTCAGAATATGGCCTATTAGATCGGGATATGGAAAAAACGGGGCCATATACGATGACTGGACTTTTAAATAGCATGGCTGCGGGTCGTATTGCTCACACATTTGGTTTACATGGGCCTGCATTATCAATTGATACTGCGTGTTCATCATCGATGGTGTCTATACATCAAGCTTGTAAGAGTATTCAAGATAATGAGTGCCACACAGCTATTGCAGGCGGTGCCGGACTTATGTTGTCGACTTTGCCAATGATTAATCTGTGTAAATTGCATGCATTGGCCAAAGATGGTCGTTGTAAGAGCTTCTCAGCAAGTGGTGATGGTTATGGTCGCGGAGAGGGTGCGGGTGTCGTTATTTTGAAAAGACTTGATTTGGCAAAACGAGATGGTGATCCCGTGCTTGCTGTAATTGAAGCTTCCAATTTAAATCACGATGGGGCAAGCAGCGGACTTACTGTACCGAACGGCAAAGCCCAACTTAAGTTGTTAGAAGAAACACTGAGTAGGGAAAATATTCAGCCTCGCGATATCGGCTATATTGAAATGCATGGGACTGGCACTTCGTTAGGTGATCCAATTGAGTTTCAATCTCTGGTTGGTGTATTTGGAAAAGATCGCGATCAAAATAGTCCATTAATGTTGGGAACCTGTAAAGCAAATATAGGCCACCTAGAAGCTGCAGCCGGTATTGCCAGTGTAATTAAAACTATATTGTGTTTACAAAACAAAGCGGTGCCACCCCATATTAATTGCGATGAAGTAAATCCACGTATACAACTAAAACGTATTCCCGCGGTGTTGCCAGGTAAATACAAAAATTGGGAGACTGGTGATGGTAAAATACGGCGAGTTGGTATTAGCTCTTTTGGATTTAGCGGTACTAACGCTTTTATGATAATTAAGGAAGCGCCTGAAAGTAAAACACACACACTTGAAAGAACCCAAGATAGACCAAAACACATTCTGGCAATATCAGCCCAGAGTAAATCTGCATTAAATGAGCTGGTGGGACGTTATCAGGATTATGTGTCGGCTCCATCTGTTACGGACCTTCCGTCATTTGCAAATACTATTAATGTAGGTAGGTCCCATTTTAGCTGGCGGGCAGCATGTGTTTGGAGTAACAAAGAAGAACTATTGTCTTGCCTATCTGATATCGTTGACGAAAAGGACCATAGCGCCACTACATATTATCAGGGTTGTTCGATTGATTCGGAGAAACGAATTTCCATAATATTTTCAGGAAAATTAACTGGAGCCACAAGCGAGTTAGCCTCACTTATTGACTCGTGTTCAAGTTTTTCAAATACATGGAAAGAGTGCGAGCAGCTGTTTTCTTCATATGCCAATTGCAAATTAACAGACTTAATTACGAAACAACACGAATATTTTTCTGACTTTCCAATTGACAAAGCAGCGATTGTATTCAGCATCTCTTATTCAATGTTTTCTTTATTTAAATATGTTGGAATCAAGACAAGCGCCGTTTACGCGGAAGGGGAGGGTATCTTTTCCATGGCGGCTGCAACTGGAATGTTACCACTTGAACAAGCGATAAGTGGTTTGGTGCAGCGTTATAGCAGCGATCAAACAAGTAAACTTAGTCCACCAGAATATAAGTTTAGTATGCCGCAGTTTCGTGTGATTTTACCGGGGCACAAAGACGCCCTTAAACGTTCCCAACTTTCCGATTCAAGTCTTTTTGACTGTGCATTCACTGAGTCCAAAGTAACAGAGAATATACAGGAAGTTCTTGGTGGAGATGAAGCCTTGCTGATAGAGTTAGATACACGCCCTGATGTGCTCAGTAAAATATATGGCGGTGATGTGTCTGATCGCGCATCCTTATGTTTAACGAATTTTTCCTGGGATGGTGTTATTAATATATTGGCGGAGTGTTATAGCCTGGGTCATTCGATCAACTGGAGTCGATTTGATGAGGGGTTTCAAAGAGAGAAATTAATTTGTCCCACATACCCATTTCAACGGCGCTCTTATTGGATAGATACGTCACCAGGTTTATTATCAAAAGAAAATAACGTAACACAAATGAACGTCGATTCTATCATAGGTAATCCGTTAGAAGGTCGTGTTCAATCATCCCCTCTTAAAACATCACAAGTGCTCTTCAAGTTCGGTCCGAAAAAATTACCAATGTTAAAGGATACGCATAATATTGTGCATATAGGGCATTTTTTTGAAATGTTAGTATCAGGAATAAAGCAGTTAGAACTGGATAGTGCTGGTATTCGTTTTTTAACATTTGATTTGGGACTCATTATTCCAGAAGGCGAAGAAAAAGAGATTCAGCTAATTCTTGATGCGTCATTAGACGATATTATAAATTTTACTTTTCATGCCTCCGGAAAACATACTGGTGATTGGAATCAACATGTACATGGGGCATTGGGTAAGGTGTCATTATCACATGACGAACTCATAAAGCAGGACTTTACATCTATCAAGTCTAGATGTTCTTTTGAGATGTCGGGGGAAAAATTTTATCAGGATATGGAGGAACGGGGCGTTGTATTGGGGACATCAGTTCAATGGGTTGATCAGGTATGGTATCGCGTTGGCGAAGCGTTTGCCAAATTTCGAATTGCGACGTCTAAGGAGTGTTCATTATCTACTGAGCTAAGTGTTCACCCTGGTGTATGGGCATCGTGCTTTCAATTGCTGCATGCGACTATTGATGAAACAAAATGTCAAGATGTTCGCTTTGTACTGGTAGGAATTGGGGAGATAGAATTTTTTCAAGCTAATATTAGCTCAACCCTCTGGTGTCACGTCATATCTTTGGGTCAACCAAATGAAAAAGGCGTGCTGGATGGAACATTTACCCTTTATTCAGATTCGGGCGAGATAGTCGCACATTGCCATGGGTGCGAAATGAAAGAGCAGGCGGTGAATAAAGAGGACGAAAATAAACGCCACGACGGTAATTCTGAAGTGATTAGTGCTCTTATCGATACAAGCTCTGCTGATCATCAGTTGGAGGTGATAGTACGCTATGTAAAGACAATATTAAGCGAACTGTTAAAAATTCCTGAAGATGAAATAAGCGTATCCGATTCTATTAACCAGCTTGGTATGGATTCATTAGTGGGGTTCGAACTACGTGACAAAATTAACAAGGAATTTGGTGTGCCCGTTCCAATTGCTACACTCCTTACGGGACCTACACCTAAAGAATTAGCTCATGCAGTTCAACAAGATTTTATTGAAAACCATAATGTTGAGAATGCTGATTTTAAGAGTGATTTAGTAATACCTGGGTATTCGGAAATATCGCTAAAAAAATTCAAGTGGGTACAAGGAAATAGTAATGAACGAGCTGAAATAAGGCTGTATTGTCTCCCGTATGGAGGAGGTGGTGCTTCGTTATATCGAAATTGGGACGCAGCGTTTCCTGATGAAATTAATGTTCTACCGATTCAGCTTCCCGGTCGACAAGACCGCATACTCGAGCGCCCCATTGAGTCGGTATCGGAATTAGTAAAAATACTGACAGAAGTATTAGGTAAAGATCTAAATCAACCATATGCGATATACGGCCATAGCGCCGGAGCACTCGTCGCCTATACCTGGGCAAGATATCTGGAAGAATCAAATTTGCCAAGGCCTGAATATCTTATTGTTGGTGGATTTACAGCACCATATATTTCGAGTCCCTATTTAGGAGTTATAAAAAATATTTTTTGCGAGTGTGGATTTAATGGAATTCCGTCTGTTGATGACTTCATACAACATGCAAAACAAGATCCGGGAAAAATCAAGAAATGTATGGCCAGGGTCGCTGAAATTACGGGTATCGATCTTCATCAAGGGTTTGATAGTAAGGAGTTTTCAGATGCAATGATGCCGCAATTGGTTGCCGATAGTAAGTTGGTTGAGAGTTTTGAATATCATAATGCAGGACGCTTAAGTATTCCGATAGCGGTACTTCATGGAACGGATGATGACAGAGTTAGCCTTTTGGGAGCGCGTGCCTGGAAGTCGCTTACGACTGACTCATTTACTGTAGAAACCTATCCCGGGGACCATTTTTTTCTACATGCTGATCAATGTGAAAAAGCAGTTATAAAATATATTTACGATCTTCTTATAACCCATAACCAGGAGGTGGTCCTTGAATTGAACTGAATTGTTTAGTTTTGATTTAAGCATTTCACCAAAAATATATTAAAAATTATCTGCAAAAACCAAATGGCCAAGACTCATACAACAAAGAGGAAAATAGTATATGTCAATGGAAACATTGGAAATCAATCAAGAAAGTGCATCACCTCCACCACTGGAGAAAATACTTCAATTAATTTCTAATCAATGGATTGCTAGATCGCTGTATGTCGTTGCAAAGTTAGAGATAGCAGATTTAATTGCAGAGGGACATCACTCAGTTTTTCAGTTAGCGGAAAAAACGCAAACGCACGCAAATTCTCTGTATCGAGTAATTCGAGCGCTTGCTAGTATTGGATATTTTACGGAAGTAAGTTCCAAGGAGTTCGAATTGACTCCACTTGGAGAGTTACTTAAAAAGGACGCGCCGAATACAGTGCGTTCTACCATTCTAACATTAACTGGGCAATTACAGTGGGAGAGCTGGGCTGAAACTCTTTACAGCGTGCAGACGGGAGAGACTGGAATAAAGAAGGCGTTTGGTAAAAATCTATTCGAATATCTCGGAGAGAATCCCGATGAAGCTGGCTGGTTCAATGACACGATGCTCAGCTCCCATATTGCCGAAGCGCCAGAAATCGCTCAAGCTTATGATTTTTCGCATTCAGAAAAAATTGTAGATTTAGGTGGTGGCAGTGGAATCCTGTTAACTACTATTCTTAATGCCTACCCAGAAGTTAAAGGTGAACTATTAGATCTTGCGCACGTTGCCGCACAGGCTAAGGATAGGATCAACCAAATGAATCTAGCCGATCGCTGTGTATTTGTGGAAGGTAGTTTTTTCAAGTCGGTTCCAAAGGCAGATATTTATATTCTTTCGCACGTAATTCATGACTGGACTGATAAGCAATGCGTTTCTATTCTTGAAAATTGCAAGAAGGCTAACCCGCAAGCCAAAGTACTCTTTATCGAAATGGTAATTCCTCCGGGCGATACTTTTCACCCCGCAAAACTTATTGACCTGCAAATGTTGACATTACTGGGCGGACAGGAGCGAACTGAGGAGGAATACTCCAACTTGTTTAACAAGGCCGGCTATAAACTTGCGCAAATATTACCCCTACAATGTCGTGCTAGCATACTTGAAGGCATACCCACATCCAAAACTAAAATAGGAGGAAAATCATAAAGGAAAGTATTCCATTGCTGAGTCCGACTGACTCCAGCGCAAATGATGCTATTTATGGCTCGAACGCTGGGGTTTGGAGGGCAGGCCCTCGATCTCATCATCAAAAAAATAGCGAACAAGGATCGCAAGCCCGAGGTCATTTCCGGTTACAAGCCCGACGCTCATGATGTGTTCGTGACTTGTTTTTCAAAGTCAGGCAGGTCTTCGGAATTTCTGTCGGCCACGCAACGCGACGAGATAGATGCTTGCATGCTTATCACGCTTAGTGAGTTAGGTTCGGACTTCCCTTATAAGGATTTGTTTATGTCTACGTGAGCGATTCTTTGATTGGGACCCCCCATACTGTATTGGCTTCGTATCATTAATAGTCACTGCAGTCACTGCGTTTTTTTACGTGGAAAGCGATACGTAAGTAGAAATACACTGGTGAGTCCGTTATGTTTTATGCTATATAAAATTTAATCCAGATAGCTGGAATTGGAGGCTGTACCAGCAAAGAATATGGATTAACGGTAAATGATTCGATTCGAAGAGAGCTAGTGCGGCAGGGATTGATTGTGTGTTGGTCGGCAGAGCGATATAGCTGTCAGTTGTTAGCGTACTTTCTTTACTCCCACCCAACGTGTATTACCCTTGTGGAATTTTTCTGCATGTCTGTCTGCGTGTTCTTGAGCTTCTTTTTCGGTTGCATAACATTGACCGGTCCATCCTGCGAGGCTATGTCGGCTACTGATACATATGGCGTAGTGGGGTTTTTCCGCTGCACAGGTTGATGATTCCGGGTAGTTTCCGGCAGCAAAAGTATAAAGAGGAAGTATTAGCCCTATTAAAAAGATAAGGCAGCGGTGTAAAAGTCTGTTGATTTTATTCATATGACTGCGGCATGCATCATGTTCATATATTCAGGTGTAAATCATAGGTCATCAGTGTTCCTTCCGCCACCCATAGATCGCTTTTTTTTAGCGGGCGGCGGCGCGCTGTGGCAAACATCGTTTCTTGATTCGAATTCGTGCTTGTTTGATTTCGACACCGCCAGTTGGGGTGTTGACGTTGGTGTAGTGGCCCCTTGATGTTGCGGCTATCTCAGGTAAGACCTACTAGGACTGTTCTCTTGACGGAGTACTAGATTAAAAATTCCCAATTTCTACTTGACTTCAAAATAGTCAAAACATAAGATGTATCTAAAATACACCTTACGTCATTGCATTTCCATCTGCTATCACGTTGATTTTTCT